>UEXM01003346.1_pt1 | contig 10305 bp, 15 predicted proteins | sample 1796661 | NCBI WGS metagenome assembly UEXM01 (sample SAMEA4772469, study PRJEB27181) | metagenome
TAGCTCCGCACGAACCAACTGTAATAGTTGATCCACATTTTTTAATGATGCTAGATCCATCTGAAACTTTTTGTATGTTATCTACTTTAATTGTACTTGTCATAATTATTGAAATTTATATCTTATTGCTACAAATCCTGAACCACCATTTAATTCAGTTGTTGTACTTCCTTTTGATCCACCACCTCCACCTCCAGTATTAGCAGTTCCTGCTGTTCCACTTGGTGCTGGTGCTGGACCGCCTCCTGGTCCACCGCCTCCGGCTCCACCTGTTCCACCACAACCTGATCCACTACTATAACCACCCCCACCTGCTCCACCACCTGCAAAAAATCTTGATGAACCTACTGGACCTGGAGTTCCATAACTTGGAGCTGTTGGTCCTACAAAAGTATCAGGTATAAATGAACCATCACCACCATCACCACCTTTTTGAGCCGCTTCACCAGGTGTACTAGCTTCCTCTCCAGCTTGACTTGCACCTCCTCCTCCACCACCTGAAGTATTACCTGATGATTTTCCTATTCCACCTGGTTGTCCTTGAGGGGGACTAACGGAAGGTGTATTACCAGCTCCACCTGGCTGATCACCAGGACCACCTGTTCCACCTCCACCTGATCCACCTGAATTTCCTATAACAGCTGGAGAGGAAGCATTGTCTCTAGCACCTCCGCCACCACCAGAAGATGTAATTGTACTAAAAACTGAATTTGAACCAGTGCCTGGAAAAGAACCACCTGCTCCTATACTAATTGGAAATGTTGCTGCTGTTACTGGAATAGATGAAGCATTTAAAGGATTTGGACTTCCTAATGTTGGACTTGCATATCTAAATCCTCCTGCACCTCCACCACCAGCTGCGTAAGCACTTCCTGCACCAGCATCACCACTTGGTCCTCCACCAGCTACGACTAAATATTCTACTTTATCAGAACCAGCAGGATTACCAACAGAACTTACTGCAAAACATCCTGAAGCTGTAAATATATGTGTTTTAAAATCTCCATTAGTTAAAACTGTTCCTCCAGTTGCTGATATAAAAGAAGCTCCTGTTACATCTGATGTTGAATCGTGAATATCTTGCCAACCTTTAGTGCCATCTACATAAATTAAAGTAACTGATTGTGATTCTGTATCTAAGATAGTATTAGCACATACACCATTTATTTTTGATCCACCTCTACCTAATGTTACATTATTTGTATCCCAAGTGTTTGCATAGTCTTTTAATGCTACTATATCTCCAGCGGATGGTGAACTAGGTAATGTTACAGTTACTGCTCCGCCTGATGTATTTATAAAATATCCATTGCCTGAAGCAACTGTTAAAGGAGAAGTTTTAGCTGTTGTACACCAATTTACAGTTCCTGTACGACCCATACCACACGTGCTTGCTCCTGTTGCAATTTTAACAGTTTTTCCTGATGAACCTAAAGTTAATGTAGATCCACATTGTACGTCAACTGTATTTACTTCTATTTTACTCATTAAATTATTACCAAAGTTCCTGTCACTGTTATTGTATTAACAAAAGTTACTGGACCCGCTAATACGGCAGATTCAATTATCATATCTTTATTATCTAAAACCTGAGCATGTGTATAAATATTTTCTGCTCCTGGTTTGTTACCAATATATATTGTGTTATATAAACTATCCATTTTTTCTCCTATGCACTTATTGAATCAACAACGCTAACATAAACATCAGCACTTGATGCTGTGTCTGACTCTACTTTTAATACGTCAGTACTTTGCATCACAAATTTAGCTCCACCTGAAACAAGCTCTACGGCACTGTTTGGTGGAATGCTTAAATCTTTACAGATGTATCTAGTTGTAGAACCTCCTACACTTACAAAAACATCTATTAAAATTGCTGTAGAAATTATGTTTGCGATTCTGATTCCAATGACTGCATCATTTGAATTTGCTGTAAATATCGTACCTGCACTGTTAGTTGCTTGTACTGCATATCTAGTAAAATCTTGTGCCATATTTTTCTCCTTATAAAGCTATTGCCATTGCAACAGCAAATCCATTACTCGCTGCACCTACTGGTACACCGCTTGCGTTTAAATAAACTGACTTACTTGCAGGCATTGTACAAAATACACTTAATGTACTTGAACCACCTGAATTAAAACTTATCTTAGACGTATCACCTGAAGAGTTGCTTAAAACAGTATCTCTTGCTAGAGTGTCTGGTGTTGCATCAGTTACAGTACCAATACCTATTTCAAAAAGATTAGTACCTTCTTCAAAGATAGCATAATAAGTTGTGTTACTATTACCTATCCCTGCAACAAAAGTTTGAAAACCTGTAACAGCACCTGCAAGGTTTAATGTACCTGTGCCTGCTGTTGTACTCGTTTCTCTTACTCTATCATTTATTACTAAAGCCATTTACTCTCCTATTAACTCATGCTTATAATAGCATTAGCTGGTGTTGATGGATCAGGATAAGTAATTTTAAATGTACCATTAGTACAAGTTTTATCCCCTCCAAAATCTAATACTACAACTAGCGGATCTCCCGCAGCTGTATCATTATAAATAGCTGCGTACGCTGCTGTGAACGTTGCACTTGACCAAGTTGTATCTCCAAAGTCTACTGAAGCAACAGCTGTTCCAGATGCAACTGCTTGAGAACTTAAATCTTTTCTCGTGTAGTTACTACTTCCACCTGTGCTGACTTCGTTAGTTGCAGATACTGTTGTACTTGCTGTTGTGTAAACAGAAGCAATTGATCCTGTATACAAAGCTATTCTAAATGTATTTCCACCTGACGCAAAGTTATGTGTTCCTGAGAACAAAGCTCCACGAAATGTAAAAGGTATTACGTTTGCCATATTTTTATCTCCTTAATATTCCGATGGAAATGGTGATTTAAGAGGTGTACGAATAACTCCATCTTGATATTCGTCTCTGCGTCTACGACCTTGTTGTTCGATCGCGTACGTTTGTAAAGCTTCTTTATAAGCGCCTTGATAGTATTGTAACATATCCACCGGACCTTTCAAGTACCCATATGCATTTATCAAGGACGCATATAAAAGTAGGTCTTGATATTTATTGGATAGATATGTGCCTGTTGCACTTACCGAAGTATCAGTTAAGCTAAGTGGCTGTTTGATATAAGCCATTGTGATCTCATATTGAGCATCAGGAGTTGGTGCTACCACCCAAAAATTAGCATCCCAATTAGCGTAGTATTTCGGTATGCCCTCTGATGTTCCTGGCGTGTCGTAATAAGTTGCCATATAAGATGGGTCTTTTTTCTCTAAAAACGTTTGAGTGTTTGGATTTACATTTGTATTTTTTAATTGAATATATCTAATGACTCTTAGATCTGAGGGTATAGTTACATACCTATTACCTGTAATTAGAGTTGATGTAGCATAAAATCTATTATCATCGCTGTCAGCTTCTCTATAAATTTTGTTTTCTGCATTTACAATAAAAGTATTTACAATTGCATCAGTCAATACTGTATCATTAACTTCTGTATAGTTTCTAATATCGGTTTGTAAGTTTGAAAGTATATATGCCATAATTAAGGTCTCTCGTTAAGTGGTCCTACAAAACAATTAAACCCTCCTCCTGTTTCAGTTCCTGACGCTGCGTTAGCAAGAGTAAGTGTAAAACTATTGTATTCATAAACTGTTGTGTTAGCATCATTTACATACGATGTTTCAATTAAAGATGCAACTTTATAAGAACCAAAAACTTTAGAAGCTGTTGGATGAGCAAACGCTGTAGTTTTAGTTAATGTGTTACCACGGTATGGAACTGATGTAGCTCTTGTACATCCTGTTAAATCACTTCCAGAAATTCCTGTGTATTGAATAACTTCATTCTGAAATGATCCATAACTTGAAGAAGTGCTATCAGTATTTACAGATTCAATCATAATGAATCCTGCTGTTGGAAAATTAGTAGTGCTTGTTAGTGTAATGGTAGTATCTGTTGTTGTGATCGCTCCATTTAAAGTAGTTTGAAGTTGTAATGCATCAACTGAAACTCCACCTACAGGAAATTTAACATCAGTAAATCTAACTTGATCGTTTACTTGTAAACCACTATTAAAAAATGAAACTGTGAGCGTTGTATTTGATGCAGTTGTAAAAGGATCATTTGGTAATATATCATCTGTTGCAGGTTCAACTCTAGCAGGCCTTACAAAATTTAAAGCTTGTGGGTCAGCTGTAAAACGTTTCGGTTGAAGTTGTGGTTGTTTTTTTTCAAACTCAGAAATATGAACCCAAGCTCCGTTCCACTCTCTAACCATTTCAGTATACGGAAATGCAAGTCCTGATCGATCTGATATTGATAAAGCAAATCTTCCTTGTGCAAACTTAGCCATAGTTAACTCGCTGTTGGGTAATAAGTTTTAGGAGTAATGAATGCGCTTGTCGGTGACCCATCTTCCGCAAGAGCTCTTGATAATTCATCCTCATATAATAATTTTAATTGTTGTGTTCTGTCTAATGCCCACTTTTGCGATAAATAAAATGCTAAACCTGAAACCATACATGGTACAAATCTATTTGGTATGTCTCCAACGTTATCAAACGCACCTGCATCTGTAATTCTTTTTACAAAATTTACATAAACATAATTACCTGCTGCTGAAGAATCAGGTGTTTGATACAAAGTCATAGTTGTTTTATCAATAAATCTTTGTACCCAAAATTGTGACGGAGTTCCTAATGCAGTTTTATTAGAAAAAGCTGTGTAAGTTGATCTGTCAACTTTGGTTAATGGTGAATCTGATTGATTCGTATTATTATAATTTTGTCTGTAACTAGCTTCTAAAATATCTGCTAAACCATAGGTAGATGTTGTGCTAGTTCCACCTGCTGTTGTTGAACTTGCACCATCTGCTGTTGATCTGTAAAAGGTATATTCAGATTGGCCTTGAACTAATAAAACATTTGTGTTTCCAACTTCCCAATAATGAAGTCCTCTGTTTCCCCATTCTTGAAATAAAATATTTAAAGATCTTCTAGCTGCTTTTAATTGATAACCTGTAATACCTTGAACACCACATCGTTCATATGCATCTTCGATTACTTCATCAATAGTAAATGTAGATTCGAATGTTGATTGATTTGAAATTGATCCTGCCGCAGGAGTAAAAGCTGTTGCTCCCATTCCAGCGTGTGCCGTACAATAATAATATAAAGTTGGAGCATATGTTGCAACTACGATTGTAGTTTTACCATCTGTTCCTGGAGTTCCTGTAACCGTTACACCAGTCGTATAGGGCGCTGCTGGTGAATTATTGGCACTAGTAGAAAAAGCAAGAAAATGTGTACTGTTGGTACCATCTGATTGATCAAAGATATATGTATTACCTTCGATTAAATTTAAATCAGGGCTCACGGCACCGTTAATATAGAACTTGTTACCCGTTCCGTATTGGTTAGTCCCTGAAGCTACAGTGACTGTATAAGTAATAGTAGCCATTCGACTACGCTCCTGTGATCGTTACCGTAACGCTTCCGTCTGTACCAGAACCTTGAGTCAATGTTCCAATTACTCCATCTTTAAAAAGAATACCTGAACCAGGAACATATACTTCTAAGCCTTCAGTTCCATATTTGTAAGTAGCTTTTAAATTACCTGCACCAGCCCCACCTGTTGTGGCTGAATCATGCAAAGTTAAAACAGAACCTGCTATTCCTTTTCCTTGAATAGAAGTAACTCTAGTTCTAGCTGCTCTCATTACAGTAGCTGTTCCAGTATCTTTTTGTAAAGTGGTTTGGTCACTTGAAAATGATGTTGCCATTTTTTCTCCTATTAAAGGTGCTCCCGAAGGAGCACCATATTAATTATTATGCGCTTACGCCTGTTCCAGCCACTCTAGACTGAAAAGTATTAAAGTAGTCAACAACTAAATGATTAGCGTTTGTACCTTTGTGTGCACCCATAATATTGAGTTCTAATGCAATATCATCAGGCACAGTCGTAGCCGCTTGTACTCCAACCGGATTACCGTTTAGGTACAATTTAAATTGATTAGCAGTTACCCCTATTTCACTTCCAGCTGGTTGATAAGCAAAGCCTAATCTAACTGAGTTAGCCGGAATTGCTTGTACTGTAGCTGATTGTGTAGCAATAGTAGAATCTAACATAGTGAAAGTAGATCCACCTGCTGAGTCTAACATATCAAAAGATACACCTGCTCCATTTTTTCTAGAAATGAATTGTATTGTAGTTGTATCTTGTAAGTGTGAGAAACCAATACCATCAGTTGGTAAAGTATCTGAGTCTGCATAACCATTTTGAGCAAATCCTACCCAAGTGTTTAAATCACTTACGTCAGTGATTGCAATGCTAGTTTCAAACCACCATTTTTGGTTTTGATTGTATTGCCAAACTTGTGGTCCTGCAATACCTTGAATCTCACCAGCAGCAGGAGCATTATCTCCTTGTCTTAACCATCCACCAGCATATTCTGCTAGTTGAAAGTCAGATCCACCTGTTGATGTAATTGTCCAATCTTCGTCATTGAAGAGTTGCCAGTCGTTTTGATACGCTTGTTCTTGTTCGTATCCACCTGTAATAAGAGGTTGTTTGATTCCACTGAATACAGAAGAACCTCCATCTTTTCCTACTACGTTTGTGACTCCATTTTTAAAATGTGTTGTCATATAATCAGCGCCTCCTTAGCGCCAGTCATTCTCACTAAGAAGAGAATAACCAATTTATGATTTAGTTATCTTAGTGTGCTATTTATACAACAGATTTATATTGAGTGCAAGAGAGCCTTATAATGAATGTGCGTTTTCAACGATGTAGCTTTTGTTTAAGTAGCTACAGAAACTTGTGGAGCCGAATTAGCGATTGCATTTTCTCTTGTAGCAATCTTAGCTTCTTCAAGCTTTATCTCATTGATAACTTCTCTTATTTTGCTATCAATTCTGACCATATCAAGAGTGTACTTACTATGTTTATTAAACTCTTGTTGCCAGCTCAACTCCAAGGACGTTTTTTGTTTGTAAAGGTCTAGTATCATTTACAATTTCCTCGTATGTTAACCATGTTCTCCTCTGACTATAAAAATCAGATTTGTCCCATTTTATATCATTTTTTCCTAGTTTGTCAATGATAGAATCTTCTAGAGGTTTACCCTCTTCGGACGCTTCAACAGTAAAATCTGCTATATATCCGTAGGCTCTGACTTTGATTCTGAAGTTTTTCATGGTTTTTTCTTTCTATTTGTAAAATGAGGCGGGATTGTGTCCCGCCTCAAAATTTTTAACTATTAAGCACCTGGTGATGCAAAGATACCTCTAGGGTCAGATACGCCAAATACGTATCTTTCTCTAGCTTTGTATCTAACATTGCCAGTATCGAAATCACCTTCCATTTTTGTATTTAATGGAGCTCTTTCGAAATGTTTCATACCATTAGGCACGTCTGTGATAATGTAGAACGCATCTGTGTCTGTTAGGTAATGATTAATAGAGTATCCTCCAGGAATCATTCCCATATTTCTTAGTGCGTTGATGTCATTATCAGCAGTTCCAACTCTACCAGCAGAATTCATAAGTCTGTCGGCAGTAAATTGAAGTGCAGAAGGTACAATCATTCTTGTAGCTTTAGCTGCGATTTTTAAACCTCTTTCATCAGTAAGCGCAGCAATGTCGATCATTGATTGCTCTAATGAAGTTTCGTTTAAGTCTGCAGCAGTCGCTAAAGTATTGCTGAAATTTCCAGCAATAGTTGTATGCGCAGTGTTAAATAAAGTAACACCGTCACCTGAATTGAAACTTCCTCCAGGTAAACCATTGTTTAATGGTGCAGCCGCTTTTACTTGTTTAGTTTGAGCCATTGATCTAGCTAAAGCTTTTGTATATCTAGAAGCAAGTCTGTCATACAAGTTATCCTCAATCGCTTCCTCAGTTATAGCAAACGCTAACGCAATTGTTTCGTTAGTGTATCTAGCTGTGAAAGTTTCTTGAGCCTTGTCATAGACAACACCTGAACCTTCTGGTTTTACTTGTGCTTGAGCGAAACCTGACAACATAACTTCCTCTTCGAAAGCTCTGTCAGATGACTCTGTTGTGTATATAGCAGTATGTTCTTGATCATACTGTTTATATTCCAGGCCGAATAGTGCATTCAAACCTGGCTCTAGTTCTTTAACTAGTTGATTACGTGATATAGCCATAATTTAATACTCCTATTATATTCCTGTGGCATCCAAGAAGAATGACTCATTAATAACAACTCTCCACACGACGTTAGCCGATGTTAAGTCATTATTTTCTGGGTCTCTTGAAACACCAATCACTTTTAATTGTTTAGACGCACCTGCAGCTAAACCCGCTGAGGCAAGAGTTGTCTTCGAAACGTAGTTCGGAGTTGCTCCTGCAACGTAAGTTATATCTGCAACTTCCCCTACACTTGCTTGTGAAGAGGCTCCAGTCGCGTCGCTTCTAACCTCATACTGCTGAAGTGGACTATCGTTAACTAGTGCAACGATGTCTGAAGCAGTATTTGCAGCTTGAAGGTAGTTCTGGAACGTTGGCTTGTTAGTAGTAGCATCAGTATAAAAAACACCGTTAAGTGAGCCGATAATATCTTCTGTACCAGCTATACCCACTATTACAAATCCTGTCGTATGCTGACAAACCAAATCTTGGTTGTAGATAGCGTCAGAGGATGCTGCAACAGGGTATTCACCTAAACCCATGTTTTCATAACCATTGCCATACATTTTAATAGGTTTCAAGCCGAAACCTACTGCTGAACTATTAGCCATAGTTTTTTTCTCCTTAAGTGAGATGTTTTACCATCTCGGTTAATGTAATTCGTTGGTTGGAATTGTTAAAAAATTAACTATTCTTTGCCACCGAAGGTTGTACGAGATTGTCTATCAATATCGATAGGCATTCCCTTATGCTGTTCCTTCATGAGATCGTTGTCTATTGCCTTCATTTGATCCTGCGCTTGATTCATATAATAATCAGTTCGCTGTCTCGCAATCTCTTCTGGTACCCTAGTCAGCACTAGGCCTCCGTGCCCGATCACCCCTGCGTATTTGCCGTCTTGCACTACTGGGAAGTCTTCTTTTGGATATTCGTCTGCTCTTACTAATTCATATCCTGATCTTAATCGACCCTGAACATTTTTAGTATCAACGAATCCAAGGATTTCTACCCTGACCCATCTGTGTCTGTAGCCGTTCGGCGCGTTAGGCGTATCTAAGTACGATGGTGGAGCCCAAACTTTAGGTTGAACTTTTGGTGCAACCGCCTTTGCTTTTGTTTCAACTTTCGTTGAATCACTTTTATTAGTTTGACTCGCACGATTCTTGGCTTTTTTATCTATTGTTTTCATATGCTTATGCCTCCTTCGTGTTCATAAGTTGTTTCGCATATTCTTCTAGTGGCACACCTAATTTTTTAGCAATTGCTACTTGTGAAGATGTGAGTTTCACCGATTTGCGACCTGTCTTTGGACTACGCGTTGCAGATGCAACAGTTTGAGTAGGTTTACTGGTCGTTTCTTTTATCTTACCAAATTTATGCGGAAATTCAAGTTTTATTCTCTTATCAATCTCTTCATAATAGTCGCTAGATTGAGGATCAAACCCTTCTTCTTCAGTAAGTTTTCTGTGTAAGTCAAAAGCTGTGTACGTCATAGCTGAATCTGAACCAAACCAAGAGTTTTTTGATGCCCACTCGGTAGCTTTCGGGTCAGTTTCAGGGTTATTCGCAGGCATTTGAGGTTTTGTAGGCTGTTTTGCCTCTTCCTCTCTTGCTTTTGACTCCATTTCTTGTCTAGTTTTGAGTTCTGCAAGTTTTGCTTGCTCATAACCTAGTTGAGAAATTTGAGTTGACGCTTCAACTTCTGATTTAATGTCGTTATTTTCTCTAGCAACTTTTAATTTTGATTGTGCTGCCGATAAAGACGACTTAATTCTATTTTCCATCTCTGATGCATAACCTGTATCAAGTTTAGAAACTCTAGAAGTAAGTGTGTCTCTTTCTTTTTTAGTACGTTCTGCAAAAGATAACGCTTCATCACGTTGTCTTTCTGCTTCACGCATTTTTTTAGTGAGCTTTGCTATTCTTTTCTTAACTCCTTCAGAATAGTCTTCATGTTCTTTACCTTCACCTTGTTGCTTATCACTCCCATCATCCTTAGATTCAGAAACATTAAGCTGCTCGTCAGATTTCTCAGATGAGTTATCGGACTGATTATTGTCTTGAACGCTTTCTTCAGTTTTTTTATCATTGTTTTCCTCTGTTTTTTGTTCAACAATATTTTCGTTCTTTTCTTCTTGCAA
>UEXM01003348.1_pt1 | contig 10285 bp, 17 predicted proteins | sample 1796661 | NCBI WGS metagenome assembly UEXM01 (sample SAMEA4772469, study PRJEB27181) | metagenome
AAGGCACCCAGTGACACTACTCAGATTGTCTTGCCTTTCGTACAAGATATTCTGCAAAATCTTCCATCTTATCAGGATGTATTGCCCTAATGTCACACTCCTCTACCGCAACTTTAATAGAATCGATTTCATTTTGATTCAATTCTTTATTCTTTGGTAGAGTCATGGGCAATCTCCTGGTATGTGTGAACATCCTAACATAAATGTCTCACATTATCTATAAATTTAAGATTCTCTTTCGGTTTGCTTAACAGGAGTTAATGGTTCAATTGATTCCATTTCTTCCCAAACACTCTCAAGATCTTCTGATTTCCAGAAGTCATCCCAATCTTTTTCAGTTGCTTCACTGATCATTTTGTGTCTCCTTCTTCTTTAACTTGTTCTCTGCTTTGATGCGTCGTTTCACTTGTTTGGCAAATCTTACATCTTCCGCAGTGTACCAGTCAGGATGCTTCTTTGCACGTTTAATGATAATTTTTGCTGCTTTTTTGTCCTCCATAGCACATACTTGAACTGTATGTGCTATTTATTTTAGTAGAGCTCTTCTTCTTTCTCTGTTTCTACTACACAATCACTGGTAGGATAAGATACACATAGCAATGCAAACTTTGCTTCAAGTTGATCATCATCCAAGAACGATTGATCGCTTTGGTCTACAGTACCACTGACAATTTTACCAGCACAGGAAGAACATGCACCTGCACGGCAAGAATAAGGAAGGTCAATACCTGCTTCTTCAGCAGCATCTAGAATATAAGAATCATCAGGGCAATCAATAACACTTTCTGTCCCATCGGGTGCTTTAAGTGTAATAGAGTAGTTCATGTATCGTTTTGTGTGTTGTGAATATTATATATTACAGAGAAATGTTTGTCAATCTTCCTTTGTTTCGGTTTCAGGTTTTTTGTTGAATCCAAACGGGCCAACACCGGGAGTATCAAAATTACGACGTTTTTGTGCCATACTACAGACAGTTTCCATCACCTTAATAGTGTCTTCGACTGTGCAGTTTTCTGGCATATTACGATGCACGATGTCAAACAACGGAAAAAATTCCTTTGCTGCATCATTCACCTCTGCGGGTGTTAGTGGATCATACTCTTTCATCATTTACCTCCGGTTTCATAACCAAGTGTGTCATCTTGTTCTTTGAGTTTACGCATACGAATGTCTTCGTGCAGTTTTGCAATTGCAGCACGAACTTCAGGAGTTTCATCATACTCCCATTCATCATTCTTCTTGTTCTTAAATGATTTCTTACTCATAGTTTTCCTCCAACAAATGCATCACCGACAACTCTTGTATATTGTTCAAGAGTTCCATCTTGCTCACATTTAAGGTGCCAACGTGTCATTAGAATAACACCATCTTTAGTACCTCCAGTCATCATCTGACGACCTTGTTTAGTCATTGTTGAATACAAACCATAACGAGTCTTCCACACATAAAATGCCTCATCAATGAGTTCTGCACCTTCAGGTGGATTTGTGATCTCTTGTGGCATAATAGTTTGCAATTTGTCTCTCTAATTCATATTTTATAGGCGAAAGATGTGCGTATATGTAATTTTTATACGCATTATCTTCAGTTAGTTTAGCAACATTATTAATTTGTGTCAAGGCAATGTTTAACCACTCACCTTCAGTTGTTTCATATTTTGGTGGCCTAAAATCATCCATTACTTCTTACGCTTTGCATTGCCAGAAGTGTTTCTAACGGAATCCACGCTGGATTTTCTTTTGCGAACTGTACTTGTACTTCTGTCACTACCTTTTCCAGTTGACGATTGTACGTTTCTCTTGTGTTTTTGACTGGACTTAAGGGATTTACCGTCACGATTTAATACCTGATAATCTTTTGGTTTCAGTTTATATCTATCAAGATACTTTTGCAAGTGTTCTTCACACTCAAAGTGGCACACTGTCAAGGCAATACCTTTTACATTATGACAATCTTTATTGACTTCAAGTCTCCATGGGAAAGTTTTATGAGGGAACTTGATATTAAAATCAGAATCAAGAATACTGGATCTAATCATTTATCACTACCACATCCCATGCTTCTTTGAATTTACGATCCCAGTTGTCAGTATACACTGGCACAAAAGAACTTAATCCTTGTACAATATCACGAGCAGAATCAATACGATCATTGTCCATTGCTTCTTTCAGTTCTTCCAGCATAAAATTGATCGTATTAATGTTGGAGAATGATTCTTCCAACTTGTTCATTACTTCCCAGTTTTTATCAGTCATCATCGGGTTTCACCAGAGAAAAAGAACCATCATTGTTGTCAATCCATTGTAGCACATCACCTTCTTTCCATCCAAGTTCTTCCATTACATTATCAGGAAATGTAAGAATTCCATCATCACTGACAGTTAGTGTAGTTTTCATTATGAAAGAGTATGTAGAGTGTGCCAAACAGCACCGATGTTCATTTTACCATGAAAGTATCCAGCAACAACAATACTAAGAGTTGTTGCTATTATCCCCAGAAGCATCAGGACTGGGGTAAGTGATGATGATTCTTTCTGAGAGCTCTCCTTGGGAATTGAAGAGTGATTGTCGATTCCAGGTTCCATTAACAATTTTACAGATGTTATCAAGTTGAGTTTTAATCCTCATATCAGAAATTTGTTCATTCATTAGTTCCACCGCAATGTTTTAAGATAGTTGAGAACGTCTTTACGAACATCCATCAGTTCATGATAGCATTTTTGATTATGAGCACATGATCTCAATGAAGGATCTGGTTCAATGACAGACTCAATGAAAATATCAAGACCACGATTCCATTTGTCTTGTTTGGTTTCTTCACTTTCGATTGTGTTCTGGTCTTTCATAGTCACAATTACTTTTGGTTTACTATTTAATCACATCCCAGTGATCGTCTGCTGATTCACTGATCCAGAAGTGATAACGTCCAGAGATAGATGCAAGAAACAACTTACCATCTTTTTTCTGTTCGACTCTACATGAATGAAGATTGTCCATCATGTTTGCGAAACGATTCTTCGCTTTTGAGCTCTTAGGTTGAACACAAAGAAATTCAGCTTTCATAGTTTGATTAACCTCCACAAAGGTAATTATACAGGGTTTTGAGAATTTGTCAAGAGATCACAGAGAACATCCTCCATGATGTGTGCTTCGAGTTCCCATGGTTGGTCATCATAGTCCACAAAAGAGTGATCTATGCCCTTCCAGAAGCGTTTAGAACCTTTGTCCTTAAGATTACCCTTAACATGCTGATAGACGTGCCACAGTTCATGTAAGAGGGTCTGAGTGTAGAGTCTTACATCCATACGATTATGGAGCTCAATCTCAAATGTACGAGGACGATAATTACAATCTTCCACAGAACACCAACCATAAACACCTTCGCGAAGTAATCCACGATGATTAACGGTAATGTCCAGTTTATGACGTGGGAGATACTTTGCTACGAACCATAAAACAATGTTCTCACATCGTTGTTGGCTGTAATTGTATCCAGTTGTCTCAAGATAGAGCATGGAGGGTAACAGAAGTGACTCGGGTTCCCCACTGCATCATATACATGAACGATGCAATGAAGATTAGTTTCTCAGTGGTGTTCATACTACTGAGACACTTTGCACGACCCCCCTTAGACACAAAAAAGGAGGGTCTCAACCCTCCTTAGTTATTAAATTGTTGTCAAGGAAGAGGTTAAACTATTGCTTCCATATGTAAGGCTTATGTCTGAAGCAGAATAACCTGATCCAGCGGATTCAGAGATGCTTCCAGAATACACCGTGCTGCTTCCTGCTGTATCAGAAAATGTTGTTGTATTAAACGTTACGTCTCCATAAGTACCGTTAGTTACTGCAACATCTGTTGGTAGTTTTAAAATAACAAATTTGCTGCTGCTGTAGTCTATACCATAAGCTGAAGCTAGCAGGCTGTCATTATCATCAACAACCATATTGCTTATTCTTACATAACCGCTTCCAGGCGCGTCAAGTCCAGTTTGATATTGTAAAACTCCAGAAGAATTATATTTAACAATGACATCTTCTGGGCCTGATGTTCCAGAAATTTGTACAGCAGTAAATACGTTTCCAGAAGAATCAACAGCTATTCCTTCTGGGGTAGTATTACCATTGTGATAAAAAGATCTTTCCCACTGCAGTGAAAGAGAAGAATTAAACTTTGCAGTGTTAGTGCGTCTGTATGTACCTACATTCGATCCAAAGGTAACGTAAAAGTTATCTGATGAGTCCATAGCACACTTTCCATAGTAATCTTCTCCACTGCCACCAAAGTATAGTTTATCTTGGAGAGTTCCGCTGCTATTAAATTTAGCGATCAGAATAGAACTTCCATTGGACCCGTAGCCGCTGTTGCTCATAATGTAAATGTCGCCTGAGGAAGAAACAGCTATATCCTTTACATATTCGGAGTTTACGTCTGTACTATCTAGATATCTGACCCATTGCAAGGCACCAGACGAATTAACTTTAGATAAAATCTGTGTAAAATGGCTGCTCGATGTTGGTCTTCCGTACCCACCTGCGTAAATATTTCCAGAAGAGTCATGTGCAAGAGCCGCAATGGCATGATCTCCTTGCCCAGATTTAGAATACTTCTTCGACCACGTCATTGCTGTGCCAGCAGAATTAAGTTGTGCAATATACAAAGCATCACCAAGGGAATATGATCTACCACTAATATGAGCATTGCCTGAGTCGTCTACAGTCAGAGCATATGGAGTACCAATGCCCCCACTTCCGCGTGCATATCTTTCCCATATATTTCCACCGTCTTTGTCAACTTTTAAAATATAAAAAGTATCATGGATGTTGTTCGATAGACCAAAACCAATAATATTTCCGCTGGGGTCAAAGTCCACATCGTAAGCATAATCAGAATTACTTGAATGTTTTGTCAAAATCCAATAGCTTTCTGAACCTCCTCCAAGACCAAGAAACATTTGTTGCATCATTAGCTTAACCCCGCACCTGAAATATAAGCCGCAGTTCCCGAAACGAATAATATTGTCGCCATACCATAAGCAGATAGTGTTCTATTAGCACTTGTACCATCAGAAGACATATACATAGTCGCTATACTTTTAGTGAGAGTTAAATTACCATTAGTGTCGTTTACAATAGTTACCATATCACCTGCAGAGAAAACATTATTAGGGATAGTGACTGTACCACTCGCCCAGACATATTTACCAGAATCAGAAGCTACTAATGTATATGTAGAAGCTTGGGTATTTGTAATTAGTTTCCTTAAATCACCCTTGCTGTCACTGACTGTGCCAGTTACTGTGATACCACTAGAATTTACACGAAGTTTTTCTGTTCCATCTCTCCTGACCAGAAACGCATCTGTAAGATGATTTCCACCAAAAGTATAATTTGCTGTACCAACAAATACTTCAAAATACGCACCATTACCTGATGAACCAGCACTCTTAATTCTTAAACCAGAAGTATAAGATGATGGTTGAGTAATCTCCATCTTACGACTGGAGTTGACTGAAGTTTGATTAACTCCAATATTACCAGCAGAATCTATACGAAGTCTTTCTGCTGGATTTTCAGATCCATCAGGCGTGGTGTAAAACTGAATCCTACCCGGCATATCATTAGATCCAGGTGTTCCATCAATACTACCGCGAATTAGAGCAACACGAGTAACTATATCAGTTCCATCATTTCCACACCATGTTAAATCACCAATGATATCTCCAGAATTAAGAACTCCTGTACCTCTACTATGAGCAAAAGTTACATTACCACCATCAGCACTGTCATTAGTGTTGTGAATCAACAATCCAGTGTTATTGTCACTGCCTTTGATTTGAGCTTTTGGTGTTCGGAAAGCAGTTTCTACACTAGTCGCCCCCACCAAAAACCGACCACTGGAATCTATAACAAGTCTATCAGCATTGGCAGTGCCTAACTTTAATTTATCACCATCATGGTCATATGTAACATAACCACGATACTCTGCATCACCTGATGTTCCATCTGAGAAATAGATATTACCTCTATTCGCAGTTCCACTACGAATGGTTATTCCAGTATGACCTGAAGTTGCAACAGTTAAATCATCTGCATTTGCTTCACCTTCAGTTGTGGTGCCCAGAAGCAACCGACCACTTGCATCTATACGAAGTCTTTCACTACCACCAGTCTCAACAGTGAATGTATCAGCAGCAGGGAATCTGATGGCAGTATTAGTGTCACCAGTATGAATAATCTTATCGGCAATATCTACATCGCCAGTGAATGATCCTGTGCCACAATCAATATTTGGTGTTCCACTTAATCCTGTTGCATTTCCAGTTAGATTACCGTTAATGGCACCAGCAAATGTAGAAACACCAGTTACATTCAGTGTGGTAATAGTAGCACCAACACCGAGGATTTTCATACCTCCACTAAATGTTGCAATACCAGTTGTATTAGTATTACCTACATCTTCGTAAGTAAGTGTTCCTGCAACAGTCAGAGCACCACCAACTCTTACATCATGGAAAGTCTGAATACCAGAAGTAATATTAATACTAACTGGACCTTCAAGATTAGTCGTACTCAGAATACCAACAACATTCAGATTACCTCTGATTGTTTGCTCATCAACTGCTGGTCTGATTGCCTCAGCAACTCTAAAAGTGTCAAAGACAACGAATTGTAGTTTATCTCCTCCCGAAGCTGCAGAGAGGAGAGTGACAGTCAATCCGTCTCTTGCGATGTAGTCTACGCCATCTTGCAGACGAGAACCATTTTTAAAAACACCTAAACTGTTGATTCTATATCCACCAGTGACATTGAACAACGTTTGTGATGCTGTTGCAGTGTCACTGATAGTTTTTGATGCAACGTTAGAAGTAAGCGTTACTGGATTACCTATTGGCATCGAACTATCTTCTGTTATTTTTTCCTTTATATATTTAGTGCCTTAGTCATTCCATCATCCCAGGTCTTAAAACTATATGCAGACCACTGACCATATTGATGATTTAGTGTTCCTCCACCATAACAATCTGGTATGATTGAATATTGATCACAAGTCTTTGAATGTGCTAAAAATTGATCAAAAACATTATCTTCAAACACTAAAGTTTTTGCATAATCCCAGAAAGGAGTATCATACTTAGATCCAAAGTGATAGTGCCAAAGCACAAAGTTATGAATCTGTTTGATATATTCTATAATCTCTCTTTCTGCCTTGTAGATAGTTCCTTCACCATTGATAAGTGCATCATAGATTGATCTTGACCATTGAAGATATGTCTGCGTTGATGATGACTCCAGTGGTTCAAGAAAGAATAATCGGTTGCCATTCAGAAAGATCCTATCATCAATAATAGGATTCTTTGCAATGTAATTTTTGAATGATACATGCTTCTTGATTTCGACATCAAACATGTTCAGGAAGTTCTTCTCTGCTTCTTCTTGTGATGTAATATCGCTATTGTAGCAATATCCCACACAATAGTCATTTGATGGTGATGACTCATGAGTGGGGATTACAAATGTCCAACCATCAGGAGTTGCAACATGTCGGCTCCATACCTTCTCTGATGTGTTCCAGTTTGGTTTACCAAGAATTGCAGCATTGATTGGATGTTGTAGTACATCATAATCAGTGTAGTCCTTAGGTTTGCCTCTACAATCAAACACATAGTCTGCATCAATATCCTTAGGATCTACCTCACCTTCAGTTACTTTGAAGTGTCCAGTTTCCAGGATAGATTTCTGCATCTCCCACGGACAATAGTGCATTGCCATACGATCTGCTGGAAAGTTATGAAAGATCTTATCGTTCTTTTGTCCCCACCCTTCATATAAGATTCCACTCTTGAATGTGGCATGGATCTTATTGTAATACCAATCAAATCCTGTTGCTGCCCACAGAATATGTGGTGCATCAAGTAGTGTTGCTTGACCAACTCTTTCTGGTTGATACTCAGGATTGTAGATTAACTCTACCTCTACATCCTTACCTGCAAATTTTGAATACCAACCCCAATGGAGTGCGGTAAAGGATCCACCATTACCGGCACCGACGACTGCAACTTTCATAATATAGTTGTTCTTTTCAGTATTTATCTTGCGTTAGAATGTCCACCATACAAGTTAAATGATGGTGCTTCTGCCCATGCACAATAGATGTAAGTTCTACCACTGTAATCGGTAGCACCACTAGCTCCATTTCTCAATTTAAATCCATTACTCAGAAAGTCAATCTCTCTTCCTGTTGAATCACCACTACTAGACTCTATCATAAGATATTTATTGATTACATTATTTGGTGATCTCTTAGAATCATACACAATCCATTCTTGGTTGGCGGTGCTATCAGACTTCACCCATACTAATGTTGGACGGAATCCTAATTCAATAAAAGTTCCATCACTACTACCAGATCCACTATACTTTCCAAACTTCTGCAGTCCGGGGACATCTGCCCACACATAATAAATTGGATTATCTTGATTATTACCATTATTACCAGCTGCTACTCCAAATGTAGTAGTGCTCATTCCAGTTCCCCAGTAATTACTCGAAGATTGACTGGCAGCGGCGGTGAATCTTAAAAATTCACTCGTTCCCAAAGATTGATGGAAAATATTCCAATCAAGTGAACCACTGTCTATTGGTTTAGAAATTATGAATGCAGGTTTTCTCCCCAATCCGTGAGCAATCGTCTCTGCAGACTGATTAGGATCCGCCTTAATTATAGCAAATCCTTGTTTGGTTCCAACCGATGCACCAGTGGCAGCAATTGATGGAGCATTGGGAGGAGTTACACCATTATCAACAAGTATTTTTCCGTCAATTCTAATTGCAGATACGTTCCAACCATTAGTACCATAAATTTTAGTTAGTGACCCTGTGAAATTTAAGTTTACCCATTTAGTACCTGTTCCAGTTGCTACTACATTACCATTATCATTTATTTCAAAATTACGAGAAGTTGATCCTGAAGAGTAATACACTTCTAAACTCGTATTTACAGTGATTGCACTGGTTGGAATAAACGTTTGTGGATTTCCATCTGGACCATAATAGTTTGTTAAAACACCATCAAACAAATTTCCAGCCCCGGAGCTGTTGCTCATGTAACTTGACCACGTTTGACTCCGATCATAAGCATTATTATTCTGCCCACCAACATCAAAACCAACATCACCAGCACTTGCATACCCTACATCATCAACATTAAAGGTGTTTTTGTTTCCACCAGCTTTCCACATCCATGCAACATATGTGTATGCACTTGTGTTAAGGAAAGTATTTGCATTTTTATTTGACAATGAAAATCCATCATTATTAAATGCAGTTACGCCACCATATGTTGAGGGGGCGTAAGTGTTTTCTGCTTCGGTTGTGTTTGAGTACAAGCTGTTGAAGAACCCAGAGGTTTTCCCACGCACAGAGTCAAGTAAGTGGTGATAAAAACCCTGGGATGGATTAGTCCTGCTTTTAATCCAGAGCAAATCTGGTTTTAGACCAGCATTTATACTTTGTGTACCACTATTACCACTATAAATTGTTGTTCCAACAAACTGATCAGAACGTGCAATCACAGTCTCTGGACGAACACTAGCAGCATTCAGTGATTGGAAACCTGCTGGTGGTGCATACTTAAAGGGTTTTTGTCCAAAGTTTACATTGTATGTAACTGTATTACTACTACTTCCTGCAGAGAATGCTGGATAATATGGATAGTTGGGGAATGAAGTAAATGCAACTCCTTGACTTACACCATTCTTAAAGTATTCAAGGGTGTTGTTATCAGTATCAAAAGCAACTCCAATCACATCTTCAAATGTGAAAGTTGCACCATAAGCAACATCAACTGCTGACGGACCTCCTTGCTTATAACCAGTTGTACCATAGTAAGAATATGCTTTAGCACCATTTAAATTAGTTGTTAGACCATGAGTTTCTTCACATAATCCAATCATTCCAGGAACATTACTTCCAGTTGGTTGATATTCAAAATAATACTTACCAGATAATGCAGTTATTGCAAAGTTTGCTCTATAGTGTCCATTTCCACCAGTTGTGGTTTGAACTAAGTTTCCATCAGAATAAGTACCACTTCTGAAGAGAGGATTCAAAGTACAATAACCAGTCTCTTGTCCACGAACTGTGTTGATATCAGTGTTGAATGGGTTGAAGGTGGTTGCTGCTTCATTACTATCATCAGGACCCACTACTGGATCAATAAGAACTGTTGAATCAACCTCTATGGCATCAATTCTCATATAATTAAATCCATTTGTGGCAGTCCA
>UEXM01001332.1_pt2 | contig 10284 bp, 20 predicted proteins | sample 1796661 | NCBI WGS metagenome assembly UEXM01 (sample SAMEA4772469, study PRJEB27181) | metagenome
ATTATACCCACTCCTCTTCTAATGCTGTTTGTAATAATAAACGACCCTTCTCACCAGTTGTAACCAACATACGGCGACCAAGTTCATTCTTCATTGCATCTTCTGTGTAAACTTTCACAGCACCGTCATTGTACATAACGGTTACTAATGTTACATCATCTGCATCTTCGTGTACAGAAGTTATCTCACCTTCTGCAATATAGTTGTCTTTTCCCAATTGGGGATAAACACGAACAACTTCCATACCAACTTCAAACATATTATACTAACTCCATTCCAGCATTCCAAAGTTTCCAAGCACCATCGTGGTTCTCAAATCCCTCTTCATCAGCAAAGTCCATTGAAGAGCTGTGGAAAGCACCAGCAGCGATACCTTTTGTTTTTACAACATAGGCAATCATATCAGCAGTGTTTCCCCAACCAACAACACCCTCACCAGAGAACATTTGAATCCCACCATTGTGGGCAGCGATGAAGTCGATTTCGTTTTGATTTGTCATTTGAAGTACCTTTCTCATTAACTATACCTATACTATACATGTTATTATAACAAATGTCAAGCAAAAAATGAAAAAAAGTACAAAAAAAAGTCCTTGCAAAACAAGGACTTATAATTTTTTTGAAAAAAAGTTTATTTTTTTATTCTTTAGATGGGGTTGGACTTACCCATTTCTTCAGATGAGCCAATAAAACCAGTGCAATATACACTTGATTTATAATCAGATATTCCTCTATCATATTATTTTCTTGGTAAACAACTAGAGTGTCACCAAACAAAGCTGCCCACACGAGCATGATGAAGAAAGATACAAATGGTGAACTGATAATCCAATAGAACATAGCGTTCTATTTAGTGTCTCCAACCATCTCTGGGAACTTCTTCACCCATAGCGATTCTCTTAATGTCACCACGACATATACCCATATCGCTTAGTTCTCTGTCAGTCAATGCATGTAGTTCTCTATATGCTTTCTTGTCCATCTTTGGGATGATGCTGTCTCTGAAGTTTTTGTACAAGTCTGCAACTGCGTCACAGAATGCACAATATGTTGCTGTCAATGTTACCATGTTGTTGAAGCTCCCATTATTATCATTATTGGAAGTGCTAGTGGTAATGTAATAAGGAATAGTCCTTCTACAATATCACAGAACTTACATACCTTTTCGTTCTCTTTTAGTTTCATAATTAATTCACTCATTTTTTAATCTCCAACATCAATGCTTTTGCTTCTTCGTGGTATCCCATACGAGATAGTTCGGATGCAGCTCTTGCTCTTCCTGCCGATTCTGTTATTGATATACTAAATACCAATACCGCTGTTAGTGCTTTGCTAATCCAATCACAAACTGCACATGTATGTTTGTAACCTTGGTTTATTAATAAACCGACTGACATTTCTAGGTTCTCCTTTTAGTCATTATGTTGTCGTAATATGCAAGTACATCAATATCATGTAAATGCTTTACTTCGTTTGAATATTCTGTGCGTATGAAACGTACAATATCATTCTTATTTGGTTTTGATTTGAACAAATCCAACATCCATTTTGTCATTTTATTTCTTCCTCTTAAAATGATAAAGGGATGCATAGCATCCCCTTGTTAATTACTTTGTGGAGCACTCACGCTCACGTTGTCCATTTGATTGGGCATTTTTTTGAATCTCCTTGGGGGTGGTTCACATTTATTTATGTCAATAAGACTGTCTTATGTTACAAAAAGTAATGTTATTTGTGCATACTCGTTAGAACTTATCTGCATACTCTTCTTTCAGTATCTTAGAGCTACCAACTCTGACATTGATGATACCATTATAGTATTCATCAGTGAGTAAAACCTCTCTGTCGAATTGTTCTTTTGCTTCTAAGTAACTGAGCATTCCTCTACTTTGACAGTAGTGTAGGATTTCTCTGGTGAAAGAGTGTTCACCAAGTTCCTTAACGTCAGCAATCAAGTGTTCGGAAGAACCCCAATAGGTCTTCCAATCACTTTCTTTACTTGAACGTCTTTTATTCTTTCTTCCTTTTAGTGGGGGTCTTGTAACCTTAAAACGTGCTAGTTTCTTACCAATGTACTTTTGTTCATTAGTAAGATTAGTTATAAGATATACAAAACCCTCACAATCTTCTGGTAGTTCGTCAACAGGGTTGTTATTATACGTCCACTGCGACATTAATAATCTTCATCCTCTTCTTCATCGAACAGCTCATCTTCGTTTTCTTCTTCTATGTTCTCAGAACAAAACGGGCAGTATTTCACACTATAGCTCCACTCATCCATATTGTGGGCGATTCTGAATACTGCTTCACACCCATCACATAAGATTTCTTTTCTACTCATAAATTTATCTGCCCTTTATTATAATTATTATGCGGCGTTATAAACATCGTCCCACTTACCTGTCAAACCAGCAACCTCATATTCGGTTACTCTGTTCTCAAAGAAGTTAGTGTGGTCTGCACCGTTAAGTACCCACTCCAACCAAGGTAAAGGATTATCTTTTACTTTGTAGTTGCCCTTGAGTCCTAGTTGTAGAAGTCTTCTATCAGTAATGTATCTTACATACTGTTTAACTTCTTTTTGATCTAGTCCCTCAATTTCACCTAGTTTATATGCCAAGTCAATAAAGTTATCTTCTAACTTCACTGCCTGTCTTGCCATCTCATATATATGTCCCTTAAATTCGTCATCTACAATACGAGGATGTTCTGCACAATATGCTTTAAATAGTTTTGCGATACCTTCAACATGAATTGATTCGTCACGAATACTCCACTCAACTACTTTACCCATACCCTTCATCTTACCATAGCGTTGAAAGTTCAACAACATTACGAATGATGCAAATAATGCCACACCTTCATTCATTACAGACTTTGCCATCGTAAGTCCAAGTCCACGAACAGTGTTTGGGTCACTCTCCATCATAAACTCAATCTTGTCTGCCATCTCTTGATATTCTAGGAAGGCATGATACTCAGCATCAGATAACCCAAGTGTCTCATTAAGAAGTGCATATGCACGTTGGTGAATGGCTTCTCTATTTGCAAAAGAACCAAGCATATTCCGTACTTCATTGTTCTTAAACTTTGGTATAAGTTGGTCATAATAGTTCTGTCCTACTGCAACATCCGATTGTGTAAACAATCTTAGAATGTTTGTCATATATTCTTTTTCAATTGCACTTACCTTACCAGACTTCCAATCAGAAACATCTTCAGACAAGTCAAGTTCATCCTCAATCCAGTGAACCTTTTCATGTCTTGTTGTGATTTCAACTGCCCAAGGATAGTGGAATGGTTTGTATGTTTCAGAGAACACCATCAACCCACCACCTTTCTTTTTGACAAAGGTATCTGCAATTGCAATAAACTGGTCGTATGTACCAATCAGTTTATCATCAATAAAGATTTGTGGTACTGAACGAGCATTAGGTACACGTTGATAGAAGGCAAGTCTTTCTTCCTCATTATCCATACGATGTTCTGTATATTCATATCCATGCGAGTCGAACCAATGTTTCGCCTTCTCACAAAATGGACAATGTGATTTACTATAAATTTCTACTTTCATTTCTTTATCCTTAACCTTCGCAAGCAACACATTCGTCTTGTGATTGCGCTTCCATTGTTTGTGTTTCAAAATCTTTCAATGCATCACGAGAAACTTTCATTGATACATTTTCTGCTCTCTGTGAAGTCTCTGTTCTTAAATAGTACAGACCCTTCGTTCCTAACTTCCATGCGGCAAAGTGTGCCCTATGCAAGTCTTTCTTATCTGCCCCAGCAGGGAAGAATAGATTTAGTGATTGTCCTTGACAGAGGTATTCTTGTCTGTCTGCAGCTTGTTCCACCAACACCAACTGGTCAATCTCAATCGCTGTTTTGAAAACATCTTTGATTTCTTGCGATAAGAAGTCGAGGTGTTGGACAGATCCGCCATTAGTGATAATACTTGACCAAACATCTGGGTGATTCTTTCCAACCTTTTCTAGTTCTTCTTCCAAATATATATTCTGCACCAAATGTGAACCAGCACGAGTACGATGTGTATATGCATTCGCTTTCATCGGTTCGATAGATGGTGAAGTTGAAACAATAATACTACTATTAGCATTAGGTGCAATTGCCAGTAGATGTGCATTACGTCTACCAGTACCCCTCATATCGGGAGCCTCGCCCTTTTCTGCACCTATACTTAGTGTTTCTTTAGTTGCTTCATCTTTGATATGTTTAAATACATTACGATTTAATTCTCTTGCTTCTAAGGAATCAAATGCAACTCTCTTCTGGTGTAGAAGTGAATGCCAACCCATCGCACCTAATCCAAGACTTCTTTCTTGAGTTGCTGAGTAGCGAGCACGTTGAATTTCATCGCCTGCGTTATTAATGAAAAACTGTAGTACATTGTCGAGAAACCTAATAAGATCACGAACAAGAGTTGTATCTTTCCATTCATCATACTTCTCCAAGTTTAGTGAAGAGAGACAACACACAGCTGTTCTGTCTTCAGATGTTGGTAGATGGATTTCATTACACAGATTAGAACCATGTATCTTTAATCCCTTTGCTTTCATTGTATGTGGTAATGCACGATTAGCAGTATCAATAAAGTTTAGATATGGTTCTCCTGTACGATAACGTACTTCTAAGATTTGTTGCCATAACGTCCTAGCAGGCATACTTTCACGAACTGTATCTTCATGTGGGTCTTTCAAATCCCAAACTTCATCTCTTTCAACAGCACGCATAAAATCATCTGTGATATTGATAGCGTGATGCAAGTTTAAGTTCTTACGATTAACATCACCTGTCGGCACTCGCATATTCAAGAATTCAATCAGGTCTGGGTGTGAGACATCCATATACGCTGCGTAAGAACCTTTTCTAGTTTTTCCTTGTCTGTATGCAGTCATATCTGCGTCTACCGTATGCAAAAATGGCATTGGCCCAGGCGCCTTATCTGAGATGGCACGAATATCACTCCAGTGTCCACCGACACCACCACCTTTGACTGACAACCAACGCAACTCAGCAGAGTGGTCGATTAGTCCTTCTAGTGAATCTGGAACATAAGTCAAGAAACATGAGATAGGTAATGCTTTTGCTTTCTTGCCTGGCGATGGTGCATTTGATAATACTGGAGATGCAAACATGAACCATCCCTTAGATACTGCATCGTATATACGTTGTGCAAGATCTAAGTCACCATCGCAATATGCTACTGAAGCACGAGCGAAAGCTTGTTGTGGTGAATCTTCGTTTTCATTACAATAATAGTCTTTAAGAAGTTTGTACGCTTGTTCTGATAAATCTTTGTCTTTGTTTCTGTCTATTCTTATACCGAGGTGGTCGAGACCTGTTCTTTCCTCAGTCTTGGTGAAGGGGATGATAACTTCTGCCAGACTTTTCATATTTTTTCTCCATTGTTTCTAATATGTGCGTTTCCAAGAATTGAAAACTGTTTTTGCTTTTAACCCCGAATGGGAGTTACTATGTATAATGCCTAGAACCTCTGCCGGAGTTTTTCCAGAAAGAATCATATCATTTATGTCTTTTTCTTTTATCGTACTAGGCCAAAGACATACCTTGTATCCTTCTTCAATGCACCGCTCAATCTGTTTACAAATCTCTAGATTTCTAGGTTCGTTGTCTGGCACTAAAACTGCTTTATCTTTAAACTGAGGTACACGCAAATCACTCTGAGCAACAGCAATAGAGTTGTCTAGAAACAGACTATCGAAAGGCCCTTCTGTAACATATATGTTACGAGTCGGGTCTACTCTATCCATCCCAAATATTTTGGGATACTCTGTATCTAGTATTATTGTTATGTACTTCTGTTTTTCGTCACCGAATGATCGCCCTTGATAGGCGAATATTTGTCCGTTCTCCTTTCTAAAGGGGATAATCATACGAGGATGATCTCCGTCCAGTGAAGGGAACTTATCTTGGACTTGAGTATTGGTGAACTCATAAAACTTAGGACTGAAATATATATCATTCCAAGAATCTCTAGGCAGCGATCTTTCATCTAAAAACGACAAAGCTGGATGATTTTTTTCTAATTCTGCAAAAGTTTTTAGGTCACCCAAACGACTCTTGAATTTGGGTGCAGTAAAATCAAACTTTGGTTTGGGAGTTTTGTATGCGCCTTTGAATGGTGTTCCATTAGAACCATCCTTGTAGCGTTCCATAACATATTCTTTATACAAGTTTGCATCAACATATTCAATCAGTTTAGCAACAGTTGTACCCATAGCACAGTTGTGGCATTTATAGAACAAATCATTCTTTGTTCTGTAAACAAACCCACGTGCTTTGTTCTTTTTCTTAGATGAATCACCACAGTATGGACATGAGAAATTCCACAAGTAATCTTTCTTCTTGGAGAAGTTTCTGAGTCTAGGGCCTATGAGGGAGACATACTTTGTATCAATATAATTCATAGTACTAATATACCAGAACTATACAGCAAAGTCAATAGATTTACATAATTGCTGGAAGTATTTCTGTAAGGGCAAATCCTACTACAATCGAACCACCGATTATGACATATCGCCACTTTTCAAGTACTCCCACTCTAGTGGATAGTTCTTCACGCAACTTAAAGAACTGTTCTGCTTCGTTTCGTCCATGTTCTTTCATTGCATCAACTAGACGGCGTTCCATCTCGCCCATCTGAACAGAAGTCTCTTTTGCATTGGATGTTATTCTGCTGTGAAGTTGTAACACAGTATCTTTAAATTCTTTTTCCTGTTCGTCCAAAGCTTCTTCCTGACGTATTAGTTTTTCTTCATGCACTGCCATGATGGTATGCAAAGCCGATGATACGTCAGCAATTTTTTCAATTGCATGATCTAATCTGAGATGAATTTGTTTCATCTCACCAACTTCTCTCTTGAGAAGTTCTACTTCGGTATCTAAGGTTTTAACTGTTGCCATTTTCTAAATTCTTAATGCGAGTTTCTAGTTCATCTATTTTTTTAGTAACAAAAGGATACTTCTTTCTCCAGGCATCCTCTGGTTGTTTTAACCAATTCCAGTTATATTTAGTAACCAAGTAATCTAAACAACTGTCTAATTTACCATAACTCCAAATACCCATCTTGGTATCTTTGAAGTACGCAAGGAATGCTGCACCAAGCAACGCACCAATTATACTGGTGTAAATCCATAGAGTGTCATCGAATAGTCCCATTATAGTTCCTTTGTATGTTTAACGTAGTTTTGCATACCGTGGTCTTTAACACCATCAATAGCACTACTTCTCCAACCTCTCCACTTATCCTTAACCATCTGCCAAAATGTAAGTGTTCTAATATTACCATAAAAATTGATGTATGTCAAGAAACCGTGATGCTTATATCCCATCAACCATAGTGGTACTTTTGTTACGACATCATTGTTATTCACAACTCTAAGATGTGGCGTCTGAATATTCTTTACAAACTTACGAGTACCAACACGAGGTGAACCAAACGTAGTCAATTGTACTACTGTTTCATTCTCTTCAAATCTTGAACATGCAATAGTCGCCATAGCAGCGCCTAATGAATGTCCAGTGATATAGAAACTCTTTTTAACATGTTTACTTCTGTGTGCTACAAGTTGTTCCCATAACTTATTACACTCGCCCACAAAACCAGAATGGACTAATCCATGTGTCATTGCACCACGAGGCCATGCATTCAAGTCTGCAAGGATATCAGATAGTTCATCTGGTTCTGTTCCTCTGAAACATAGGACATACATATCCTTGTTCCACACAGCATGACATTGTGCGCCATCTACCTCAAAAAACTTATGGGTAAATCCCATACTTCTAAAAATAACTTTTGCTTCCTTACCGTCTAAGTATGCATTAGCTGCCAGTTGTGCCATCAGATTGATCATCTTCATCTCCTTGGTTAGTTATTGCACTCTCGTAGTAAAGAATAATTTGTTTTTGCTGTTCAATATATCGTCTTAACTCTGCAATATTTTTTGATAAATTTTCATAATCTTTTACAGATATAGCAATGTATGAATCAGCTCCATTCTTTGCTTCAAATTCTTTTTTAAACTCTTCAAAATTTTCTTCTGGTGATACAACGTAAATAGATATATCATTCAGTTGAACTGACTTTGGCCCTGGCACAGTTGGGATTTTTCTTTCTATAATCTCCGTTACTGTTACAATTTTAGGTTCTGGTATAATTGACGAACAACTACTCAGTAGTACTGTCGCCGTCAGAACTAGTAATAGACTCAAGGTCATCCCATAGTTTGTCTGTCGCATTTTGCATCCTCTTTTCAATTAGCCCAGGCTTCTTGTTTGCCAAGTGAGTCAAATTGTGTTTATTCAAAGTGTTACGCAACTCATCTCCATACTTCTCTGACTTCTGCAAGTCCTGTACAAGTTGATTAGTAAGGTTGTTTAACCTTACAGCGTCTGCACCCATCTTATCAATAGTCGCCTGATTTGTTTCATTAGCGACTTCTAACTTTGCGTTGTTATCACGCAACTGTGCAATGGTATTTTGGGTAGTGTCGTAATAGTATTTAGCACCATACGCTGCACTACCCAATAAACCCACTACAATAATTATTGCATATAATCTAAACATGTTATCTCCAAGGTAGCATGGTCATGCCGAGAAGGTTTAGTAACAATTCAATAACAACCAATGCAATACCACCAGCTCCTATTTGCCATGCCCACCATTTCCAACCTTCTAAACTATCTGCCCATGCTTTTAGTTTTGAATTTCTTGCTTTATCATATGCGCCAGATTTTTCACCAACATGTTCTGCCCACCAATTAGGGTCAAGAATGTTCTTTAACATAATTAAAGGCCAAAATATGATACGCAAGATTCTCATTTATTCAGACTTCCAAATTGTCCATACGCCCCAAGCGATTGCAATACCAGCAGCAATCTTTGCAAGTGGTGCCATGAATAGAATCATAAGTCCTAGTCCGATACATACTGCACCATCCCAAGATGTTCTTTCTTTCAGTCTTCCTTTAATCCATGCTCTCATTTTCTTCTCCTATTAGAAGGATAGTTTAGTGTCTGGAGTTTTAAAGTCTTTCTTTCTCATTACCGTCTTGGCAACTAAATCCAGTTCTTTACCATCCCATTTTAATACAAACGGCATATTAACATCCGTTTGCATATCGTTGATTACTGCCTCAGCATCAGGCCCAAGTTTGGCAATCTTCTTACCATACTTCTTATAAGACTGTTTGAACAATCTAATAAGTTCTGCAACAGTAATCTGTTTCTTGTTTCGTGTATCATTCACTCTATCTAAAAAGTGTCTGGTAAACTCAACATCAATACCGACTGCTTTATATAGTCTGTCGGCATACTTCTCAACACCATCTAAGTCTTGCTTAGTGATCTCTTGTTCTGATAACAAATGTTGTCTGAAGGTTTTCATTATCTTACTTTATTTTAGACAATGCAAAATTAGCAATCTTCTGAAAGTCAGACTTCTTGCCATTAATCAGTTTCTTCATCTTTTCTTGATTTGATTTATTTACCAAATCAAAAACCTGTGTTACAGCTGATGCAGTAAACAAGTCAACTTTCATAGAACCATCTTTGAACTTGATACTTTTGTTTTGTTTATTCTTCACAATATTCTTTAGAACGTCTACATTATCTTCTGCAAGAAGATACTCATGTTCTCTGTTGATTGTGTTTTCTTGAACCTTTGCGGCAAGTTTGGATTGTTTTTTCATTTCTCTTTTTGCCTTCAGTTCTGTCATACGTTTGTAAAAGCGTCTTGCTTCTTTGGTTCTACCATCGTATGGTTTCTTTTCTTTCTTTTTCTTCTTATCCATTACTGCATCTGGGGGGAGAGAAACTCCACCACCGGCGACAGAGTTTGCTGGTGCATCTTCTTGTTGCAACCCCAACATTGGATCGTCATAAAACTTTTTCATTAAATTATCAAAGTTAAGTGACATACTATAAGTCTCCTATGTCTAATTCCTTTATATCCTCAGAAGATATATAAATCTTCTGTTTTGTTTTATTGTGAATTACAGGAAACACATCTACGCCTAGGATAGTATCAGCTGGGGGTGTGTCTTCAAATACTTCGACTTCATCTCCAATTAGAGCATCAAAGTCTTCCTCTTCTTCACTTGTTACAATAACATCCTGTGTTAATGTATATATGCCCTTAGATAACTTTCCATTATCTAAAGTGACTTCTTCTACAATAGTATTTTCAAGTTCAATATTATTTTCTTGTAAGTATTTTAAAAATTCTTTTTTGAATACTTTA
>UEXM01003349.1_pt1 | contig 10278 bp, 16 predicted proteins | sample 1796661 | NCBI WGS metagenome assembly UEXM01 (sample SAMEA4772469, study PRJEB27181) | metagenome
GAATTAGAGAATATTTTTGATTTAATCGCAAAAGAACATCCGGAACTGTGAGTTTTTGTTTTTTGTGTTCTATTTACTATGAATAAGATTTAAGGAGATTTATAAATGGCAAAGAAAAAACTTTTAAGCGAAACTCAAGTACGCAGGTTCATGGGACTCGCAGGTCTCAACCCTCTTTCTGAAAATTATATGATGGACGAGAAAGAAGAAGAGATGATGGAACAAGAGACCCCCGTAACAGAAGTGGAAGCTCCTGTTGTAGAGGAAGAAGAAGCAGAATTACCTGCTCCGGAAGAAGAAGCACCAATGGCTGACATGGAAGACATGGAAGACGAAGGCCCTATGGGTGATGAGTCTGAAAAAGAAATGATTGCTAAAGACGTAATCATGGCTGTCGCAGGAGCTCTTGGTTTGGATGTTGACGTCGATATGGGCGAAGCACCAGCTGAAGAAGAAAAAGAAGAAGAGATAGCTGACATGGCACCTGAAGCAGACGCAATGGATATGGCACCCGAAGAAGAAAAAGAAGAGGAAGAGGAAGAAATGATGGAAGAACTTTCCGGAGTTAATCTTCAACTTTCTGAAGAAGAAATTGTCAATGAAGTTGCTCGTCGCGTTGCAAAACGAATTGTTGAAGCGAACCGCGCTCACAAAAAGATGAACGAAGCACTCGGTAATAAAAACGCCACCACTAAGCGTGACGCAAAACGCCGTAGAAAGTAAATTAAAATTACTTGACATATCACAACTAGTATGTTATAATAATAAGGACGGCGGAACTATTCCGCGTCCTTTTATATTTTGGAGACAACATGAAAAGTTTTATAAAGAGAATTATTACATTAGGTAAGGGATCGGATAAATCCGACGACCAAGATGAAGAGAAAGAGGATAAGGGAAAGAAAAAAGAAGAAAAGAAAGAAGATAAAAAGGACGACCTTATGGCTATGCTCATGGGAGGAGGCGGAGATGATAGACCGGAATCTAGAATTCTTATGCTATACTCTGCTTTAGATGAAGAGAAAGCCATGGAAATTATATCTACCTTTATCGCATTAACAAGATTGGTTAAACCCAAAGAAGTTGTAAAGAAGAGCGACAAGAAGTATGATCCGATAACCTTTTATATTTCAACGTATGGTGGATCAGCAGATGAAATGTTTGCTATCTATGATATGATGAACCAAGTAAAGAAAGATTGTATTATTGAAACAATCGGAATGGGAAAAGTAATGTCAGCTGGAACTTTATTGCTAGCTGCCGGGACTAAAGGACACCGCAAGATTGGAAAGAATTGTCGCGTAATGCTTCATCAAGTAAGCGCCGCAGCAATTGGTCCTTTGTTTAATATGACAACCGAAATTGAAGCAATACAAAAACTGCAAGATCAATATATTGAGATCATGGCGTCTTGTACTTCTTTATCGAAGAGAAAACTTAAGTCTTTACTTAATGAGAGAGTTAATGTGTACCTCACAGCCGAACAAGCAATTGAACATGGGTTAGCAGACGAGATAGTATAATGGATAAGATATTTTATAATGAAGCGTCCTCGACGAAATTAGGGTGGGAACCTTCGTGGCTTGGAGCATCCGAATTTAACGAAGAACTCATTAAGAGAATTATGGCTTTTCAAAAGAAACATGGCGTTAAAGCTGATGGTCTTTTGGGGCCTTCAACTTATCGAAGATTGTGGACAGAAAGAGAAGCAGAACTCGAAGAATACCAGCCTGTAGAAATCAATTCTAGTGGTGAAAACTATTTGATATACAACAATAATTACGTACCAATTGAATGGGATAGGGTTGTCCTACCTTTCAATCATGGAGGTTACAAACACACGAATGGCTACAAAAAAATGATAGAGAAAAGAAAGATCTCTATGTTCGTTACACATTGGGATGTTTGCTTGAATGCAAAGTCATGCTTTAAAGTTCTTAACAAGTCAACAAGATCAGCTTCCATTCACTTTGCAATTGATAATGACGGAACAATTTACCAGTTTCTAGACATGAATCACATCGCATGGCATGCATCAAAGCGAGCCGTCAATGAGAAGTCCGTTGGTGTGGAGATTTCAAATGCTTACTATCCCAAGTATCAATCCTGGTATAAGAGAAATGGCTTCGGGGAACGAGAGTTGATTAAAGACGCAAAAGTTCATGGTAAAGAATTGGAGCCATTCATGGCATTCTATCCTATCCAAAAGCAAGCTTTAAAAGCTCTATATAAAGCAATGCATGAAGCATGTGATATTCCTTACGAAACACCAGATGGAGACACAACTGTTCGCTCTGTAACATCTGGTAAATACAAAGGTTTCGTTCATCATTATAATGTTGTGAAGAACAAAATTGACTGCGCCGGTCTTGATATTAAAGAAATCATGGAGGATTTGAAAAATGGCAAATAATAAAACTTTGGATGTGTTGATACGTGAAGTTATAAATGAAGATTTCAACGCAGACACTTGGGGTAAAATAATGCCAAAAAAAGTCTCCGGTGCGGATATATCCAAAGGTGGAGCTTCGGGCTTACCGGATGTCGACCCCAACGATCTCTTTAATAATTTAAAAACATCCGGTACTAACAAAACGAAGCTGGATGCCACGGACATTGAATATTATATAAAAAATCCAAAAGAAATCAATACAAAGGTGCAATCACAACTTATAGCGATTTCTAGAATGGGCGAACGCGGTGACGGAGCAAAGTTTGATGCAAAATATCCCAAAGAATATGTTCAATGGATGGAGAAAAGCATTAAAGATAATGTTAATTACTGGAAGAAAGAGGATCCCGAAACAGGATCAGTGGACGATAAATGGCCGGATGTGGTGAAAGATGGAGAACCATTTAACCCTGCGGACATTAATCGAGACGCAAAAAGTAAGGGCCATAGGCTCAGTAATTCTAAAACTAAGTTTCAAGCCAGAATTGATATAATAGAGCCTAGAGTTACTAACAGGGATAATTTGGTCACCATGGCCAAGAAAGCAGAAGAAGCCCTATCAAACCTCGACAAGTTGGTTGCATCAGCAGCTAAAGAAAAACAGTCCGTTTCTTCCCCTAGCTTCAAACCAGTTACAGCGGAAGCTGGTGGTTTCCCGCCGGAACAACTTTCGGTTGTAAAAAGGGTACTCGGTAGCGGAGGTGATTTTAAAGCAAAACTTGAGAAAGTAAGTGCTATTTCAAAGGTTTTTTATGATGCGGATGCTGCTGCATTAAAGGCAATGGCACCCTCGGAATTACTATCAAACATTCAATTCCTTGATATCATGAACTCATTTGTTAAAGAGTTCGACTCTGGATCCGGTGCTTATCTATTTGAGTATTTTTTAGCTTTAATGGCTGGTGGAGCCGTAACCGGAAAAGATAAAACCGCCGCTGGGAAAATGGGTGCTGTTGATTTTATGATTGGAGATAAGTATGGATCTGCCAAATATCTCAAGTCCTTTAATGGAGCAACTCAAGCTAAAGGCGGATTTGAAGACATTTATAATAAAACAAAGCAGCCGGTTGAAATGCTTTATGTTATCGCCTTGAAAAAGCAAGACCAAGAGCAACGTTTCGATCCATCCAAAGACACCGACGTTCAAAAGAAAGGCGCTAGGGGAACATCGGATCCCACGAGAATCATAGGATTAGAGATTTATACACCTACCGTTAAATTTGATGGTACAAGTTATACTGTCGAAGGTCAACCGGCTACTTTCAGTAAGGGAAAGATTAATGTTGGAGCAAACCCCGGATCTCCAATTGGTTTCATTTATTTAACAAAATCTAGAACATCAACGTTTAGGCAAATGCTTGGAGAAGCAATAGACACGCAAGAGGCAAAAGTAAAAAGTGCTTTCGAGCAATTTAAAAAATACTTCCAGAGTTTAGAGGATGCTTCATCAAAAGCAAAGATTTATATAAATGATGGAAAACAGGATGACGGAAATGCTGTATACAAAAGCTTAAACAACGCAGAGTCCGAATTCGATCAGATCTCCGGCTTCTTGGAACATTCAGAAAAACCAGTTAAGCCTGTTGCAGAAGCAAAAGAAAATCAAAAAAAATCACTAAAAGACCTTGACAAACTTATAGAACGTGTTATAATAGAACATATGCATAAATAATGGAGGACCAATGACAAAGCATTATAAGAATGGAAGCTCTCTGAACGAGAGTATTCTCAAAGGAATGAACACACTAGCCGACAACGTGGGCGCTACCCTAGGACCAAAAGGTCGCAACGTTATTCTCTACGATAAGAAACAGAATATTCCCGTCATAACGAAAGATGGGGTAACGGTTGCCAAGTTTGTTGAACTTGAAGATCCTTTTGAAAACGTTGGAGTTCAAATTCTCAAACAAGCAGCAGAGCAATCTGCGACAACTGCCGGCGACGGAACCACAACAGCTACAGTGTTAGCTCGCGGTATCCTCAACAGAGCACAGAAATATCTTGCTGCTGGTATGTCTCCGATTGAAATGAAGCGAGGCATGGATAAAGCATGTGGACACATTTCCCAAGTACTTCGCGATGCATCAAGACCGATACAATCAGAAGAAGATATTCTTCACATTGCAACAATTTCGGCTAACAATGACAAAGCAATTGGAACTCTTATCTCTAAGGCTGTTGATTCTGCCGGTAAAGATGGATCGGTTCTTGTTGAGGAAGCTCGTTCTATTGAAACATCACTAGATCTGATCGAAGGTTTCCGATTCGATAGTGGCTATATTTCGTCGACATTCATCAATAATGAGAGGAACGGAACCGTACACTATGATAACCCCCTCTTAATGGTTACAGATGAAAAAGTTGAGATAATAGAGCAAATTTTGCCTACTCTAGAGTATGCTGCGAGAGAGAATAGACCTCTCATTATTGTGGCAGGTGAAATGGAAGGTCAAGCATTGGCTGCTGTCATTGCAAACGCTGTCCGAGGTACCATGAAAATCGCTGCCGTCAAAGCTCCGAGATATGGAGAGGAAAGAAGAAACATTCTTAAAGATCTCTGCGCTTCTGTTGGTGCTACTTTTGTCACAAGAGAAAACGGTCTACAAGTTAAAGATGTCCAGATGATGCATTTTGGACAATGTAAGTCAATTACTGTTTCTAAGATGGGAACAACTATCGTTGGAGGTAAAGGAAATGAGGAAGAGATTGAAACAAGGATTGAAGCGATCAAAGCGCTTATTCAAGAAGAAGATAATCTCAAGACCTGTGAACGCCTGCAAGAAAGAATTACTCGACTTGCTTCCGGGGTTGCTATTATTAGGGTGGGTGCTGCGACAGAAATTGAAATGATTGAAAAGAAGCATCGCATTGATGACGCTTTAGAAGCCGTACGTTCTGCTCAAGAAGAAGGTATAGTGCCCGGTGGTGGTATCGCACTACTTAAGGCTGTTGAGTCTTTTAATATAGAAGTAGAGAACGAATCACAAGCAGCCGGAGTTAAAGTAATTATAGCTGCCGTTGAAGAACCAATCCGACAGATGTCCATCAACGCAGGATTATCGCCAGATATTGTAGTAACACAAGTAAAAAGTCAAGAAAATTATAACTTCGGTGTTAATTTCATGACAGGCAGGATAGTGGATTTAGCCGCAGCAGGTGTAATTGATCCTGTTAAAGTTACTCGCTGTGCATTAGAGAATGCTGTGTCTGTTGCGTCAACAATCATTACTACGAGTCATGCCATTGTATCTCAGTAACACTATTTAGTAGTGGAGAACAACAATGACAAATCAAGATATAACTCATTTAACCCAAGCCATAATTGAACTCAAAGGGCAAATCGAAAGAATGTCCGAAAGACAAGAGGAGATGGTTGAAGATGTTAAAAAGATTAAAGAAGCAGTTTATAATCCGGATCAAGGTTTATACGCAAGACTTAGAGCTTTAGAGCAATGGCAACAGGCACAATCTAAAATTCAATGGGCGGTTATCCTGACTTTGATTGGCTTAGTCACAACAACCGTGTATAAATTAATAATGTCAATTTAGTTCTTGACAAAACTCTATGGGTAGGTTATAATATATATAACAACTGGAGAATAAATGAAACTAAAAAAATACACAATTAGCGAGCACCTTAGAGTGCTCGATCAAAACAGCAAAGCTGGAACAAGAGAAATCTATAGGCTTGTAGAAAGAGTAAGGCAAAAGTTTCGTGACAATGGTCTGATTAAAACAGCAGACAACAATCAGTTGATTTATGAATACATTAATATGATCTTTGAAACACAAGATTATAGATGTTCTTTCTGGTTACCCGCAGGTAATGGAGAAATAAATGGAGTCTGGAACAGTCCAAAATATAGCGGATGGGCGACAGATAAAGTTATTTACGAATTAGATCATGTCACACCAGTCAATGCTGGAGGAGGAGATTCTTTAACGAATTTTCAATTCCTTTCACAAAATGCAAATCATTTTACTAAATGCTCTCTCCCAATGGACTTAGTCCTTAAAAGAGTAGATCTTTCCAATAAATTAAAGAATCGGTTGAGAGCAGTAATGAAAAATAGAGAGAACCTATTTAAATCTGATAAATGGAAAGACTACATTAAATGCGTCAAATCATTCGAAAAACAAATGGAGGAATAAATGAGAGTACGAATTTCTTATTCAGTGGAACTTGAAGAGGTCCCCGCAGAATATTCTAGATTATTAAAAGAAGCAGCTGATTTAATTGGTAGTGCTGCAATGATAATGAAAAATATCCAAGATGGAAATATACCAAAAGAAGCAACCTTACAAAACCTAGAGCAGATAAGAGCAACCCTATCTAAAATAGATTATAAGATATTAGATACTGGTATGATTCTGAATGGATATTATGATGCTTGTAAGCAAATAGAGGAATCTCAAAAGGAGATCGGACCAGAGCCGAAGGAGGAGCCAAATGATATTACAGAAGGGTGATCTAATAAGGATACCTGCTGAGACATGTATCATACAACTTCAAAATGAATTAGCATTAGTGCGGCGATATCGGTATACAAAAAAGCCGGAGATCGGTATTTTTATAAAATATGATTCCGGTAATGAGGCACTAGTGTTTGTTAGAAATGAATACTGTCATATCAGCTGCAGGAACCTTAGTATTTTAAGGAAATCGGCATGCTGATACCCGTCGTACAAATAATGAGAAATGGCCGAGGCTATTCTTTAAAAGAGATGTACATAAACCCCAGAGAAGTTATCTATATGACAGAAGAAATATCATATAAGAGAAAACTCGCAGAGGGTAGAATAAAGTTAGATTTACATCCGGGCACCACCTTCACTAAGATTAAGATTAATATGAACAATCATGTTGAAGAGATTGTAGTGATAGGTACGCCCCAAATGATTGAGAGTAAATTTTTTAAAGTAAAGAAGCTATTAAGGGATTGATGATATGAAAAATTATTTAATTTATGCTAAAGAGGGTTGTCCTTTCTGTGATAAGCTATTGGGATATATGAAGGAAAGCGATATGAGATTCACATATATTCTGATGTTTGACCAGACGAAGGTATCGTTTATAAAGGATAAATACAATTGGGAGACAGTACCTATAGTTATTGAAGTGGAGGACAATAATGGAAGAGAAAAGCTCATCGGAGGATGTGATGATACTATCAAGTACTTCGGACGAAAAATCACTGGAGATGTTATTATACCATCTGGCGGATAATATAGAGAACAATCTACATTGTTTTGTTTATCTAGAGTGTGATAATTGTTGTTTTATACCATATGCTTATTATGATGATGTTGTCGGAGAGATCAACATAGACGGCAGCTTAAACAATATCAATCGCTTAATAGCATTAGCTCATGAAGTGGGGCACCTACTTGATGAAAGTAAAACAACAAACTCAGTTCAAATAGAACTGAATGCATGGCACTTGGGATATAAATATATGCTAATGGAATCTATTTATATAGATCCCGAAGAGTACTTCGATAAGATGTACGAGTGCCTATCAGAATACATAGAGGTAAATTAAATATGAATGATTATACAACAGTGAAGCCGTGGGGGCATGAAATAAGATTTGCAATAAATGAAAAATATATTGGTAAAATTCTCTACATAGCAAAGGGTCATAAATTATCTAGACAATATCACGAACGGAAAGATGAAACTATTTTTGTACAAGAAGGCACTTTGTTACTTGAGATTGGTGACCCAAATGATCAAAATTTTAAAACAATTAGTCTGGGATATGGACATAGATATAGAATCTTCCCGGGTACAATACATCGCTTTTGTGCACCACACGATAGCGGGGTAGTTTTGGTAGAAGTATCCACTCCGGAACTCAACGATGTAATCAGATTACATGATGATTACGGCCGTGTATAGAGATTAAGAGCCCTATTCCCTAGTTACTTATAGGGGGTGGGGTTTTATGTTATTCTTATTATCATGTCTGTTAACCTACGAAGCAGACCAAAATAAAACAACTGTAGGAGTGGAACAAACGAAGGCTATCTGGTATATCAATCACAATCACGGGTATAGTTCTTCGGTCAAAGTCGTAACAGTAGATGCCGAATTAAATATTTCAGGACACGGATCCGGTAACTACTTTAAATTAGGAAAAGAAAGATTTATTATAACAGCAGCACATGTCATAACCGGCGGTGCTGTTTTTTTTATTGCAGACGCAGGAGAAACGGTGTTTTTAGAAACAGTATATGTCGATGAGTATCAGGACATTGCTATAATGATCCCACACAGAAAATTGAAAGACGTGAAGGCAATCGACTATAAAACCAACAATAAAAAAGATATCCTAGGGATGTCTGTAAACTATAGCGGGTACCCAGCAGATTTGCCAAAAGTAATGTTTGCTGGGACTATTTCATATAGCAGTATAAGTTATGCTATCATGCAATCTTATGCTGTTCCGGGTTCATCCGGATCGGTAGTGTTCGATAACAGTGGGAGAATAGTCGGAATTGTCAATGCTGTTAAAGTGGGTATGTATGGTCTTTCGCCATTCCCTCACTTGGAAGAAAATATCGTATACATAGAGAGAATGACTAAATTTAATAAGAAAAGAATTAAGGAGATCTTGAAGTCGTGGAGGCTATTGAAGAACTAAAAATAGGGACCCTATTAATTGATATGGGACGAATAGGGATAATAACTAAAGTAATAAAGAGTGGTTCTCTGCAGACCAACTCTTCACTAATTAACTGGAGGGTTAATTATGAGATAATTTACTCTGACGGTACAGTGACGGTCATTGGTAATGACTCTCTATATAGAATGATGCAAGCGGAGATAATAACACTATTATGACCTACTACCCCCCTACTACCCTACCCCCCTACCCTTTCTTACCTTTCGGAGAATTATATGCACTATTCACAAATTAAATTACCTAAAGAAAGAGATAAGCTGATATCTTGTTATATTTACTTAAGCGCTCGCTTGAGGCATCTATGGATCGAGTATGTGTCTTTTGCGGAGGATATAGACGCTTTGACTAGTCCGGATGTCTTTCAATTGCTATTTTCCGAGATGGACTTTTTTGAAGGTCTACGCGCAAGAGTTGCTAAAAGATTGCCATCCGAAGTTACAAAAATCCTGAGGAACGTTAATGATTATAGCGGTTGGTAAATTAGTTTATGTCAAGTCAATTTTAAGTGCGCGTGATGAGTTATGTGTAATCGTGTCACAAGCGCGACCCGAATTCATGGGAGAGCCTGGAGGACATTACTATTATGAAGTGTATTCCTTCGAGAGTAGAGAGAAGTTCTTGGCCTTCGATTATGAGATGGCCCTTGTCGGTGAAGAAGATCTCGTTCCATATTTCACAAAGGGTTAATCTACTCATTGGTAGTATATAAAATTTTATGTAACTTGTCAAATTATTTTATGAAGTTTGTTACAGTATGATCATGCAAGAAGTGTGCCAAACCTTCTTTACATAACTAATCATAGCCAAAGACACCTAGAACATAGAAAACAAGAATCGTGCCAAACTTTCTTTACATAACTTATCCGGCTATAACTAAGTTGCATAAAATTGTGAAAGTTACATAAAGTGTACCCGCAAGAATCGTGCCAATTTTTTTTTACATAACTAATCGGCTTCATGAGTACCGCGCGGCCGGTTTTGATACCTTTTTAGACAAGTGGCATAAAATTTTAACTAACTTTCATTTATTTTTATATCCTACTTATGAGTAGATTATTTTTTTTACTTTTCTTCTTGACAAAGTAGAACCGACCAGATAAGAGTATAGTATAACACAAAACATGGAGATGAAATGCT
>UEXM01001542.1_pt1 | contig 10274 bp, 4 predicted proteins | sample 1796661 | NCBI WGS metagenome assembly UEXM01 (sample SAMEA4772469, study PRJEB27181) | metagenome
TTTCTAACTATTGCATCTAAAGGATTAGTTCTTTTGTTAGTATAAAGTTTTCCATCTATCATAAACTCTCTACCATTATCACTGGCAGGCACAACTCTAAGTTCTGTCTCAGCTTCTTTAAATGTATCTTCTATTTCATTTACACCTTTGTGCTGACCGGTTTGGTCTTCAGATATTTCTCCAGGCACAACTTCAATCTCTCCTGCGTCCTGTCTTCTCTTTAGATCTTTTAAACTTTTAATAGCTTTATTTAAACCAGCAACTTCGATAGGAGTCATTTTTGTTTTATCCATATCCTCAAGCTTTTGAATTCTCTCTTCTAGAGTTCCTTCAACTAGCTCAAACTTTTTTTGTTGCGCATCTTCTTTAGCTTTTAATTCTTTGTATTTTTTGTTACCAGCAGCTTTTTGTGCAGGAGTTGGATTTTTAAGTTCTTTACCTAAGTTATTAACATCTTCAGAAGACTGCGCTTTAGCTAGTCCTTCATTAAATGCTTTATCTTGTTCTGCTACCCTAGTAGCCTCTTGGCCTGCCTCTATCTCTCTTTGTAAAGACGCTTGAGCAAATGGGTCTGATGCAAGTTTGTTATATATTGCTAAAGCTCCTATTGTGTCATCAGCAATTCTTGCGTAATCATTTGCTTGTTTTTGTAAAACATCTCCAGCTGTTCTATCAGTTTTTGTTAAAGTATCTACAGCATCTTGTAGTCCGGTTCTTATTTCACTAAACTGCCCTCTAGGACTATAATCTTTAGCATCCATTTCTCCTGGATCTGTTTCAAACATAGAAAAATCACCAAGTGCTTTACTGATATAATTTTCAGCTAACGAACCTGGTCCTAATCCTCTACCTAAAGAGTTGTTAATCGTGTCATTCATATCCTGTTGGAGATTCTTCATTCTAAACACATTGTTTTCTACACGACTCCCTCTTAGTATTAACTCATTTCTTAAGTTTAATCTTTCTTCGTACACTACATCCTCAGCAAGTCTTTCTTCAGTAGACATCCTCTTTCTTACAAGCCCGCTAGACTTAGGTGGAAGCTCAAATCTATCAGATACTTTATCATATATCTTTTTAACTTGCTCCATCTTAGCTTTTAATCCTTCAACAACTTGTGCTTTAGATTTACCATTAGTTGCTTGTTCTAAAGTAATTGCATTTCCATTCGCATCTTGGTTTGAGTATCCAAAATGCTTCATAAACTCTTCGTCAGATAGATTTTTTTGATCTTCAAGCATTTCCATTTTTACATCATACCCTCCCATTTCAAGAGCTTGTAATGTATTTATAGCTATTAAGTTATGTTGCTCGTCTTTAAATCCTTTAAAGTCTTTTCTATCTTGAAATCCTTTTAATCTTTTTAGAGACTCAGATGCTGCATTTGCGGATTGAGCTTTTGCACTTGCTCTATCAAAGTACCCTGCATTTTGAAAAGAAGCTAGCTTATCTGCTGCCGCTTTTCTTTGTGAGTATTCTCCACTAACAACAGATCGTCCTCCGCCCATAATACCACCAGTTAAGAAACCTACAAACATAGATTCAAAACCTTCTTGTGTACCAAATGTTTCAGACAGTCCATGACTTAGCGCCTCTGACATATCTGCATACCCATTGTTCTTATATTTATCTGAATGATATTTACTAGCAAATTGTCCTGAAAAATACTGAGCACCTTCTTGGAATGATTCTTCTATACCATTAGCTCCTATAGGTTTTAGCTTTTTTAAAGTACTTTTCCAAAATCCGTCATTAGCATATTTACTTACAGCTTTTTTAGATACAATATCAAAAGTAGTTTCTCCTGCTTCCTTTACAGCTCCTCTAAAACCCATAGCTTGTTTACCAAACATCAATAAGTTTGTACCTGCTAGAACTGGCAGCTGAGTTACAAAGTTTCTATTACCAGCAGCATACGATGCATCTTCCATCTTTTTTAATTCTGCCGCAGGTATATCTCCTAAATTTTTTAGATTGTTTTCTTGTAGATACTCTTGTGTAAGATCCTCAAAGACTGTTTTTTGTGTTTCTCTTGCTTCTACTGAACCTTCTGCAAGTGACATCATAATACCAACTTCAGCTACCTTAGCTGCCTTAAGTATATTGTTACCTATGCTAGCTCCTTTTGCTAAGCTGCTAGCAAGTCTTGTACCGTTAGTTACAGCTTTTGCTGCATTATACAAAGCACTAGTTTTAGATGCAGCTCCTCCTAGTTTACTTAACGCTCCAATAGGTCCCATCCCTCCGGTTAAATACATTGTAGCTATACTACCCAGTGAGTATCCTAATCCTCCAGCAACTGTATCTGCCCAGAAATTAGCAGTACCTAGCTTTTGGAAGGTATTCATTTGTTCTTCTCTTTGAGTAAGATAGTTAGGCATGTTCTCCCTCATCCACTCATTTGTCTCATCTATCTTATTACCTATAGCGTTATCGTAATATGCGCCGCCTGAAAATAACTCGCCTAAGCCAAACATAATACCTAAAGTGTTTTCTGCTACAGCCCCTACTGCTGTTACACCGGCTTTAGCTAAACCATTACCCCATTTATCTGCAGTTGTTTGGTTTCTAGCTCTTATTTCTTCCCAGTCTAATAATTGTCCTTTAGCTACATTGTAGTCTGATCCTGATATAGAAGCTTTGTCAAACTTACTAAGATCCCTATTACCTCTATAATCAGTACGAAACATCATTTGATTCGTATAACTAGGACTACCTCCTAACGTAACTGTAGGCGCCGGAGAAGTCATTGCCTCATTAGTTAATGGATTTATCTTTACTGCTCCTTCTTCAGAATCAGCAACTGTAGGTTGTCCACCCATAGGTAAACCTGTTAAGGGATTTATAGTAGTCTCTGCCATATTATTGTATTCTTGTTCTAATCTCAAATCCGTTTTTAGCGGCGTCATTTACAAATGCTGAAAACTCAGAACTATTTACATTGTAAATTTTAATTTTACCATTCTCTGTAACCGATACTTTATCTCCTCTTTTAGGATCAAAAGTAACTTCCATAGTAGTTGCAATCTTACCATCTTTATATACAGCTAAAGGAGCATTAGTTGCACCAGGAGTATGCTTATGCATGTTAAGTTCCATCTGTAGTCTGTATCCAGGAGCTTGGAAGTACTTATCCATCTCTTCACTCTTGATATTACTGTAAGGCATCTTTATACTTTCAGTAACAGTTTTTCCACCTTTTGTACCTGTAACAGTTAATTGCAGCGTAGGCTCTCCCATGTAAGGAGTAGTATCAAAGAATACTTGAGTAACGTTAATGTCTTCACTATCCCATTCCCTATCTTCAATAAATGATGCAACAGTACCAGTACCTGATTGTTTTTGACCATCATAGAAAATATTAAATGATTTATCTAAAGGTAGTCCTTTTCCTCCACCTTGTTTATTACCAGTAAAGTATTGATTAACATACTGGGTATTATTTACAACTTCCTCAGTACTTAACCCTGGCATATTACTAGATGTCATTCCACCAGTAGTTATATCACTATTATCCTTAAGATACTTATTTACATCAGCATTTACTGTTTCTGCACCTTTACTTATGTCGTTTATAATTATACTACCAGCATTATTACCTAAAGTATTAATAGCATCTATGACATTTTGAATCTCTATTGCTGTTTTATTTCCTCTCTTTGCCTCTCCTTCATATCCTCCAACACCTGGCTGAGTCATTTGTAATCTAGAGTCATTCAGCATTTTTATATAAGAAATTACTTGCTGATCAGTATAATTTTGAAGACCAGGTAAAGATTTAACAGCATCTATAACATCTCTACCTGTTTTACCACTAAAGCTTTCAGAGATTATATTCTTTTCAAACGAGCCCTTATAGTTAGAAGACTTATAAGCTCTGTCTAATATATTTTGTTGTATGAACTTCTGAGTTCTAGCGAGTACTATACGATCTTTAAACCCAGGTAGTACTTCTAATATTTCATTAGGAACATTCCCATCAATAATATCTTGCTCTGTAATAAGTTGTCCATCTTTAAGATACGCTTTTGCCATTTCATTAACAGCTTGTACTTCATCGGCAATTAACATATCTTGCTGTGCTACGTAATTATTTATAGATTCAGTATTATCTCCCCCAACATTGTCAATCTGAGATACCTCAGTATTTTTAAGCATGTTAGGAGCATAGTTATCTATAATATTTTTTTGTTTCATAACGTATAGCTCAGTGTACTTTTCAGCATACTTAGTGTGAACATTCTCAAACGCAAACTTATCAATTGATACTCCTAGTTCTCTAGAAATATTTCTATTTATTTCAGAGTTAAGTGCGTAATTTCTACGCTCTTGTTGTAATTCAGGATCTGATTCTATACCAGTAGGCCCTAACAACTCTTGTCTTTCTTTTATTACAGCGTCATATTCAGCAGCTAGTTCATTGTCTCCATCGTTAATAGCTTTTTGCATAGCCTCTTCTAGCCCATTGATGTCTGTAACTAGGTTTTCTCTTATCTGCTCGTCTGTCATATCAAACGTAGAAAGATCTCCCTGCTGTCTTACAGAAGCTGCTACATCAGGGTCTTGCATTAAATTGTTAAATATACTTTGCACTCTATCGGGCGTAACACTTTTTACCTCCTTACCATTTGTAATGTAAAAATTACCATCTTTAGTAATTACTGTACCTTCGTTACCATACTCTCTAACAGCAATGTCTTTCATTTGATCAGTCATCTCTTCTTGGATGTTTACATCATTTACAAAGCTATATCCTGCAAAGTAACTTCCCTCATCTATAGTACCATCTTCGTTTTTCTGTATACCTTTGTAGTTATACTTAGATCTATCTAAAGATCTAGCCTTAGTAAATGCATTTATTCTACCGTCTTTATAAGCCTCATTTACAGATTTTATATAAGCATCATACTTAGATTTATTATTTGCTATAGGAGCATAATCTTTTGCAAAAGACCTAGCACTTTTAGCTACATCAAGACCCATAGTTTCAAAATCACCACGGGCCGCTCTGTCTTCTAGTTGCTGTCTAGTTCTCTGTTCTAACTCCATCTTTTCTGCTTGATCTCCCTCAAAGTCTGCAGCCTGCATTTCATCTACAGTTCCTGCTAACATGTCATCACTGTTAAATGCATTTTGAAATCTTTGACGCTGTACTTCGTTAATCTTCACTGATTGAGGATCACGGTATACACTCTGATATGCTTTTAGTCTGTATCTATTACTCATCTATTTATCTTCTTTATCTTCTTTAACTTCTTTGGTAGCTATTGGGTCTTTAAACTGTTTGTTAAATATAGCAGCTATATCAGAATTTGTATATGGTTTACCTGTGCCAGGATTGATTTGACCTTTTAAGAAAGTTCTTAATCTATCTCTTTCATATATACCCATATCACCTGTAGCCATTGCTAATCTTTCGTTAGCTTTATAACTCATAACATCACCTGCAGTTCCAGCAATACCTTGACCTAATACATCAATAGCTTCTTGCTTTCTATTTATTTGAGCAACTCTTTCAGCTTCTCTTGCAGCAGTATTAACTTGGTCTACTTGTAATCTATTAGCAATGTTTCTTGCTTCAGCTTGTTGTTGCATCTGAGCTTCTTGATTAGCAATTGCAATGTTTGCTCTAGATTCTTGTGCAGCAATCTTCATATCACCTTCTTGCTTACGTCTATATGAAGACATCTTAGCAATGATACCAGCTGGTCCTACACCACTCTGTTCTATAAATCTACCCACAGATCTACTATCTGCAGCGTTTTGAGAACGTTCTTGATTGTAGCTTACTCTATCTAACTGTGGTCCTTTTAGTCTACCAGGGGCTGACATCTGCTCAGCAGGCGCATCCTTTCTAGATAGTGCATATATTGCAGGAATTAACTGTGCTCCCGCAGCAACCAATGCTTCGTTAGGTACTGCTTTATATATCTTTCTAAGAGCTCTTTCTTCTGCATCAGTTAACTCTCTATCAGAATTAGCTTTATCTATTAAGTTTTGTTCTTCTAAAGTTAAATCCTTTTGAATCTCGTCTGACACGTTAGGGTAAGTACCATCTGTATAAGGAAGTATTCCTGGAAGAGAGTTATTATTATACATATCCGTAGGCAGCTCAGTTATAGTTTTCATCGGGATAGCTTCATAATTAACTTTTTCTCGCTCCTTTGGTTTAGGTTTTGTATTAGTAGTATTAGTAGTATTAGTAGGTTTAGGTTTATTTTCATCCTCAACTACAGGAGGCTGCTCAATAGGAATTGTAGTTCCTGGGAAGTACTGAGTTCTAGTAGTTACCCCTTGAGTAAAATCATCAATATCATCTTGATTTAGATCAGTATTATAACTAGTTTGTGTAAAGTCCATAAACTCTCCTCCCTTTTGATGCTGACTATATCCGCCGGCACCTAACTTAACAGCATTAGGATCTCTACCTGCTTTTTCTTCTTGCAGTTTAGCTAACTGATCAATGTTTTTCTGTGACCCACCGTTTTGCAAAATATCTTTATGACGTTGTGCAAATGACTTGCCTCCAAGCTTTAAATGGTCAGAAAAAAAGTAATCTTTTAAACCTCCTTTCTTAGCCATATTTACTTTATCCATAGTTTCTCCTTCTAAAGGAGTTCCGTCAGGAGCAAACCCTCCTCCTTCTACTTCTGTTTGAGCGTCTACCAGAATACCTCCATCATCATGTGTTGCTCCTTTAAATACTACCGCATCTGATCCTGGAATAGGTTCCATTGTACCTCCTGGCAATGCTACTCCACCTGCTTGATATTGCTTCATACCACCATACATAGCAAGGTTCTGTCCCATGTCGTATCCTGAATACTCTCTATCTTTAAGACCTTCTACTTTTTGTTTTGTTTTAATTTTGTTTAAAGCAACCTCTTGTTTTTGCTCAGCCTTGTCTTCTTCTCTTCTAGCTTTATTTCTTTGTATAAGACCTTTACCTGCGCCGTATAAAGCTCCACCAATTGCTCCAGCCGCCATTCCTACAGGACCTAATGGAGCTCCCATTAACATAGCTGCAGTTGTTGCTGCCCCCATACCAGTTCCTATACCAGATAAAGTTGAACCGCTTGTTTCTCCAAAATTCATTGTAGTAGCATCTTGATCATCTGATGCCATCTTAATACCTTCCCCCGCAAGTGATGCAACTGCCCCTATGTTTCCATATGCAGCCGGAGATAAACCAGTTGCTGCACTTTTACCCACATTTGCCCCAGTATTTAATAGGTTTGCACCTTGCTTTCCCATAGAGCTAGGAACTAAACTAGTATTACCTGGTATTTTTAGTGCTGGAGTTATACTCTTTTCAAACAGTTTTGGAGCAACAGCTTTTAAAGCATCATCAGATACACCTGCTGCTAAAGTTGTTCCTTTTGCTAATGCCTCTTGTTTTAACTTGTCTGCAGCTTTTGTGGTCCCTTTTTCTTTTAACTTATCAAATACACCAACTTTATCTAATCCTTTAATTCCCATAGATAATCCTTGTTCTGCTTTTGCAATCTTAGCTGCCTGCAAATCTGTATTAGCTTTAGCCTCATCCATAAACGCAGTAGACTCTTGCTGCTCTTTAAGCTGCTCATCTAATGCATCTAGTTTTGCTTGGTCTGCTTCTTGATAAGTAAGCTGTGCAGTCTCTGGAGTACCTGGCATAGTGTTAGCTCCATACATAGGAGTTTGATTTAACCCACCTGCTTGGTAGTAACCCATGCGTTTCATAAAGTCTTTAGAGTCACTGTGAACTCCTCCATCTTTCATCATGTTAGCTAGGTTACTAATCTTTTTAGATTGACCTGCATGTAGTTTAGATGCCTTAGCCAGCTGCTTAGATACTTTCTTTAAAGTTTTTCTTTTTAAATTTGCCATAATTATCTGTAGAATTTTTTTGCAGCTACGTTAGTAGAATACAAATTTATTAAATTTTTCTTGGAATTACTATATTTTAATCGTATTCCTACCCACTTGTCTGAGAACTTACGTTGTTTATTCCATGATTTTGTAGCATCTATAAAACTATTATTTATAGTTTCATTCATTCCATCAATATTAAACATAGTATTTGTAGTAGTTGTCTCTACACTTGTAAGAGTTGTTCCTGCTACACTAGCTCCTGGTACACCAAAGTTAGACCCAGTAAATGGTCCTACCGCGGTATTCTGTAACAACGCTAAGTCTCTAAACTTATTTATTTTCCATTCATTACCTATACGTCTAGTGTTTATCATATACTCTATATTCTGTTCATCAGATATTTGATGTGTAGTGTATACATAAAAACTAGTAAACCCTTGATCGTGTAATAGTGCTCCTTCTTTACTTACATCTATCATGTAGTTAAAACTATAGAATACCTTATCTTGATCTTTACCTAGATTGTATATAAACTCAAACTCAAAAGGATAAAGAGCTCCATAAAAGTTTCCTCTATTATCTTCATCATCGTGTATATGTATTGCTCTAGCTGGAGTAGCATCACTAAACGACATTAAATTATCTTGAGATCTAGAGTATGTATAAGGTATATAGTCGTGAAATGATACCCACACATTTAACTCTACGTCGTAAGATACTGTCCATCCGTCTTTTGTAAAGTACTCTGTGTCATCAAACTTTATAGGATTATATAGAAATCCTCCAATAGAAGGATGTGCTTGAACTCTTATTGCAAAACTATTAAGCTCATCAACCCATACTACCGTAGTATTAAAGTTATTAACTTCTTGTATCTCTTGCCCTGCAGCATAAAGATCTAGAAATGCTTGAGTAGGCTTACGGTCTCTTTTTGTAAGAATTATCCTATCGTAACGCTCATCATACATAGATGTAAAACCTATCCCTGCAATAGGGTTATCAAATCCTGAAGGTAATCCATACTGCTCTAATGCATAAGGAATGTTATCTTGGAACCAAGACTCTAATCCTGTTTTACCTATATCATACAAGTTATCTTTAAACATAAAGACTCTACGATTTCTATAGTCTAAACAGAAGTATCCGTGCTTAGTCACTAAGGATACCCACTGAGACTGTGTACCGCCGTATCCAAATTTAGTTTGTATAACCTCATCTGGATCTTGTGTAAATATATCACCACTACCTACAAATGATTCTGAACCATCAGATAGTTTCATAGACTGCTTACCTTTAGTTCTAAACAAACTATCTTCTGTATGCAAGAATAATAAGTTGTTTAAAGATATAAGCTTCCAAAGACTACCTCTATCTCTAGGTAAGTCTTTAAATTGTAATGCTAAGTGTACACGGTAGTTATCTCTAATACTTGTGTTATCTTCTTTTGCAGATCTTTGTACTCTTGTTTCAAATATAGTAGGATTAGCATCTCTCAAAGGATACGGTATTACAGGTTTAATATCTGCTACCCCTAAAGAGTAATCTCTATTATAATGCATGTTATCTACATCAGTGTAATCTACATTAGCTCTTTGATCTAACATCTTTTTTACAGGACTTGCAGGAAAGTATGAAGAATCTGCATCTGTCTCATGTCTAAAGTTTATGTTATCTGTAGACTCACACATAGTATAAATAAGACTCTTGTGGTCTCTAGCAGTTGCTCCCTCGTATTCTGGTCTATGTGTTATTCTATACCCATGTCTGCATATAAATGTATCTCCACCGTATATGTCATCAGTTGTAAAATTAGCTCCTCCAGTAGGTGTACCATCTTCTTTTAAAGTATAGTTCTCTAACTCATCTCCTAAAACTTCATACCCTGTCCATATTAACTCTTGAGTATCATAAGATAGATACATGTCTGTTTTATACGCTTGAAAATTATGAACTTGCAATCTAGCAATATCATCAAAGTTAGCATTACTATTACTTCCGTAAGATACTGATAAACCTGCTCCTACAGTATTGTGCCAAAATGCTCCTCCTCCTGGAGACGCATCTAAAAATTGAGGGATGCTAGGAGTTCTATTTGGTTTATACCCTAATAGTATAGAAGACTCTCCTCCTAAGTTGTATATTCTTTTACCAAATCCTAATGCTCTACCATCATATATAGAGTCTCCGTTAAGATATGTTTTACATTTTTCTCTAATAGGGAAATGCATAAATTGATTATCATCTCCCGATCTTCCTAGAACTTGACTAAAGTTTCTACCTATGTGAAAAGAACTATAACTGTCAACTGCTTGACATTCATCATCATCCAAATCATAATAGTCATGTCCTGGCCCTCTAAAAGAAAGAAACTGAATATCAAATTCATGCGTTGTGTGTGTACCAGGTACTAAACTTTTTCT
>UEXM01003350.1_pt1 | contig 10273 bp, 9 predicted proteins | sample 1796661 | NCBI WGS metagenome assembly UEXM01 (sample SAMEA4772469, study PRJEB27181) | metagenome
GCTGGTGCTGGCTGACTATATCGGCCAGGATGATGTCAAAACCCAGATGGATATTTTTATCAGCGCCGCGCGTAATCGCCGTGAGCCGCTGGACCATACCCTGATCTTCGGGCCGCCGGGGCTGGGTAAGACCACGCTGGCCAATATTATTGCCAATGAGCTGGATGTGGCGATCAAGACCACCTCCGGCCCGGTGTTGGAAAAGGCCGGTGACCTGGCCGCACTGCTGACCAATCTGGAAGAGGGTGATGTCCTCTTTATCGACGAAATTCACCGCCTGAGTCCGGCAATAGAAGAAATACTGTACCCGGCGATGGAGGACTACCAGCTTGACATCATGATCGGTGAGGGCCCGGCGGCGCGTTCCATCAAGCTGGAGCTGCCGCCCTTTACCCTGGTCGGTGCCACCACTCGCGCGGGTTTGCTGACATCACCCTTGCGTGATCGTTTTGGCATCATTCAGCGCCTGGAGTTTTACACGCACCCGCAGTTGACCGAGATTGTTGCCCGCTCCGCCCGCATTCTGGGTTGCCAGATCGACGAATCCGGTGCCTTCGAAATTGCCCGTCGTTCTCGCGGCACGCCGCGTATCGCTAACCGGCTGCTGCGCCGGGTGCGGGATTTCAGCGAAGTGAAGCATGCTGGCCAGATCAGCAGCGAGATTGCCGGGCTGGCGCTGGACATGCTCAGCATCGACAACAATGGATTTGATCATATGGACAGGCGCCTGTTGCTGACCATGATCGAGAAGTTCGGTGGCGGTCCGGTGGGTGTCGACAGTCTCGCTGCGGCGATCAGTGAGGAGCGCGACACCATAGAGGATGTGCTTGAGCCCTACCTGATCCAGCAGGGTTACATGATGCGCACCGCCCGCGGGCGCATGGTGACACCGCATGCCTATTTGCAGCTGGGATTGCCGGCGCCGGTTCAGCCCTGAGGCGCGAACTGAGTGACAGGGTGATACAGAGGTCACAAAGCGGGCAGCAAAGCATAATTTAGCCATATTTTATCAGCCTTTAGACACCCACTCCTGTATTATAAGTTATTAATTTGACTTATAATGCGCCCTGTTTTCAACTCTGTCTTTGCAGGCTCGAAATTATCAGATAAGGGAGTGTCCGGTGGAAAGCTCGATAAGTGTCTGGTCGCTGATACTGGAAGCAACGTTAATCGTTCAGTTGGTCATGCTGATTCTGTTGCTGGCCTCGGTGGTGTCTTGGGTCATGATTATTCAGCGCTGGCTGGTGCTCAGTAGTGCCGAGCAGGGCATGTGGGGGTTTGAAAAGCGCTTCTGGTCGGGTATGGATCTGAGCCAGCTCTACCGCGATGGCAGCAACCAGCAAAAAGAGAACCAGCCCACCGGAGGCATGGAAAACATTTTTCGCGCCGGCTTCAAGGAATTCATGCGTCTGCGTCAGCAAGGCGGTGTGAGCTCTGAAGGCGTGATGGCTGGCGCGCAACGGGCCATGCGTGTAGCCTACTCGCGTGAGGAAGAGAAGCTGGAGAAAAATTTGCCGTTTCTGGCAACTGTCGGCTCGGTGACACCGTACATTGGTTTGTTTGGTACCGTCATCGGCATCATGAATTCCTTTATCGGCCTGGCAGAACAGAATCAGGCGACATTGCAGGTGGTGGCACCGGGCATCGCTGAGGCGCTGATCGCAACCGCCATGGGCCTGTTTGCGGCGATTCCGGCGGTGGTTGCCTATAACCGGTATTCCAATCGCGTTGACGTCATCGCGCAGAATTATATTACCTTTACCGAAGAGTTCGCCGGCATCCTGCATCGTCAGGTGGCCAGCGTACAGAAGTAAACAGCTCGTCATCCCAGCCCTGTTACGGTAGCGAAAGCGATGGAAATAGTCAGAAAACGACGCAAGCCGATGTCAGACATCAATGTGGTGCCCTACATTGACGTCATGCTCGTGTTGCTGATTGTTTTTATGGTGACGGCGCCATTGCTCACACAAGGTTTACGGGTGGATTTGCCCCAGGTTGATTCCGAGCCCATGGACATGGATGAAAACGCCGAGACTCTGGTTATCGAGCTGACGGCGGAAAACGAATTTTTTATCAGCCTGGGTGTTACTGAGCAGGATGAGCAAACCCCCGTGGAGCTGTCGACGATTGGTCAGCAGGTGGCATCAATTGTCGAGGTCAATCCGACCATACAGATATTCATCGAGGGTGATGCCAGTGCCAGTTACGGCCCCTTTATCAGTTTGATGGAGGCACTGCGCGTGGCTGGAGTTGATAGCCCGAACCTGGTAACCAAACCACTGGAATAATTGTTGTGACAGCGTTTAACGGTTATCCAATTTCAGTTTTTCTGGCAGTACTTTTACACGGTGCGGTACTGGGAGCCTTGCTGATGTTCCAGCAGGCGGAGTCCGAAGTGCTGGACGCGGTGCGCCCGATGGTGGTCAAGGCGCTGCTGGTGTCGGAGAATCCGCAGGCGCGCAATGAACGCGTCCAGCAGCAACAGGTGCAGCAACAGCAACGCGAGCGAGAGCAGCAGCAACAGGCCCGTGAGCAGCGTGAACAGCAGGAGCGCGAGAGGCAGGAACAGCTCCGTCAGGAGCAGCAGCGACAGGAACAGGCGCGTCAGACGCAGCTCAGACAGGAGCGCGAGCGCCAGCAACAGGCTGAGCAGGAACGTGCAGAACAGTTAAGGCAGGAGCAGCAGCGCCAGGAAGAGGCGCGACGGCAGGAACAGGAGCGCCTGGAGCAACAGCGCCTGCAGGAAGCCGAACGTCAGCGGCGGGAACAGGCGCAAGCACAGGCAGATGCCGCTGCAGGCGAAGCCGCTGAAACTGAAGCGGAAATGACAATGGCTTATACGGCGGTGATTCACGACCTGGTGCAACGCAACTGGTCACGCCCGCCCAGCGCAAGAAACGATATGACAGCCGTGCTGAGGATCCGATTGGTTCCCACGGGTGATGTGGTGGATGTGGAAATAGTCAGGTCGAGCGGTGATGCTGCCTTTGACCGTGCGGCGGAAAATGCGGTGCGGGCTGTGGGCAGATTTACCGAACTGCAGGGCATGCCGCCGCGAATGTTTGAGCGGAGTTTTCGTTCACTGTTGTTAACATTCAGACCGGAGGATTTATTAAATTGAACCGACGTAGCCTGCTGGTACTGGTGCTGACATTTGCCTTTTCTGCAAGTGTTAATGCCGCTGAGTTGAACATCGAGATTACGCGCGGTGTTGATAATCCCATTCCTGTGGCTGTGGTGCCGTTTGCCTGGGAAGGCGGTGTGCCGCTGGATGAAGACATTGCACAGATTATCGGCAACAATCTGCAACAGGTCGGCGAGTTCCGGGCGCTATCGCGCGCCAATATGCTCAGCATGCCCAGCGAAGAGCGTGAAGTGCATTATCGTGACTGGCGCATACTGGCGCAGCAGTACCTGGTGGTCGGCAAAATCAGTCGGGTCCCCGGTGGTCAGATGGTGCAGGTGCAGTGGGAGTTCTTTGACATCAATCGCGAACGTAAGGTGCTGGGTGAAGTGTTGACTGGCAGTATCAGTCAGCTGCGTGATATTGCCCATGAAATCAGCGATGTGGTGTATCAGGAAATTACCGGGCGTCGGGGGGCATTTGCCACCAAGATCATGTATATCTCGGCAGAGGGCGACATTGGCAACATGACCTATCGACTGCACTACGCTGACTATGATGGTCGTCGTGCCCAGATTCTGCTGGAGTCGCGCGAGCCGATCATGTCACCGGCATGGTCGCCTGACGGCAGCCAGATTGCCTATGTGTCGTTCGAAACGGATTTGCCGCGCATCTATATTCAGGATCTGGCATCAGGTCAGCGGCGCCAGGTCACCAACTTTCCCGGCATTAACAGCTCCCCGGTGTGGTCCCCTGATGGCAGCAAGCTGGCAATGGTCCTGTCCAAAGACGGCAGTCCGGATGTGTATGTGCTGGATCTGGCAACGGACCAGCTGACCCAGATCACCGACCATCCGCGGGCGGAAACCGAGCCGGCGTGGACACTGGATAGCCGCAATGTATTGTTTACGTCAGATAGAACCGGTCAGCCGCAGATCTACCAGGCTGACCTGAGCGGGGGGTTCCCGGAGCGGTTAACCTTCGACTGTTTTTATTGTGCCAAGGCCCAGTTCCTCCCCGATGGGGTGAATATGGTCCATGTTCGTCGTGCGACCCGTCAGGATAATACTTACAGTATTGCCATTCTCAATATGCAGACTGGCCGGGTCATAACGCTGACGGATACGGCACTGGATGAATCTCCCAGCGTGGCACCAAACGGAAGTATGATAATGTACGGCACAACCTATAATGGCCGCGGCGTGCTTGACGCTGTTTCCATTGACGGACGTGTAAAGTTCCGTTTACCATCCCCGCAGGGCGATGTACGCGAGCCTTCGTGGTCTCCGTACCTGAATTAAGGTATTGTCGGGTAAAGATGTTGCAGTACTGGCGTAAGTATAATTGTTGTACCGGTCATCAAAGAATTTAATGTTTATAGCTTGTCTATTGGAGGACGCTAATAGTGGGTATGCAAATTAGTAATATGTTTAGAACAGCGGCACTGGCACTGACAATTGCCGGTCTGGCAGCGTGTAGCTCTACCAGCGACACGGAAGAGATGCCGATGGAGACCAATGATACCGCAGCCGCTGACGCAGCTGCCGCTGCAGCCCGCGCCGAGCAGCAACGTATGGAGCGTGAACGCATGGAGCGTGAGCGTGAGGAGCAGGCGGCTCTGAACACAACCGTGTTCTACTTCGACTTTGATGTGGCTGAATTCCAGCCCTCAGATCGTGAGACGCTGATTGTGCACGCGCGCAACCTGGCATCAAACCCGAACCGTCGTGTTCGTCTTGAAGGTCATGCTGACGAGCGCGGTACCCGGGAATACAACCTGGCACTGGGCGAGCGTCGTGCCAACAGCATTCGTGACTTCCTGATCGTGAACGGCGCATCTCGCAGCCAGCTGGAGACAGTCAGCTACGGTGAAGAGCAGCCGGCAGTGCGCGGTCAGACTGAAGCCGCGTATCGTCAGAATCGTCGCGTAGAAATTCAACCGGCGGGCTGATAAGGCATGAAGCGATTCCTGGCAGTTGTCGCAGGCAGTGTAACGGCAGTCGTGTTTAACACGACTGCTTTTGCGCAGGCCGGTTCTTCCAATAATGATGCATTGATGTTGCTGCTGGATCAGTTCCAGGATATCCGTAACGAGATGCAGACCCTGCGGGGCATGGTGGAAGAGCACGGTTACGAGATACGACGCCTGCAGCAGGATTCGCTGGATCGATATACCAATCTGGATGCGCGCATCAGTGCGCTGTATCAGGATCTGGAAGCAGCACGGACTGCCGGAGTCACGATTGGTGCCGGTACAGGCACCAGTTCTAACCCGGCAACAACCGCTGCATCGGGCACAAACGCAGCAGCAAGTGCCAATACGGGCACAACAGGCTCTGCGACAAATTCAGTGTCGTTGCCATCGACATCGGCATCGTCAGGCAGTCAGGCTGCCGCTTCGCCATCGCAGGCAAGCGCGCAATCTGTCAGCAATAACGTGTCGACGCCGGCAACAACAGGCATGCTGACCGAGCAACAACTTTACGAGCTGGCGCTGGATTCACTGCTGCAGCAGGAAGCGTATCAACGTTCCGTGCAGGAGTTTGACCAGTATCTGGCGGAATATCCGGATGGCCGGTTTGTCACCAACGCCTACTACTGGAAAGGCCAGGCTTACGTCAACCTGTCCATGTTTGATCAGGCGCGGGTTGCGTTTGAAACCATTCTGGATCAGTACCCCGATGGCCGTAAGATCGAGGATGCCATGTATTCGCTGGGCACGGTGTATCATCGGCTGGGTGACAATGCCCGGGCACGACAACTGCTCCAGGAAGTACGGGCACGCTTCCCCAATACGTCCGCCGCCAACCTGGCTGATATATACATGAGATCCCTGAACTAAGGCAGGCCCGGTCCAGACCATAGCGGCAGACTTGCGTCAGCGCCGTACAGTTCTCACGACGTTTGCTTGCCGCACAACTTTAGCCTCCCCAGAACGACGAGCTCATGACCAAACCCCTCAGTTTGCGCATTAATGAAATATTTTTTTCCCTGCAAGGTGAAAGCAGCACCGTAGGCCTGCCAACGACTTTCGTGCGCCTGACCGGTTGTCCGCTGCGCTGTGGCTATTGTGATACCGAGTATGCCTTTCACGATGGCACGATGATGCCGCTGACCGACATCCTGGCGCAAGTCAGCGCAACCGGTGCGCGTTACATCACCGTTACCGGCGGTGAGCCGCTGGCACAGCCGGGTTGTCTGGTATTGCTGCGTGAGCTCTGTGATCAGGGGCTCAAGGTGTCGCTGGAAACCAGCGGAGCGCTGGATATTGCCGCCGTGGACCCTCGTGTGACAGTGGTCATGGATTTAAAAACGCCGGGCTCGGGCGAATGCGACCGTAATCTGGAGAGCAATATAGGTCGCCTGAAGCCCGTGGACGAAGTGAAGTTTGTCATTTGTGATCGGCGCGACTACGAGTGGAGCAAGGCCAAAATTGATCAGTATGACCTGAGCAGCCGGGTGCGCGAGATTTTGCTGTCACCGGCCTTTGAACAGGTACCCTATCGCGAGCTGGCAGCCTGGGTGTTGGCTGATCGTTTGCCGGTGCGCATGCAGGTGCAGTTACACAAAATTATCTGGGGAGATGCGCCGGGTCACTGACGTGGCGCATTAACCGTTGTATGCTTAAGTTTTTGGGAATTCCGGACAGGGTAGTGTGGTGACAGAGTCGAAACTGGACAGCAGTCATAACAAAAGCGCAAAAAAAGCCGTCATTCTGGTATCGGGCGGACTTGATTCGGCCACCTGCCTGGCGATAGCGCGGGCGGAGGGCTACGATTGTTTTGCCCTGAGCTTTAATTACGGACAGCGAGCCAACAGCGAACTCGATGCCGCGATGCGACTGTCGACAGCATTTTCCGTGCACCAGCATCAGGTGATACCGCTGGGAATAGGCCAGCTGGGTGGGTCTGCATTGACCGATTCATCGGTGGCCATGCCCGAATCGGGAGTGGTGGCCGATCAGATACCGGTTACCTACGTGCCTGCGCGCAACACGGTGTTTTTGTCCTACGCGCTGGCGTGGGCCGAGGTGCTGGAGGCCGACGCCATTTTTATTGGCGTCAATGCGCTGGACTACTCCGGGTACCCTGATTGTCGGCCCGAATTCATCAAGGCGTTCGAGCAGATGGCCAATCTGGCGACCCGCATCGGTGTTGAAGGCCGTCCCATCCGCATCAAAACGCCATTGATCGACCTGAGCAAAGCCCAGATTATCGCCATGGGGAATGAGCTTGGCGTCAACTACCGGTTAACCGTGTCGTGTTACCAGGCCGACAGCAAAGGCCGTGCCTGCGGGCGTTGTGACAGCTGCCGATTGCGCCGCAAAGGCTTTGAAGATGCCGGCGTCAAGGATCCGACCGTGTATGTTGATACAGCGTTTGCCGGTTGAAAATACGCTTTTTTGACAAAAATACTTGAGTTTTTCCTGTTGCGTAGTATGATGCGCACTCTCTTTTGCAGGGCGCCGGTCCCGAAGAGATTTCCCCTCGGGGGGCGTTAGCTCAGCGGTAGAGCAGTTGGCTTTTAACCAATTGGTCGATGGTTCGAATCCATCACGCCCCACCACTTTACATTCAGTAGTAGCTCAGGAAACCCCTTGTATTCTAAGGGCTACAGCGAAACCTTGAGTTTACCCCTTATCTCCATCAGCCGCTAGCCTGTTGTGCCTGAGTGTCTCCGAGACGTCCCGCAGATGTCCTCTACTGATGTCCCCGACTGTCCCTCCCGTATAGCTGCTCTCAGCTGTTCTAAGCCTGTAGTTGCCGTTCCCTTAGCCGATGGTGTTCAACCGGATGCCTGACCGATGGTGGCGACGAGATGGCGTGCTATTGGCTGTAACCCTATGTGGCCCCTTAAGGGTAATCGACCTCTCTTAATATTGGGTTTCATCCAGAAAATAATATGAAAAATTCCCGGGGATGCATGCATCGCTTCGCGCAATCTACCCTCTATATAAAGGGGTGGGGGGGGTCCGATTCGGCGTTCGGCCTAGCTTTTTGCTGTAGCGATTGGTGTCATACCAATTGTTCCTACCTTATTTGGTGCGGCCTGTAGGGATTTTGCTGTCGGATGGAGACACTCGGAGACACTCCAAAGACGTCAGCAAGGGCGTGTGTCGTAGTGCTGAAACTCACCTGAGTAGCGGCTCCGCGTCATACCCAAAGTTGCTTGCGGTGTGCAGCTGAAGCCTTGCGGGCAGCACTCTACGAGGCTCCTAAAGCATTGTACGGGTTGCTGTCTCAGCGCATAGCAACAACCTAAACATTGTGCTGGCGCTGTGTCAGGCTTTGGGCTAGCATCTCGCTGCTTTAACTTTGCCGACAAAAGCTCCATTTCTATGAGGAAGGGTGACTGCAGTGCTACTCCCCGTGTTAACTTGTCCACCACTTCTAATACATCCCTGTATAGCCAGTACAGCATAAAGCCAACGAGCTATCCTGATAAGGCCAATTGACTTATGACAAATACCTTTGCTGTGCGCAGCCTCAGGAAAAATATGCCTTGGGCGGGGGCGATGAAGAAGGCAGGGGAACTTGCCGAGGAGTCGACGCTATACACCTTTGCCGCAAATCAGCTGCGCTATATAGACTCAAACGGTGCAGAGTTGATTGTCGATGAGGTAACCGCAGGCCTTCGCTTAACGGGTACAGGTAAGCCACACCGAAGACTAGCAATTCTGAGCTTGCTGAATGCTTGCTTCGAGGCCTTCCACAACGAGCCGGAAGAAGAGGCCGAAGTCGGTGTGTTATGGCCCACATCGACCGCCGAAGAGCCGCCGAGCAGGTACAAGCAGAAGCTGTTTTCGCCCGCAGCAAAGAAGAAAGCCGCGGAAAACTTGGAGGCATACGGCTACATTAAATTCCGTAGAGGCGGCAAAGACCCGTCAAGTTTCGTGCCCGGAGTGATATCGATAGTTAAGCCCACCGAGAAGCTCAGGGCAGTCTATGATGAAGTGATAGATTCCCCTTTCAATGTGGTTTCACCCTTCGAAGATTGTCGTGAATTGGTAGTTCTCAAAGATGCAGCTAAGCGTCTTGTAGACTATGCAGATAATGACTTCACGCGTTCGGTCCGGGAGCTACTGAATCGGGTTAATCGGATCAACCACAGCCACCAGTGGTGCTACGAGCATCGTAACGGGGAAATTGTCGACATCCAGCCTTCCTCATTGACGCTTTCGAGGCAGTTTAGGGAGAGTTCTTTCAAGGTATATGGTCGATTCCATTGCGAAGCTCAAGGTCTCAGAAAGTCTGAGCGTTGGTCGATAACGATTGATGAGCAAGACACAGTTGAACTGGACTTTATCGCAATGATGCCGACCCTTGCTTATGCGTGGGCCGGACAGAACAGTGCTGAGCTTGACGCTTGGGTTTATAAAGGCGACCCGTACGTATTGGATGGGTATAAGCGCGAGTTGGTTAAGAAGGCGTTTCTCACTTGTTTGAATACGAAGAGTCGCTCGGAAGCTGCGAAGTCCTTGCTCAGCGAGGAAGTCTTCGGAGACTCTAAAGAGACCGCATATTTCATTGATTCACTTATCGCAAAGCACTCACGTATTAAACACATCTTTTTTAGAGAAGCGTGGATGCAGTTAAACTTTGAAGAGTCTCAAATCATGTCATTTGTGCTGGATGTATGTGCAGGCTTCAAAAAACCAGTGCTCGCAATGCACGATGGGGTTGTGTGCAGAGAGGTAGATAAAGGGATGATAGCAAACATAATGCGGAATGCTTTCGAACAGCGGTTGGGTGTAATTCCGGAAATCGCCATGGTAAAAGACAACTCTGGCAGGAAAGAGCTAGCATAATTTGCTGCAGGCCATATCAAGCTCCAGGGCAAATCTACGCTCTTGGGAAGCCCGCTAGCGCGTGGAATGGCAGTAGGCAGGGCCCGGTGCTAGGCATTGGCTGATACTCGATGTATTGTTTTAATCCGTTTATACGGATATAACGGTAACAGCTTCGGGCTGGGCTATAGCGCCGGGCTATACCCTGATTAGACGGACACCTCTAGAAGGGCTGTGGACTTACCCCAGTCCCGTAGACACTTCCGGGCTATGATATTAGCATAGGAGGAAGTCATATGAGCAATGCACGATTTACCCCGGAATTTAAACAAGAGGCCGTTCGTCAAATAGTCGAACGTGGT
>UEXM01003352.1_pt1 | contig 10267 bp, 4 predicted proteins | sample 1796661 | NCBI WGS metagenome assembly UEXM01 (sample SAMEA4772469, study PRJEB27181) | metagenome
TTTATTAAGTTGTCTGGCAACTTCCAACAAAGTTATAGGAATGAGGCCACAGTTAGTACATCCGACGATGCCAGAAAGAACACACTGTTTCAAGAAATAATGAGACTTTCACAATGAACGAAGTAGAAAAGCTTTACGAAGAGTACTTGGGGCTTGGCTATAATCAAAATATGGCTATAGCTAAGATGCGTTTTGCTGGATACGGTGACGATGCAGTCAACGGCATGATGGGCATGTACTCTAAAAAAAAAAGTCAAGACAGTGGTGTCTCGGACTCCAGTTCGGAAGCGGGTTCTACGGAATCTACCTCGGCTGGAAGTGTGCCTCAGCAGCCAGAACTTGGAGATTCGGATACTCCTGTAGTTGACGATAGACTCCAGGGGTTAACAGGTGATTTTGGGGCGTTAAATTACGACATCCCTTCTTACTCTGTTTCTGGCTCCCCGTCGATCGACCCTTCCATGATGCCCATGGGAAAGGATTCTGGCATCAAGTTGAATGCTGAATCTTTTTTGAATGGCGGTGACCCTAGCTTTGAACGTTTGTTTCATGGCTTGCACTCTCATTCGTTTCAAAATTGGGCGTATCAAAACGAGTACGTTGATGCAGACTTCCTAAAGGAACACACAGAAGAGTTTGGATACACCCCCTTTGCATACACTTATGGGCATGTCCTTGACAAAATTGCAATGAAGCAAACTCTTGATGAAAAGACTCAAGAGAACATTAAGTCAGGTATGAGTGTCGAAGACGCCTTGGCGCAGAACGATGTTCTTACCAAAGATCTTAATATGGCATGGGAGGATTGGAGAAAAGGCAAAAACAAAAAAAGCGGACACCCTGCACTGCGAGATCGGTTTGTAAAAACAAGGCTAAAGCAAGTTGAAGGTAGGTATGAAAAAAAGAGAGATGCTCTTGACATAGAGTATCAAAAGTATGTTTCTGAAAAACTCGTTGATTCCCTTACAAACCAAGGGATGAAAGAAAGAGATGGTGATGGCGAGCTTACCCCAGGGGCTAAGTCTAAACTTGCTCTACTAGAAACTCAGCTTAAGAGGACGATGGGTACGCGGCTGGACCTTACAGGCGACGGAAAGGTTGGTCACAGGCCATTTTTTAGAGCCCGTATGATTCCTGGCCTGGGCCCTAATTTTAAATTCGAAGGCGATCTTGTTGATTCTTCTGAGATAGCTGGACTCAGTGTTCTTAACGGAGCTATATGGCTTGGATCTAAACTGTTTTCTTCAGGTAGCAGTATGTTCAATGAGGACGTTTACTTTGACGGTGTAAACCAAGAGTTTGTAAACGGTAAGGGTTCTTATGAGTGGAACTCTGAGGTAGCCATGAAGATGAACGAAAATCAGATATCTGAGATTCGTGAGAGAATGAATGTGTATCAGAAGGGTGTTCTTGATTCATATGCAAATAATGACTTTGCAAATGCTATTGAACAAAGCTTTTTGATGACAGCAGAAGGATGGCCATTCTTGGTTCCTTTGCTTTTCTCTGAAGCCCTTGGCCCGTATGGTATAGCTGGTGTAAACTCTTTTATGGGTGTGGTAACTGAAGCCTCAGCTATCAGAAACGATTACACCTTCGACAACTTCATCAAAGACGGGAAGTCCTACAGCTATTATGAGGCTGCTGACATAGCAGGCAATGATGATATCAATGAGATTCTAAAACAATTTGATCAACAGGAGGACAACCTAGCAAGAGCAGGATACCTTACTGCTGTTGGGGCTGGTGACTTTGCTATTGGTGTGACGTCTTTCAAGGCTTTTAGAGGAGCTTATGTAAAGGCTCAAGCAGCAGAGATGAAAAACTTCCTTACTGGCTATGCAAGAGGATTGGGTATCGCGTTGCCAGAAAACGCCTTAGCAGATTTTTCAGCTGTTGTTCTAAGGGAGGCAACTAGAGATAGGGTCACTGATGAGCCAGAACCAGATGTCAATGACATGCTAAGAAACGCTCTTAACGTGGCGATTGCACGGGTGCCAACTACAGGGTTGATATATACAGGAGGTCGATTGACAGTAACCCCTGCATCAAAGGCTAGAGCTAAAGAGGTTATCCCTATGAACTCTGAGGAGATCATTAGGTTGAGTCAAGAGGTTAGAGAGCAGCAGCTAAAAACACTTACTGCAACAAACAAGACTGGTGCAGCTGATGCATACGCAGTCTTGGGTCGTAAGATGGAGAGGCTGAACAAGCTGTACTACACCAATGAGTTGTACATGAACTACCTAAGGAAGAACAACTTTGATGCGTACGAAAACACCATGGATACGCTGATATCTATTGATCAGCTTAGGGCCAAATACAACTTGACCAACGACGGTAATCTGCAGATGGAAATCAAGTTGGCCGTAGAAGGGGAACTTCAGAAGCTAACAAAAAGCTACAGCGATAACTCAAAGGCATTCGAAGAAGCCATAGGATTGAGAGGTCAAGGTATGGGGGTGATAGAGCGTGAGATGATCCGAGGTCAACAAGGTATGAGCGTAAAGGATGCTATGAGAGATGCGATGACACCATTGCAGTCACGGCCTATTCCAGAACAACCTGTGCCTGTATCCCCCGACTCACCTGAGGTCAAAGCTCGCGTTGCAGCTGAAGCTGAAGTAAGGATGGCTGATGATTGGTTGCCATCAAACATTGAGGGTATGGATGCTACATCCATGAATAGGGGTAAGTTGGAGGAGGTGCTGAGGGGTGATGGATTTGCTACGCTTACTGCAGAGAACCCAAACAACACCGTTATTGGGGAGAACGAAAATGCTAGATTGAATACTGCGGCTCGTGAGTGGCTTAAGTCCAAGGGCTTGCAGTTCCACGAGATCCTTGGTAGATATGACGGCAAAGGAGAGAGAAGCTTTCTTGTAGAGGGTATGTCAAAACAGCAGGCCATGGACTTTGCTCGTGACTTCAATCAGCATAGTGTGCTAACTAGCGAAGGCCTCGTAAAAGCAGATGGGAGTTTACTCCCTACAAAGGGAGACTGGAGCATTGATCAGTCTGTTGTTGCAGGAGACAACTACACGTCAGCGACAAAACTTAACGACGGTTCTGTAATAAAGTTTGCAAAGGACTTGGACGACGGGAAGGCTGTTGATGCAAAGGGAGATAAAATTACGGACAAAGAATTTTGGAATGGAACTGAATCTGACGTTCCTGTTCCTGAAGCCCCTGATCCAACACCCGTCAATCCAGAGTACGACACCAATAGATTCAAGGCCTTCGCTCACAGAGCTCGCGCTGAGATGTCAAGATGGTGGAATTTCGCGGTCAAGAGTCATGGTGGAGTCAAAAACAAAGATGTCGAAGAGGTGTATAGGAGTAGAGAGCGCTTGACCTCAAGGGCTACTGATGATTCTGAATACGATGTATTGACAGTAAAAGGATTTTTGAAGGGATATGACAAGGTTCAGGGAGCTAGCTACGATGCTTTTAATAAGTTTCTAAGAGGCGAAATTGGAATTGACAGTCCTTCCTTCAAGAATCTATCTAAAGATCAAATAGGGGCTCTTAAGGGCCTTAGAGAGAACGTGGACGGGCTTAGTGAAGTGGTCATTGAAACTCTTGAGGCTTTGCCCATTTCCAATCCAGCGGAAGCGGCTGCGCGTCAGGAACTGATTCAAACCATTAGGTCTCAAAAGGGTAAGTACTTGCACCAGCAGTACGAAATGTTTACTGATGGAGGTCAAAGGCTTGATCTACTTTTGAAGCCCCGCAAACAGATGCCTCCTAAGCTGAGAAAGGTGTTTGATGAAGCTGTACGTGAAACGGCAAGCAGGATTGAAAATCCTGATATGGCGGAACAGATGACAAGGCAGTACCTTATGAATCTTCGAGGAGAAGGTGGGAACTATGGAGCTCTTGGGGCCATGAACTCTCCTTTCTTGAAATCTAAAAACAATCAAATACCAGAGGCTTACAAAAATCTCTTAGGCGTGATTGACGATCCAGTACACGCATACTTAAGTACAGTGTCTAAGCTTCGTGATTATGCTGCTATGAGTCGCTGGCAAACAGAGCTTGCTATTGTATTGCAAGAAAGCGGACTGGGTAGGATTGGGAGCAACTTTGAAGGTACCGAAGGGGCCATGGGACTGTATGAAAAAATGTCGCCTAACTCTGCAGAGTGGGAACCATTGCATCATATGTACATCCCAAAAGAATTGAAACAAGGATTCCAAAATCTAGATCCATTGGGGTCTTGGAGTTCAATTATGGGTGATTCTCCAGCAGGATCTCTCGCATCACAGATAGCTAGTGGTTGGACTAGAGCTGCAGGATTTGCAAAAGTTGGCAAGACTGTTATGTCTCCAACCTCTACGAATAGAAACATGCTTAGTGGTGTAATTCTTCAAATGGTTAACGGACACTTCTTCTTGACAAATCCAACAAAGATGTGGGATGCGGCAAGTTTGGCTTGGGGTAATCAAAATAAAAAACCTGGAAGCTCTTGGAGACAAGAAAGAGCCAAGCTTATTGAAGGCGGCGTATTGAATGACGGTGCAAACAGCATGGAACTCATGAAGTCTATCGGTGAAGCCTTGAATAAAAGAGGGAATAGACTCACAAGAGAAAATCAGATATGGGAGTTTGCTAGGAAATATTACTCTTTTGGAGATGATTTTTATAAGGTTTCTGGATACTACATTGAGAAACAAAGGTTTATAGAGACTGGTATGAACCCCGTTCAAGCCGAGGCTTTGGCAATGCGTAGAGTAAGAGATGGGTACCCTACATACAGCAAAATATCAAAAGGAGCTAAGGCTTTGAGAAGACTCCCAACAAACGGGTCTTTTGTGTCTTTCCCCTACGAAATCATTCGAACTAGCAAAAATCAATTTAATTTCATAGCAGAAGACTTGAAAGCTGGTAGGAATGATATGGCTTTGCTAAGAGCTCTTGGTTTGGCGACAGGATTAACAATGAGTGATGGTCTTTCCGAATACTCAAAAGATCTGCATGGACTCGACGACCAAGACGATGCGGCTGTAAGATGGTTTGGTCCTGAATGGCAGAAGCTGTCAAAGCTCTTGTACTTGGGTAAGGAAAATGAAACTCCATACTTTATGGACTTGAGCTACACGTACCCTCACGAAACCATTACAAAACCACTGCGAGCTTTGTTTGGATACGATCCAGAAACAGAGGACTACATGGACAATGTAAATAAGGCTGTGGAAGAAGCTTTTGCCCCTTACGCAGACACTGATTTGTTTACGGGTTCTATGAAACAGATCGTTGAGAACAAAGACGAAAATGGCAGACCTATCATTCTTGTAGAACCTGGAAGCAACTGGGTGCAAGAGATAGCTACAGACTCAGAAAAAGCATTTTTAATGTTTAATCATCTTCAAAAGAAGTTGGCACCAGGGTTTGTAGGTAACGCTTTGGAATTTTTGAGATCAGCGGAGCCTGTTGAAGAGGACCACCCCATGTACGACATGCAGCGGCAGTTCAATAAGTACTACCCCAAAGAAACTAGATACAGGGTTTATACTCACGGTGACGCTTTGTTGGGTATGCTTGGGTTTAGAATGACATACTTGCCTCTAGATTATGCTTCAGAAAATAAGATTAGAGAGCAAATTTCATTTACGTCTGACACAGAAAACTACTTTGAAAATCAAATTAACAAGGGCGTACCTATTTCTGTGGAGGAAGCGCAAGAAGCTTGTGAAAACTTTATAAGACATTTTGAAAGATCAGAGAGTCTTATTAAGCAATCAATCACGGCAATGAAGAAGCTCAATATGAGTGAAGAAAAGATTATTGAAATTCTTCTGTACGCTGGTGTTCCAAAAAAACAAGCTGGGCAGTACTTGGAGGGAGACCCAGTGCCTGTGTTAGGGGTGACCACTCAATCTATTATCAATGACGCCAATCAAGCCATCAGAAGTTCACGACTAACAGACGAGGAAAAAGAAGAAAGAATCGAAAATATCGCAAACGCCATTTCGGTGTGGAACGAAACAATAGGAAACTACAATGAAAAAAGAGACAAAGAAGCCCAAGAAGATTAAAGACACCAAGCTAGGTGGATGGTTAAAAGACAAAGCCCCCAACGTGCTAGGTATTGTAGCGGATCTACTCCCCGACAGTGGGGGACTGGGCGTAGTAAAAAACCTCCTGGACAAGGAGCCTTCTGTAGACCCTGCCGAGGCAAAGGCTATGCTTGATGCTGAGGTGCAATTTCAGAACAACGTAAGCGAACGTTGGAAGGCAGATATGAGCAGCGACGTTAAGCTCGCAAAGCTCATTAGACCTCTTACGTTGATAGCTTTGATGACCATGTTTATGCTCACTATGGTGGCCGACAGCATGGACTCCTGGCCATTTAACGTAAAAGATAGTTATGTATCTTTGCTAGAGATTCTCATGCTAACGTCCTTTGGTGCATACTTCGCGGGTAGAACCATTGAGAAATCAAGAAAATGAAAGTAAGGTATACTCATGGAGGACTGCACCCTGCAGATTTAGACAAGAGGCGAATCATGTCTTCTCTTAACGAGTCTAATCCGTCAACTGACGACCCTGTTTTGCGTAGAATGAGAGATCAGCAACTAGCTTCTGATCGGGCTGGTATGCTGGAGGGAAAGATTGCAATGGGTGATGATTACATGCTTGCTCCAGAGTACCCTAGTGGGGCTATTGAATCCGACAGATCATACCTTCTTGATGTTGCGGGTCTTGGGTCTGCTGGTAAATCAGCGATTCAAAAATTGATGAGGAGTGCAGGCAGTAAGGGCTCTAGCAAAGCCTCAATAGACGCTGCTAGAAGAGAAATGTTGGAGGGGTTCAGTGAAAGAACAGGTATGAGCCGAGAGCTGAGCAAAGAAGTTCTTGGTACATATGACGCCAAAGCTCTCCAGCAGATGAAAAACAGACAGGCCACATCTAGAGTTCAAAATGTAGCGGACAGGGCTATCAGGCAGGGGGCTCAAGAAGAGTCTCAAGCAGCACTGAATTTCCAAGGAAAGGCGCAGAAAATTTTGGATGATCTTAACTTCAGCGAGTATGCTGATCAGGCTGAGTACAACAACGTTTTAAAGGACGTAGAAAATCTATACAGAACTTACCCTGAAGGGTCTCCAGAGTTTATAGAGCAGTTTTCAAAGTCCATAGGCAACAAGCTGAGCAAATATGGCATCAGCCCTGAGTCTGCTAAAAAAGCACTATCGCAAAAGCCCGTTATGTTGAACGAGTTCGGAGGTACAATTAAGACAATTAGAAGATGAGAAGTTTGTTGTTAATGTTGATGCCACTGTTTGCTGCAGCACAACCTAGTTGGGTAAACGTAGAGTTTCAGACAGACGCATACGGAGAAGAAACCACATGGGATATATACATGGTTGGATCTGATAACCCAGCCGTATCTGGAGGCCCATACCTTGATTCAGTTTTTACTCAGATCACACTCCCACTTCCGTCTGGGGAGTACAACCTTGTGGTAAATGATGATTTCGGTGATGGTATATGCTGTCAATTTGGAGAGGGTTGGTTTGGGCTAAACAATGACTGTGGACTAGATATATCTGTCTTTGATTTTAATACGAGCCAGATAACAGTGCCCTTCATTCTTGAGCCCTGTGCGCTCCCAGTGCCTGGATGCACGGATGAATCATCAAACAACTACAACCCTTGGGCTACGACAGATGATGGCAGTTGCAACGTGAGTGAGTGTCCAGAGGGTCAAGCTTTTGTTTCTATGGAGTTGACCTTGGACAACTGGCCCAACGAAACTGGGTTTACGCTTGTTGATCTAGCTGTTGGTCAGTTTTATGAACAGGTTCTTCCAGGTGGATTCAACTTTGCAGATCAACTAGCTACATATACCTATGACTTTTGTGTAGCGCTAGGGTTTGAGCTGATTTTAACGGATACATATGGCGACGGTCTCCAAGGCTCTGGAAGTGGCGGACAGGATGGCGGGGTAGTTATTACTGCTTGCGACGAAGAGGTTGTTTGGGAGCTAGAAGATTTATCTTACTCTGCCAATGACGGCATGGTCCACTACTCTGGTGCCGTGTTCGTAGAGCCTTGTGCTCCCGACAGCGTCATATTGGGCTGCATGGATGACGATTACGTTGACTACAATCCTGAAGCTACAGATCCTTCAGACTGTTTGACCTTGCACACATGGGGTTGCATGGACTCAGAGTCATTTAATTACGACTCAACTGCAACGATCTCAGATCTAAACAGCCCATGTGTTACAACAATAAGGATTGGAGATGCAGCTGGAGATGGCTGGGGAAACTCTCACATAGGCGTAAAACAAGGGGACTTGCAATGGATCTTTACAATGGGTCCTGGGGAATTTTCTCAGTCATGGGATTTGATTCTTGACTCTGACGAAAAAGTGGACGTATACTATTTCGAGATTGGAGGACCCCAGCAACCTCCTCAAGAAACGGAATTTCAAACACTTCACAACTCTGTTCTAGTCACAAATGAATTTGGAGACACGCTTTTAGTAGAGGGCCTTAACCCGTTCTTTGAAAATGGGCAAGGTGCGCTTCAACCGTTTTCGAATCCTGAGTGGAATATATATAGCTTTACACCGTACTGCGGAACTAGCTGTATACCATTTATATACGGGTGCACAGACGAGTCGGCTGAGAATTACAGCGCTGTAGCTAACATTGATGATAGTGGATGCTATTATGCTTCTGGTTGCACTCAAGCTGGTTATCTTGAGTACTACGAGCAGGGTTATGAGGCTGACTACGATAACGGGTCATGCGTTACTCTAGCGCTGTTTGGATGCACTGATCCCGAAGCCATCAACTATGATCCTGAAGCAAATGTAGACATAGATTCCTGTGTTCCTGTAATCGAAGGGTGTCTGGACATTGACGCCTACAACTACAACGAAGAGGCCAATACAGATGCAGATGATTGCGTGTATGACGCTGGCTGCGTAACAGGTCCTGGGCAACCATATTGGGCTAACGACTACTGCTACTCATGGGTGATTGAGGTAGACCCCTACTGCTGTGAGGTGGGATGGGATGCGTACTGCATCAATCTGTACGAGTACTGCGGCGACGGGGTGACTAACGTCACGATCCTAGACAACACCATCTGCGAGGTGAACCCCAATCCAACTAGAGACATAGTAAGGATTCAATCCCCTGCAGGAGCTGTTGCAACGGCATACAACTCACTGGGTCAGAAGGTGATAGACCCCACAAAGGACAAGGTAATAAGCCTAGGTGACCTGCCTGACGGGACTTACATGTTCGTGATAGACTATGAAAACAGAAGGGTTAAAAAGAAAATCATCAAGCAATGAGATACATAGCAACACTGCTGCTTCTTCTTGTCAGCGCAAGCGCATCAGGACAGGCAGTAAAGAAGGCCCTGAAGTTCGCTACGTTCTACACAGCGTTCAGCGGGGGTAACTCTATCTCAGATCAGGAGGTATTCTCTGTGGGTAACGGGCTCCAGACGGACGTACTCAAGACACCATTCGACTACTCGTTCACAGCAGGCATACGTAAGATAGCCCGCTTCGGATACGAGAACAGAGCTAACGCATTCTACAATGGCACAGAGAAATCATACGGGGATGCTGCCACGATAGGCAAGGTGAAAGGATTCGAGTTCTTGTTCGAGGGTGACTACCGTAGACAGCAGGGAATCAACTACTTAGACCAGGACCACTTCTTGCGCTACGTAGGTGAGCGCTGGATTACCAAGGTGGAGTACTTGCAGGACGGTTTCGCAGACGTAAGCTACTTTGAGGGTTCGCAGAGGGTGAGAGCCAACCTCGGTAAGCTATCCCTGAATGCAGGCATTATGCAGCGTCTCTCAGAGCCATACGGGTACGATCCTTTGAACGAATGGCTGCTGGACAACAATCAGCTCCACTTCACCTCTTTAGCGCTTCAGGAAGGCTACAATATAGACGTCAACACGGGTGAGTTCTTTAACCCTCAGGGTGAGGTTGTGGCAAACAGCTACGAGGTCTGGGAGGAGGTAGTTGTTCCTCAGGTGCTTGACGATTACGTGACAAAGAAAAGAGGTGAGCTTTCCAATCAATGGGTGCATTCATTCGTTGTAGGGTTTGACTACTACCACTTCACGAAGGACTTCTGGGTACACACTTGGGGCAACCTAATCCCCTACCACGTAGATACAGACGGGGAATACTCCTACCACCGCTTCGTGAAGAGCGACCAATGGATGGATTACTCAGGAGGCCTTATCTTTGGTAAAAGATTCAACAGGAGTTTTGGTGTGTTTG
>UEXM01003353.1_pt1 | contig 10265 bp, 4 predicted proteins | sample 1796661 | NCBI WGS metagenome assembly UEXM01 (sample SAMEA4772469, study PRJEB27181) | metagenome
GCTATTACGTCAGCAGCTGCTTGTTCATCTGTGTACTCAATCATAATTTTTAATTTTAAAATGTTAATTATTAGTTATTATATATTTACTTGTTTTTAAGTTTTTTTACCTCTGCAGAAAGCTCTTGTATTGCTTTTGCCATAACTGGTATTAAATTACCATACTTAGCTTCAATTCTGTCTTCGCTTATTTCGTATACTAAATCAAGTATATCATTATCATTGTTTGGCATTGCTTCTTGAAGATCTTGAGCAATAAAACCAACTCTTGATTTGCCTTGTTTTGTTTCAGCCATATGTTCTGGTCTAAAGTCCCATGTAAATTTAACAGGTTTTAATTTATTTATAAACTCTAAACCATAAGGACTTTCTTCAATATCTGATTTATCACGACCATCTGAAAGAGCAGCAATACTTTGATCAGCACATCTGAACGCAGATATATTAGCATCACCTAATGTAATTTCATTTGACACATCAACAGCTGAAGCTGCGGAATCATTTCCTATTATTATGTTGTTAGAACCAGTAGTAAGAGCGTCACCAGCTGTTCCTCCTACTAAAGTGTTTTTAATACCTGTTGTTATATTATTACCTGATTCATATCCTATTGCTACATTAAAAGCAGATCCATTATAATTTTGGACTTCTAAAGCACCAGATCCTATAGCAACACTATAATTCCCTGTGTCTTCAGTAGTAAGAGCTTTATAACCTAAAGCTGTATTATGCACGCCTGTAGTTATTGCGTCACCTGCTAATCCTCCAACTATAGTGTTTTGAGTACCTGTTGTAACAGCTTTACCAGCATCTTTACCAATAGCCACATTATATGCGTTTGCCCCTGCGTTTTGCGTTAATAAAGCGTTTGTACCAACAGCTACGTTATAACCGTGCGCATCTTCTGCAGATAAAGCAGCATGACCAATAGCTACATTACTTTCCCCTGTGGTTAAAGCATCACCTGCTTTACCACCTATTAAAATGTTATTACCACCTGTTGTAACAGCTTGCCCAGCATTATACCCTATCGCAACATTGTATGCGTCTGCACCTGCGTTTTGTAAGATTAAAGCAGTGTAACCTATAGCTACATTCCTACCATGCGTGTCTTCAGCACTTAAAGCTCCTTTTCCTATAGCAATATTTCTACTACCTGTTGTTAGCGCATCTCCTGCTAGGCCACCAATAATAGTATTATCAGCACCTGTTGTAATAGCATTACCCGCGGTGTATCCAATAGCTGTGTTATAAACATCTAAGTTACTAGTGTTATTTTGATTTTCTAAAGCTCCTACACCTATAGCAACACTTCTATCACCTGCTGTTTCAGAGCTTAAACTATTGTGACCTATAGCTATATTAGTATTACCAGAAGTTAAAGCATCTCCAGCTAATCCTCCTATTAATGTATTAAGAATACCTGTTGAAACAGATAAACCAGAATGATAACCAACAGCAACATTATACGCGTTATCTACGTTTTGATCTGTCAACGCGCTTTCACCAATAGCTACATTATAACTACCTGTATCTTCAGCACTTAAAGCTCCTTTTCCTATAGCAACATTTCTAGCACCTGTCGTAAGTGCATCACCTGCTGAACCTCCTATTAACGTGTTAAAAGTACCTGTTGTAACGTTTTCACCAGCGGCATAACCTACCGCAGTGTTAAACGCATTGTCTCCTGCGTTTTGATTTAATAAAGCATATGTTCCAACCGCAACGGTATATCCATGTGCATCTTCTGTGCTTAAAGCACTTCTACCAATTGCAACATTGTTAGTACCTGAAGTTAATGCATCACCGGCAAAACCACCAATTATTGTATTGTTTACACCTGTTGAGACAGATAAACCAGCATCTTTTCCAACAGCTACATTATAAGCCTCAGCACCTGCGTCTTGAACTTTTAAAGCTCTATAACCAACAGCTACATTACTTCCATGTGCATCTTCTGTGCTAAGAGCTTCTTTACCTATTGCAACATTGTTAGAACCTGTTGTTAGCGCGTCTCCTGCTAAACCACCAATAATAACATTATCAGCAGCTGTTGTAACAACTGTTCCAGCGTTATGACCTATAGCCACGTTATAAACATCTGTATCAGAGGTATTATTTTGACTTTTTAACGCATTAGTTCCTATAGCAACATTTGCATCACCTAACGTTTCAGCGCTTAAGGCTCTATAACCTACAGCAGTATTAGTATTACCTGTTGTCAAAGCGTCACCAGCAATACCTCCTATTAACGTGTTAAAAGCACCTGTTGTTATTGTTAAACCAGCATTATGACCTATAGCTACGTTGTAAGCTTCAGCTCCAGCATTTTGAACTTGTAATGCACCCTTACCAATAGCTACGTTATGCCCGTGTGCATCTTCTGCAGACAAAGCTAAATAACCAATAGCAATATTATTAGAACCAGTAGTAAGAGCGTCACCAGCAGAACCACCTATTAAAGTGTTAGTAATACCTGTTGTAATACTTACTCCTGCGTTGTAGCCTACAGCTACGTTATAAGAAGAACCATCGTAATTTTGATTTAATAAAGTTTGGTAACCTATAGCTACAGCAGTCATGCCTGTGTCTTCAGCGCTTAAAGCACTTCTACCTATGGCAACATTAGTACTACCAGTTGTTATACTATCTCCAGCTAAACCACCAATAATTATATTGTTTATACCTGTTGTTGTTTCTGCTCCTGCGTTATAACCTATTGCTATATTATAACCATCTGCACCTGCATTTTGGCTTAACAATGCTTGATATCCTATCGCTACGTTTCTACCATGACCATCTTCACCGCCTAACGCTTGGTAACCAACAGCTACGTTGTAATTACCTTCTGTTAAAGCATCGCCCGCTAAACCACCTATAATTACATTTCTAATACCTGTTGTAATATCATTACCAGCGCTTGATCCTATAGCAACGTTATAAGCATCTGTTCCTGCGTTTTGAGCTTGTAATGCACCTTTACCTATAGCCACATTATGTCCATGCGCGTCCTCTGCGGATAAAGCTAAATAACCCATAGCAACATTTGATTCACCTGTAGTTAAGGCATCTCCAGCAGCAGCACCTACTAAAGTGTTTTGTGTACCTGTAGTCATTGATTTACCAGCTTCGTATCCTACCGCGGCGTTAAGTCCATCTTGACCTGCATCTAACGTTAATAAAGCTAAGTGACCAACAGCAACGTTTTTACCGTGATCATTTTCTTCGCTTAATGCAGCGTGACCAATGGCAACGTTTTTAACACCAGTTGTTATCGCGTCACCAGCTCCTTGACCAATAGCGATGTTTTCAGAACCAGAAGTTAAAGCTTGAGCAGCTTGATAACCAATGGCAACATTACTATTTCCTGTTGCAACTCCAACTCCCATAGATAAACTACCAACTGAAGTATTAAATTCACCTGTTGTAGCTTCTCTTTGTGATCTAGCACCAATAGCCGTATTGTGACCATTACCATCACCATCTTCATAATCTTCTAAAGCTAAATAACCAATAGCTACATTTTCATCACCATCAACTGACACTGACAAAGCTTTGTGGCCTATAGCAATATTATTATTACCAATTGTTAAAGCATCACCTGCGTAACTACCTATAACAACATTTTTAACACCTGTTGTTATTGCTCCACCAGCTTCAGTACCTAAAGCAATGTTGTCAGTACCTGATGTTATTGCATCACCTGCTAAAGAACCTATTAAAGTGTTTTGTAAACCTGATGTAACATTAAAACCAGCTGCATAACCTATAGCTACATTGTAATTATTACTATCAGAATCCATAGAAAGCAAAGCGCTCCAACCAATAGCAACGTTTCTTGATTCACTACCATTTGCCGCGCCCATAGCATTGTGCCCTATAACTATGTTTCTTTCACCTGTGGTTAGTGCATCACCCGCTGCGTGTCCAAATATTGAATTTGAATTTCCACTTGTAATTGCTTTACCAGCTTCGTTACCTACTACCGTATTGTCATAAGCAGCTACAGCGGCTTGCATTACTTGATCACCGATCATAACATTACCACCAGTTGTGTTACCTAAATCATAACCAACATTGTAACCTATAGCTATGTTTGGCGAAGCCGCAGCACTATCTTGATTTGATAAAACATTTTTACCAATACCTATACTATTACTTCCACCGTCATAAACGTTTCCAGCTGCGTGACCTATAAATATATTACTTGCACCAGTAAGCAAAGCTGAGCCAGCTTCTGAACCTAGTATTATATTTTCAGAACCCGTTGTTATTGCTCCACCAGCGTCTTTTCCTATAGCAATATTATTAGCACCTGTAGTAATTGCATCTCCAGCACCTCCACCTATAATAGTGTTTTGTACACCTGTCGTAATAAATTTACCAGCTTCCATACCTATAGCAACGTTGAAAGTATCAGCGCTTGCGTTTTGAGTTGCTAAAGCATTATAACCAATAGCTACAGTTTTACCATAAGAGTCTTCTGTAGACAAAGCTCCAAAACCTAGAGCCACATTATATTGACCTGTTGTTAAAGCGTCACCTGCTTGACTACCTAATATTGTATTAGCAGAACCACTATTTATATTACTACCAGCATTATAACCAATAGCTGTATTTGAGTCGCCAGAAGTTAAAGCATCTAACGCTAACAATCCTACACCTGTATTTTTAATAGCTGCAGATAATGTGCCTGTAGTGCTATTTCCAATAAGCAATGAACCTGTAAAGTTTGTGCCTTCAGACTTAAATGCTAAAGCATTGCTTGTTCCTCCGTATAACTCTGTAAAGTTATCGTTACATATATCAAAAGCGTCTCTTAGCGAACTTCCAGTGCCATCATTAGCAGCGGAGCCAATTCCAATGTTTTGCTTAGCCATTTATTTTTATTTTATTATTTCTATTTATTTTCTAATTCTTTTACTTTAGCAGATAATTCTTGCACAGCTTTAACTAATATAGGAACTAAGTTGCTGTATTTAGCTTCAATTCTTTCTTCGTTAATTTCATAGACTAAATCAAGTATTTCGTTTTCATTGTTAGGCATAGCCTTTTGTAATTCTTGTGCTATAAAACCTACGCGTTTTTTACCTTGCTTAACTTCAGACATGTTTTCTGGTCTAAAATCCCATGTAAATTCTACAGGTCTTATAGTATCTATAAAGTCTAAACCAAACTTACTGTCTTTTATATCTGTTTTATCTCTACCATCTGATAATGCTGCAATTGATTGATCAGCGCATCTAAACGCGCTAATATTAGCATCACCTAAAGTTATTTCGTTATCCACGCCTGCAGCTGATGCAGCAGCATTAAAACCTATTATAATATTATTATCACCAGTAGTTAAATCATTTGAACCACTATTACCAGCACCAGAACCTATTATTGTATTTTTAACACCTGTCGAAATATCATTTCCAGCTTCGTACCCTAACGCAACATTATACCCATCAGCTCCAGCATCTTGCGTGCTTAAAGCATTGTACCCTATTGCTGTATTTTTATTACCCGCATCTTCTGCACTTAAAGCGTTATATCCTATTGCTACGTTTTTTTCACCTGTTGTAAGCGCATCTCCTGCAATACCACCAATTAAAACATTTTTTTCACCTGTTGTTATATCATTACCAGCTTGATAACCAATACCTATATTGTAAGTATTTTTTAATGATCCCTGTGTTACATTTTGTAATGCTGCTTCTCCAATAGCTACATTATGCTGTGATAATTGAGAGCTTGACATAGCGTCTTTACCTATAGCAACGTTGCTAGCCCCTGTTGTTTCATCGCTTAAAGCGTTTTTACCTATAGCTACATTACCAGAACCTGTTGTTATAGCATCTCCAGCTTGACCACCTACTAGAGTATTATTAGCGCCTGTTGTCATTGCAAAACCAGCATTGTATCCTACTGTAACATTATAAGCATCTGCACCAGCATCTAATGTAGCTAAACTTCTATATCCAACAGCAGTATTAGTTCCATGAGCATTTTCAGTAGATAAAGCAAAATAACCTACAGCAACGTTTCCAGCCCCTGTAGTTAAAGCATCTCCTGATAGTCCACCTATTAAAGTATTATATGTACCTGTTGTAACAGATAAACCAGCATTATGACCTATTGCAACATTGTAAGCTTCACCATCGTAATTTTGACTAAATAATGAACCATTACCAATAGCAACGTTTTTACTACCCGTGTCTTCAGTACTTAAAGCACTATAACCTATAGCTACGTTTTTTTGACCAGTAGTTAAAGCATCACCAGCAAGACCACCTATTAAGGTATTTTCAGTACCTGTTGTAACTGCTGTACCAGCCTCATGACCTACAGCTACATTATACCCGTCAACAGAACTACTTGAGGTCATATTACCTAAAGCAAAATAACCAACCGCGACATTTCTGTCTGAGTTTAAATTATTAGCTAAAGCAGAACGACCAACAGCAACGTTACTATTTGCAGATGTACTAACTGTTCCAGCTGAATATCCTAAATATGTATTGTCAGAACCCGTAGTTATTGCATCTCCAGCTAAACCACCAACTAAAGTAGATCTTAGTGCTGTTGTCATATTTTTACCAGCTTGATCACCTATAGCTACATTGTAAGCATTAGCACCAGCATTAAGTGATAATAACGCGCTAGCACCTATTGCAATATTTTTACCATGAGCATCTTCAGTTGATAAAGCGGCGTAACCTATAGCAACGTTATTTGAACCTGTAGTTAATGCGTCACCGGCTAATCCTCCAACAACAGTGTTTAATGTACCTGTTGTAACAGCAGCACCAGCGCTTGATCCTATAGCAACGTTATAAGCGTCTGCTCCAGCGTCCGCAACCGTAAGAGCTTGATGCCCTATAGCAATGTTATGACTACCGGTATCTTCAGTGCTTAAAGCTAAATAACCTATAGCTATATTTCTTGTACCTGTTGTTAATGCGTCACCAGCACCACCTCCTAATAAGTTATTATATATACCTGTTGACATCACTTTACCTGCCTCATGTCCTACTGCAATATTATAACCTTCAGCCCCTGCATCTAAATCTCTTAAAGAATCATAACCTATAGCTACGTTTCTACCATGAGCGTTTTCACTACTTAAAGACCTATACCCTACAGCTACGTTTCTAGCTCCAGTAGTTAAAGCGTCACCGGCAAGTCCACCTATTATAGTATTTTGCGCACCTGTTGTAATTTGTGAACCTGCTATATAACCTACAGCCACGTTATAAGCATCTCCACCTGCGTTTTGATTTAATAAAGCTAAATAACCAATAGCTACATTTTTACCATGAGTAGTTTCACTGCTTAACGATTCATAACCAACAGCAACGTTTGCAATAGAAGTTGTTATTGCATCACCAGCATTTCCACCTACTAAAGTGTTTAATCTACCTGTCGTCACATATCTACCAGCATCGTTGCCAACTGCTGTGTTAAAACCATCACCATCATAATCTAATGTAGCTAACGCGTTAGTACCAACTGCTACGTTTTTTTGACCTGTATCTTCTGTTGATAGCGCATTATAACCTATTGCTACATTACTTATGCCAGTTGTTAACGCATCACCAGCTAAACCACCAACAAGAGTACTATATTGACCTGTTGTAACATTTCTACCTGCCGAGTGTCCTACTGCAGTGTTGTAACCAGATCCATTATAATTTAAATCTTCTAAAGCATGAAAACCTATAGCTATGTTACTACTACCTGTATCTTCTGAACTTAAAGCGTTATATCCTATAGCAATATTATAACTACCTGTAGTTAAAGCGTCACCGGCAAAACCACCTATTAAATTGTTATTTATACCTGTTGAAACAGATAAACCAGCATCGTAACCAATAGCAGTATTGTAAGCGTTTGTTCCAGCATCTTGCACTTTTAAAGCTTGGTAACCTATAGCTACATTACCTAAATGATCATCTTCTGCTCCTAATGCATCAAATCCAATTGCAATATTTCTACTACCTGCTGTTAACGCGTTACCTGCTTTACCACCAATTAATGTATTTTGGGTACCTGTGGTTACATTTAATCCTGAATTAGTACCAACAGCAGTATTCCACATATCACCACTACCATTTAAGTTCATTAATGAACCGCTACCAATTGCAACGTTGTAATTTTCATCAGCATCAGCCGCGCTTAAAGCAAGATAACCAACAGCAGTGTTATTACCACCAGTTTGCAACGCATCACCAGCAAGACCACCAATTAATGTGTTTCTAACACCTGATGTAATTGCGGCACCAGCGGCATAACCCACAGCTGTATTATATGTATCTAATGCATTACCTTGAGTTATATTATATAAAGATTGAAAACCAATAGCAGTATTTCTATTAGCATTTTGACCTACCTTCATTGCTTGCGTACCTAATACTGTATTGTAATTACAAGTTGTTGCGTCAGTTAAAGCTTCATAACCTATAATTGTATTTTCAGTAGCTGTTGTTAATGCGTTACCTGCTAAACCACCTAAAATTGTATTTTTAATACCTGTTGAAACAGATAAACCAGCTTGATAACCAATCGCAACATTGTAAGCGTCAGCACCTGCGTTTTGATTTGCTAGAGCAGAGTCACCAACAGCTACGTTATAACCGTGCGCATCTTCCGCGCTTAAAGCTTTAAACCCTATAGCTATATTTTTTCCACCTGTAGTTAGCGCATCACCTGCTAAACCACCAATTAATGTGTTTCTAATACCTGTTGTAACAGATAAACCTGCGTTATGTCCTACGGCAACATTGTAAGCGTCAGCACCTGCATTTTGTGCGTATAAAGCTTGGAACCCTATAGCAACGTTAGCGCCATGCCCATCTTCTGTTGTTAAAGCAGCATAACCAATAGCAACATTACTACCACCACTAACAAGAGCATCACCTGTATAAGCACCTATTAATATATTACTACTACCAGTTGTAATGTTTGTACCAGCATTGTAACCAATAGCAACACTATTATCTGCAGTAGTTATAGCGTCCATTGCGCCTATACCTATACCTGTATTGTATTGTGCAGAAGATAATGTACCAGTTGTAGTATGACCAATAATTAAAGATCCTGTAAAGTTTGCGCCTTCTATTTGATAAGGTAAAGCGCTACCTTCGTCATATAACTCCGCAAAGTTGTCGTTACATATATCGAACGCAGCTCTTAATGAAGTTCCTGATCTGTCATTTGCCGCAGATCCTATGTTTATTGTTTGTAATGCCATTGTTTATATTGTTACATTATTGTTTGATCTGCTGTAAAAATTGTAGAGTCAGCAAAAATTTGAGCATTGTCTGCGGTTAAAAAAAACCCGCCTAATATCGTATTAGCAGTTGTAACTTGATTAAAAGTTTCAACAGCTAAAGTGTTTCCAAAAAAACCCATTAGTATATTGCCATTATATCGTCAGCAGTAGTAAGAGTAGAATAAATTCTATTTACTTTTATTGGTAAAAAAGAACCAGCTGCAACTTGTTCAAAAAGTACAGGTCTGAATATTGCATATTTTAGAGGTGCGCCTGAAGTACCAGAAAATATATCTTTAGCAGAACTACCACCCGGTACAGTTACTAAACTTAAAGTTGTATCACTATCAATAGCGCTTACAAAAGCAAAAGAACCATCTGTTAAATTTTCTACTCTATCGCCTACTAATACATCGTAATCACCACCGCTAAAACCAGCATCAACTAGTTTATTAGAAGTGTCAGTTACAGTAGTACCTGTCATAACAGCCGGGCTGTTAGAAAGATCTACTAATATATTACCTTGAACACCAACGTAAACGCCAGCTCCTTTGTAAGCTCTAGTACCTACTAGTTTATCTAAGTCTAGACTATCACTTCTATAGTCTACACTACTACCACTGTTTCTTATTTGAACAGCGTGTGTTACAGTACTCATAGGGTTTTTGTCTATCGGAAACTGCCCTCCGTTACTTATGTGAATATCTCCGTATGCCATTTTTTGTTTTTTTAATTTGTGGTGAATTTATTATTTAATAATCACCTGTTTTTATCGTTATTTATTAGTTTAATTGCTTTTTTTAATACTTTATCAGAGTAAGAATTACCTGACATAATTTTATTACGTCTTACGCTAGTAGGTAAGTCTTCAGTACCAAGTAACATCCTGTATATTCTACTTATTAGTTGACTACACTTAAACGATGTTTTATATATTGTATACTTCTGTGTTGTATTATTTTTATTTCTCCAAGATATTATCCAACCTTCTTTACGTAGTCTTTCCC
>UEXM01003354.1_pt1 | contig 10263 bp, 13 predicted proteins | sample 1796661 | NCBI WGS metagenome assembly UEXM01 (sample SAMEA4772469, study PRJEB27181) | metagenome
TAGTGGCAATAAGTTCTACATAGATGGAAGCGTAAGCCCAACATTAAGCTTGTCTGAGGGAAATATTTACAAGTTTGATCAATCTGCCTCTAGTAATAGTAGCCACCCATTAAGGTTTAGCACTACTGCCAACGGCACACATGGTGGTGGCTCTGAATACACTACAGGCGTAACTACGTCAGGAACGGCTGGGCAAGCTGGTGCATATGTCCAGATAACTGTAGCTAACAGCGCACCAACTTTGTATTATTACTGCGTAAACCACAGTGGTATGGGCGGTACGGCTAACACACCATAGGAGACTTGGACATGGCTATGAAGAAAAAAGGTTATTCAAAAGGTGGCACTGTCACTAAGAAAAAAGAAGGCGGGTCGCTTACGAAGGCTCAACAGGCCGCAAGGCGTAAGAAACAACTTATAGCTCGTCAAAACTCTATGGTTGAAGCTAGAGAAGGAAAAGCTGGGTCAACCCCATCTGAAAAAAATAAAGCTGCTAAAAAACGCATGAGTAAAATGTTTGGACTGAAATCTGGCGGTAAAGTAGCTAAGAAGAAGTCTGGTGGTGCTGTCACTAAAAAGATGGGCGGCGGCAAGATGATGAAGAAGGGCTACGCCAAGGGCGGCAAGGTAAAGGCCATGTCTAGAGGTGGTGTCGCTAGAGGTAGCGGTGCAGCTCGTCCTCAAAAGTTTACACGCAACGGTTAGAAAGGTTCAATTGAACTTAAATGGCTTTCTTGCAAGGAAACATACCACACTTTAAATGTTGGGTTCGTCGTGAGTATACGGTCAATCATGAGCGTTACCACGGCGAATTCCTTCACGCTATGGCTATAGCTGTCACGACAATGCCTAATAGGTGCCTTAGCTTTCAGGTAATCTTCACAGGCAGTGAGACAGACGATACAGACGATGAGAATGTACACGGCGGGGCTATGTGGGCTAGAATGCCTATAACGGCCTTAGTAGCCGATGAGCCGCTCTCTGAGTGGCCTGAGTGTATGCCCGTACATGACGCCCAGCCTTGGGACTGTCCTTCTCACACGCACTCCGTATACACCTTAGATAGGGCTATGCCTTGTCCTTGGATGGCTAAGGTTGCTGGTGACTTCTTTCCCGCAAAGTATATGTTTACCGTAGACTACACAGGCACTGATGTTGCTGATGACCCAGCGCAGCACAAACAGGCTCATGTATTACAATTATTAGATGCTGGTCCTTGGACGGGTAATGTTATTGCCCTACCAAACAATAGGGTAAGGGTCACTCATCCAGCTTGGTTTGAAACAGGAGAAGGCGCACCAGACTTTAAGCCTTCACAGCATATACATTATTCTAAATCTGATTTAGATTACACATTAGATGTCACACAGATATTCGACAACTTATACAATGAGGCTGAGTGATGAACTATACAGAGCTTACAGCAGCGATAAAGAATTATACAGAGAATGAAGAAACAACATTTGTTTCTTTAATTCCTACGTTCATTCAACAAGCTGAACAACGCATATTCAGGACTGTAACTATACCTGAGGTTAGGGCTAATAGTACTGGAAGCGCAACTCAAGGAAATCAGTATTTACAGCGTCCTTCCGATTTTTTAGCTGTAGCGTCTATGGCTATAATTGATCCCACTACAGCGGAGTATAGCTACCTTTTAGACAAGGATGTGAATTTTATAAGAGAAGGCTTCCCTGTATCAGCAACTCAAGGAAAGCCTCTTTATTACGCTCAATTTGATGGTGATAACATAGCAACATCCACTGAAGGCCACTTCATTTTAGGACCTACACCAAATGCAAATTACACTGTTGAGCTTCATTATTACTTTGAGCCGCCGTCCATAGTGACATCACAAACATCTTGGTTGGGTAATAATGCTGACACAGTTCTTTTATATGGATCGTTGGTTGAGGCTTACACGTTTATGAAGGGTGAGGCTGACATAATGAATGACTATAAAGAACGATATGAATCTGCATTAAAGCAGTTATCTCTAATAGACGCATTTAGTAAGAGAGACAGTTACAGGGATGGAGAGCCTAGATGAGTTATTTGCCTTTTGATATATCAATGGGAAGTGTTGAGGTTAAAACAACAAATAACCGTGGATTCACGCCTGATGAAGTTTCTGAATTATGCGTTAATAAGTTGATGATTATATCAAATGACGCTCCACCAGCAATAAGAGATCAGGCTATAGATCATAAAAATCGCATGAGACAGGTAATCACAGCCTATATGAAACAGGCTATTCAAAGCGATAGAACTACTGTATATAATGCAATCAAACAGGCTGGTTATCCTGAACTATCTGAACACATAAGGAAACTTTAATATGGCTTTTTCTGGAAACGCTCTTTGCACTTCATTCAAAAAAGAACTTATGATAGGTGTTCATAACTTCACGACTGCAAGTAATGTTTTTAAACTGGCGTTATTTACTAATAGTGCCGTTCCCTCAGACATGGGCGGCTCTGGTAGCACTATGAATGGAAGTGTTACAACGTATGCTACTAATAACGAAATTAGCAGTAGTGGTGGGTCAAACTACACCGCTGGGGGCCAGCTATTAACCAGTGTAACGCCAACCACTAGCGGTACAACGGCGCTTACAGATTTTGCAGATGAGGTGTTTTCCAACGTAACAATCTCTTCTGTTCGTGGCGCATTAATTTATAATTCAAACCCCGTGTCGGGTGGCGGAACACCCGCTGTTTGTGTTTTGGATTTTGGTTCGGATAAAGCCGCAAGCTCTGGTGACTTTACCATTATTTTTCCCACGGCTGACGCGAGTAACGCAATTATACGGATAGCATAACATGGCAATATCGCTAGGAAACCGTGCAAAGATGACAACCAGTACCACGGGTACTGGAACGATAACATTGGGCAGTGCCGTATCAGGATATCAATCCTTTGATGCTGCTGGTATAACCAATAGTCAAACGGTGCGTTATGCCATAGAAGATGGAACTGCTTTTGAAATAGGCAGCGGCACTTACACGTCTAGTGGCACTACTCTTACGCGGTCTGTTACGGAAAGCTCCAACTCTGACAGTGCCATTACGCTCACTGGCAACGCAGAGGTGTTTATTACAGCGACTGTTGCGGATTTGTATATCAACGATGGTGCGTCAACTCTGACAACCACGGGCGTTATTACAGGTGGCACCGTAGAGGCAACCAGCGATACGGCTGCGGGTGACAATGCCGCTATGGGCTTTACCAGCGCAGAGGGTCTAATTCTTACGGGTCAGGGAAGCACGAACGATGTAACTATAAAGAATGACGCAGACGCAGATGTTCTTGAAATACCCACTGGAACCACGAATGTTACAGTAGCCGGTAACTTGGGCGTTGGCGGTACTGTTACGGCTACCGGAACTAGTGTCTTTGCTACCTTGGATATTAGTGGAGACGTTGATGTTGATGGCATTAGTAACTTAGATGTGGTGGACATTGATGGTGCGGTCAATATGGCGACTACGCTATTGGTTGCTGGGGTAGCAACCCTAACAGCAAAACCCATTGCCAATGCGGGTATTTCTGTAAAGAACGGCTCTACAAGCGCAGGGTTTGTTGAGTTCTTTGAGGATAGCGACAATGGAACTAACAAAGTAACGTTAATCGGCCCCGCGTCTACTGCTGACGTAACTTTAACTTTGCCAAATGTTGCAGGAACTGTTGCAACTACAGACGATGCGACAGCTTTGGCTATCGCGTTGGGGTGATATAGGAAAAACAAATGGCTAATACGTTTAAGTTAATCACAAGAGATGTTGCCCCTGCAAGTTCAGGAACACCAGAAACTTTATACACGGTTCAGTCTGGCAGCACGGTTATTATTTTAGGGCTTACACTAGCAAACGTTCACACATCACAGGTCACAGCATCTGTAACGCTTGTAAGTACCACTACGCAAACCTCTCAAACTCAGAACACTACGGCTCATCTTGTGAAAGACGTCCCTATACCTGTTGGATCAACGCTTGCTGTTTTAGATGGTAAGGTTAACCTTAACGTAGGCGATATCGTTAAGATTGATTGCTCCGTTGCCGATAAGGTTTCAGTAACCATGAGTTATATGGAGATTACATAATGGCCGGATACATTGGTGGTAAAGCGGTCAACCTCAGTACCTCTGGTGCTGATATTAGTGGCACAGTGACGGCTGATGGACTGACTGTCAGTGGTGATGCTGTATTTACACCTGATAACGATGGTGTGCGTATTACTGGAGCAAACTACGCAACACTGCGCCTAGAAGAAAATGACACTACAGACGTAAACACATCTATCTTTAATAGTGGCGGTGACTTTGTAATTACCACTTCTAGCGATGATCGCTCATCTACCACTGATAGAATTAGATTAGATCATGCAACAGGCGACATCAGCTTCTACGAGGACACAGGCACGACGCCAAAGTTCTTCTGGGATGCCAGTGCTGAGAGCTTGGGCATTGGGACTACAAGTCCAACAGCTTTAGTTGATATAAGTAAGTCTGGTACTGGAGACTATTCTACATTTAGACTTAGTAATACTGGAGCATCTGGTCGTAAATATGAATTAGGTTTAGGCGGTAATACGGCTGCGGCTGATTATGCTAATAAGTTATATTTTCGTGATAGCACGGCTGGGTCAAATCGAATGGTCATCGACAGCTCTGGTCGGGTTGGCATTGGGACGAGTTCGCCTGCATTTCCGTTAGATTTATCTACAAATTCCTCAACAACAAATGATGCAGTAGTTGTTGCTCGTATTTCTGCAAACACAACAGGCACAGCGGCTAATAACTTCGGTGCTGCTTTAAACTTTAGCGGTGAAGATGCTAGTGGGTCACTGCGAGATTTAGCTACTATCAACGCTATATACACAAATGCTACTAACCGATCATCTGCTTTAACTTTTAAAACTAGAGAGAACCTTGGCGCACTAACAGAACGTATGCGCATCGACTCATCGGGATCGGTAGGCATTGGGACAGATTCGCCTAGTGAAAGCCTAACAAACCGTGGCAATATATTAATTGAGACAAACTCAACATCTGCGGATAGTGGCAACGGATTGTTTTGGCAATCAACTACAAGCGGTTGGTCTACCTCAACTGCCCATGCAGCAATTTATGGTAAACGCACAGATGCGTCTAACGGTTATCTAAGGTTTGACACACGTCAGTCTGGGACTACGCAAGAAGCCATGCGCATCGACAGCAGCGGCAACGTGCTGGTGGGTACTACTGATACGACTTTATACAATAATTCAACCGGCACAGGAACAAAACTTGGTGGTGATGGTCGTTTAGATGTATCTCGTTCGGCTGATACTGTTGCTACGTTTAACAGAACTGGTTCCAGTGACGGAGAAGTAATACGGATAGTTTCGTCGGGTACCACGGTGGGGAACATTACAGTCTCAGGCTCAAACACAGCCTACAACACCTCATCAGACTACAGACTTAAAGAAAACGTAGACTACACATGGGATGCAACAACTCGCCTAAAGCAACTCAAGCCAGCAAGGTTTAACTTTATATCTGATGCTGACACTTTAAGTTCACTTGCACCAAACGTCACAGTTGATGGCTTCCTAGCACACGAAGCACAGGCAGTCGTACCAGAGGCAGTCACAGGTACACACAATGAAGTCGATGACGAAGGCAATGCAGTCATGCAAGGCATTGATCAGTCTAAACTTGTACCACTTTTAGTGAAAACCATCCAAGAGCTTGAAGCCCGTATCACGGCATTGGAGAACGCATAACATGGCTGGATATCTAGGAGCAATACCTGTACCACAGGCTACACAACACAGGGAGAGCTTCACAGCTACTTCAGGTCAGACTACGTTTAACACTGCTGGTTACACGGTAGGATTTCTGGATGTCTATCTCAATGGTTCACACCTGAGTCCTGCTGATTTTACTGCTACAAATGGGTCAGACGTGGTGCTTGCTAGTGGTGCTAGCACTGGGGATGTGTGTGATATAATTAGCTATACTGCATTTGAGGTAGCCAACCAGACGTTTACTGGTACTACTACTCTTACTGGCGACTTGGCTCTTGGTGACAACAACAAAGCCATCTTCGGTGCTGGGTCTGACCTACAGATTTACCATGATGGGTCAAATAGTTATATTAAGGATGTTGGAACAGGCGATTTAACAATTGCTGGAACAAATCTACAAATCAGGTCATCGGCTACAAATGAAAACTTTATTTATTGTGTTGAAAATGGCGCAGTTAATTTGTACCACAATGATGCACAAAAACTCGCCACCACCAGCACAGGCGTTAACGTAACTGGCAAAGCCACACTGACAAGTGGTGAACTTACTTTTTCTGGTTCTATTTCAGACCCTAATGGTGCGGCTTATATTTGGCGACCAGCAGATAACACATTGGCATTTGGTACAGCTAATGAAGAACGTATGCGCATCACATCAGCGGGATCGGTTGGCATTGGGACGAGTTCGCCTAATAGAAGTTTAACAATAGAAGATGGTGATGTTCAAATACACGAAACAGGAACTAGCAATGACCCTCTATTAAACTTCTCTGTTGGAGGGACTCAAGCATCACCTACTCAAAGCTGGTCTATGCGGATAGATAATAGTGATGGTGACAAGTTTCAATTAATGGATGTGACTGATAGTCGTATTGTTTTAACTGCTGACGGCAGCGGTAACGTAGGCATTGGGACGAGTTCGCCAGACTCTTACGATGCTGAGGCTGATAATCTAGTTGTTGCATCTAGCGGTCACACTGGAATTACAATCGCAAGCACAGGGGCAAACCAGCGAACCAATATATATTTTTCTGATGGGACATCTGGGTCTGCTGCTTATCAGGGTGGTTTCTCTTATAACCACAACGATGACAGTTTACTTGTAAGAACCGCTGCCACAGAACGTATGCGCCTCGATGCGAGCGGTAATGTAAATGTTGGTGTACCTACAGCCGATTCTAGTTCAAACTACATTAGTGTCACGGGCGGTCTTGCTGGTAGTCAATTAAATGCTCAAATGCGTTTCTTTGGCAAGTCTATATCAAATACGGGAGCGACCTACGAAACGGGTAGAATATCGGGGGGTTCTACAAGCGCATCATACTCACTTTCTGGTGGTCTGGTTTTCTCAACATCTTCAAACAATGGGTCTAATGTTCTAACTCTAGCAGAACGTATGCGCATTAACAGCAGCGGTAACATCTTGATTGGGACTACAGCAGAACCAAGTTCGTCTCAAACGGGCGTTAGAATTTCTGGTACTGATGGACAAAACTTTTGGAAAAGCAGTAACTCAGGAACAAGTGGTTATGACCAGCTTGCTTTTTTTAACGGCAACGGCCTTGTAGGAACAATCAGCACAAGCGGTTCTGCCACAGCCTACAATACCTCTTCCGACTACCGCCTAAAAACTGACGCCCAACCTATGACAGGTGCAAGTGATCGTGTGCTGGCACTTAACCCAATAAATTTCAAGTGGATTGCAGACGGCACTCGTGTTGATGGCTTCCTCGCACACGAGGCCCAAGCCGTTGTCCCAGAGGCTGTCACAGGCACCAAAGACGGCATGAAAGACGAAAAGTATCAGGTATCAGCAGCAACAGGTGACATCTATACACCAGCTACAGATGCCTACGTTGATGAAGATGGCAACGATGTTGATGCAGTAGACGAGGTTATTCACAGCGCAGATGCTGAACAGCCAGAAACATTAGAGGATGGTCAGCAATGGCGGGAAACTACAGCCGCTGTCATGGGTACTCGTAGTGTTCCAGACATGCAGGGCATTGATCAATCCAAGTTGGTCCCATTGCTTGTGGCATCATTGCAAGAAGCATTAGCACGGATTACGGCATTGGAGAACGCATAACATGACTAGAGCAAGAGATTTAGCTGCTGGCACTTTTGAACTAGCCACAGGCGGTGTACTTAAACTAGAGACATCAGACACCACTGTTACTGATGGCAGTGTGCTAGGCAAGATTGAGTTCAAGGCACCTGATGAAGCTAGTGGCACTGATGCTAATCTAACAGCCGCAGCCATTGAAGCTGTTGCTGAAGGTACATTTGCTGCTGATAATAATGCTACTGAGCTTGTGTTTAAGACAGGTGCTAGTGCTGCTGCTGATGCTAAGATGACGCTTACGAGTGGTGGTAACTTGGGCATTGGGACCAGTTCGCCTAGCTCACCTTTACAAATTCAATCAAGCAACAATCAAATAAGACTTGTCGATAGCCAAAACACGTCGATGTATTGTGTTATTGAAACGATTAGTGACGCAGGGCTTTCATTTAATGCTGATGTAGGGAACGCCGCAGCTTCCTCACGCATTCAATTTAATGTTGATAATAACGAGAAAATGCGCATCGACAGCAGTGGTAACTTGCTGGTGGGTACTACCAGTTTTACAGGCACCTCTGGGGTATCACTATCGGCAACGGGATATGTGTACGCAAGTTCAACAAATGATGTAGCTATTTATGCAAATAGGGAAACCTCAGATGGCGACATTGCAGTGTTCCGCAAAGACGGCACCACTGTGGGGAGTATTGGGACTAACGCTAACTATCTTCATATAGGTAGCCCCGTAGCCACTGATGCTTTTATCGGGATGGGTGGTGGACAGGTTTACCCAGCTACCTCTGCCGGAGCTTATCGGGATAATGAGATAGACTTAGGCGGCACAACCCGCCGCTGGAAAGACCTCTACCTCAGTGGCGGTGTCTACCTTGGCGGCACTGGGTCGGCTAATTTTCTGAGCGATTATGAAGAGGGAACTTTCAGTGCAACTTGGGTAGGCAGTGGCACAAGCGGCCCATCAAGTACTATGAAATATACAAAAATAGGTAATACAGTACACATTTTTGGTAACACAGCATCTACTGCCCCTAATCCAACTGGTTCTATAGAGTTAAGTGGCTTACCTTTTACGCCAAGTGAAGATTCAACGGGTTCAATTTTATATAGAAAGGTAACTGCTCTTTCAGGCCAACATACTTTAGTAGCTTTTATTCCATCTAGCACAACGAAGATTCAACTATATTGGTCTGCTCAAGGGGAATACGCAAAGCTTCAAAGCAGTCAATTAAACTTTTCTGGCGCTCAAGATATGTATTTTGGAGTCACTTACATGACAGCATAACAAATTAACCCTGTTGGATCACAGGGTAGTCAGTCCACATAGCCATAAAGGAGATAAACGATGGCACTAACAGAAACACAAGTACAAGACAAAATAGAGATCGTAGGCGACTACAAGCATGTGCAAGTGCGTACAGCCACGGTCATCAAGCGTGACGATGTCGAGATTAGCCGTTCGTTCTCACGCCATGTCGTTGCACCAGATGCAGACATCTCAGGTGAAAGCGCAGAGGTGCAAGCCATCTGTGCAGCCGTTCATACACAAGCGGTTAAGGATGCTTACGCCGCCCATCTAGCCGCACAGGAGGTTTAACCTATGGCCGTAACTTACACTTGGATTATCCCCACTTGCGAACACGACATCGCAACAGGTGGTATTAACGTAGTACACTGGCGCTGCTCTGGCGTTGACGGAGATCACTCTGCGTCATCCTATGGCACAGTGGGCTTAACACCTGACCCTGACGCATCTGACTTTGTTGCTTATGCTGACGTAACTGAAGCACAGGCGCAGGGCTGGGTCTGGGGTCATGTATCACAAGCTGATACGGAAGCTGCTATCGCTGCACAGATTGATGCGATGGCAAACCCAACCGCTGCCTCGGGAACACCTTGGGCAGCTTAACCCGCAACGTAGTGTGGACAGACGCAATTAAGACTGCCTATCAACAGATGATAGACGCAATCGACGCGGCTACAGGATAAGTTGTTGATATCAATAATGACAACGGAGATTATTTAAATGCTTGGTTTCTCTCCACTAGCAGACAATTCCATAGCAGGTTTTGGCAACGTTCCCAGTGATGTTACTGTTACAGGGGTTGTTGGTACTGGTGCCATTGGAACTGTAACGATAGAGGGTTTTTCTGATGTAACCGTTACTGGGGTAGCCGCTACAAGTGCAATCGGCTCTGTTACGATTGATGCAAAAGCTAATGTGTCCGTAACGGGTGTTGTTGGCACGGCGAAAGTAGGAAATGCTTTTGTTTGGTCAAGAATACAACCCAATCAAACTTCTAACTTCTCAAACATAAACCCATCACAAACCCCGTCTTGGACGAATATCGCTGCTTAGGTTCAATTGAACCAAACCGTATAGTTGATTAAATGAC
>UEXM01003356.1_pt1 | contig 10262 bp, 14 predicted proteins | sample 1796661 | NCBI WGS metagenome assembly UEXM01 (sample SAMEA4772469, study PRJEB27181) | metagenome
GTTATAGAAGTGTCTATAGCCTATGGTGATTAAATCAAGTGTGGGCTTTCTACTTCGTCTGTCTCGTTGCCCCCTTCGTCGCTTTAGTCATCATCCCCTTCAGGAGCTTCGTATTCAAAGCTTGACTAGTCGTTTTACTAAATACCACTGTTAATTGAGTCATCAACATCATCAGGAAGCATTAAGCTCTGGTTAATTGAATTGTTTAAAGACGCTTGTCTATGCGAATAATGACCCTGTGGTAGCAAGAGTCCTGTATCTCCATGTGCTTGCGCTTTGTCTGTAGATGCAGCGAACGCTCTAGACATCATCTCGTTGACATTTACTCCATCCAGTGCATGTATCGTGTTAATCTATTTAGTTACTTGTTCACCGAGATCTTTAAGACCCATGTGTATAGGGAATTAAGAAAGATTAAAATTTTATTTGAGTAGTTACTAATATATTGTATGAATCAGTTGACTTTACTATCTTAACTATACACTTTAAGTATTGTCAGTTATATCCAATCCATTAGCATTATCAATGAGTCCCTCTAATTCGCGGAGATCATTGGCGAATGCAACTCTCTTATCTGCATGTGAGGGATCCAGTGCAAACATAACTAGTTCGCGCCGTTGCTTACTTGTCATAAGCTTATCTATATTACCTCCCATGCTTGGATTGATTCCTATCAATTCAAGAGACCTTTCAAACTCCGATACCAATGGTTATTGCACTAGTCTGTTTACCTTTTCTGTGTCCACATCATCCCACTTGAGTCCTGATGTTTTGCTGAGCTATTACTTGACCTCGTTAACTACTTGAACCTATTCACTAAATTTCTAATTTTCCAAGGATATCTGAGCACCAATAGCAGCCATTGCTTGTAATAGACTGTTTACATTATTACCGTATCCCTGCTCCATAATTTATCTGTTATTGGTAGAATAGTAGCCCTTGTGCTTGAACATGCGAGCGTGCATGTGCCCCTTAGGTACTTAAGTTAATCCCTCTCTTACGCGTTATTACCTTACAGTGAGAGGTAGTTAAGTGGAACCCCATCCTGTATGCATTTGATTTTCACTGTCTTAAATCTTACCATCCAAGTACTGTAAATTTTCATCTCTAGCACGGTTTATATGATTCATTAATTCACCGTGCTTTACAATACTACCTGCGCCTATACCATTCTAAGTTTGCAGCGTAGCTTATATTAACCAGGGCATTTAGTCGCTCTTAGTAACACTTTTAATGTGCAGTTAATACATAATATAAAAAACAATTATAATTTATTTGGTAATTTTTAGTACTAATTTAATTAACGCAAATCTTAACATCATCTCCTTCTCTTTGCCTTCTTGCCCTTCTTTCTTACCTTTGGCTTTGACTTTCTCTTTGGTGGTTGTGGTGCTCTTTAAGTAAAGTCTTCGTCGTCAGTAACTGTTCTATCACTAGCAGCACCATCATCTTCAGGCTGTTAAAGACCTAATCCACCGGAGCCGCTTTATCTTTTAGGTTAGGACTTTTTTCTTCTACTACTAGAGCTTCTTCCTGAAGAAGAAGAAGCAGAAGAAGAACGATTATGCCTATGACCGTGAACAGATACAGGATGATGCCCATTCTTTTTACACCCTCCTGTTGGAGGTTCCTTTGTAGCTTTTTCTTTAGCTTTCTTTCTTGCAGCAGGACCAAGATGACGAGGTACATGTAAAGCCTTGCTGTGACACACAACTTCTCCCTTGCTTTTCATTTTCTCTCTTTTCCTTGCTCTTATCCCTGATCTTTTCTCCGCTCTTTGCTCCTTTCTTGTCTTTGTAGATATTTATCTAGCCATAGTTAGTAGTTATATAAAAGTAAAAAAAATAATTATAAAATAACTGTTAGTGTTTAATTAATTAATCATTTTCCTAGCACAGCGACTACTAGATCAGGACGCACATAAACAACGAAATCGGCCTTTGCAAAGGTGATAGTGAGGGAGGGATCTTGTTCTTGCTTAGCTCCATCAATTTACAAGTCAAATGGAGTCATACCCTTGCGACCAGTCATTAGAGATTTTTCAGCGCCTAGTAAAATTCCTTCGAGACTTATAGAGTAAGCGCATCTACCTATCCTAGAGCTGAAGTCTCTCAAGTTCTTGTAGATAGCCTGCTTGGTGTACACGGGTATGGTGATCTCTGAACTTTCAGCAGCTTCCACAAACTTTTACCCGCTGGTAATAGTGTTCCTGTTAGTATTGAAGCCGAAGATACTGATGCGCTGAGTTTTATGATAGCTATTATCAACTACACTGGTATAGTGTTAATCCAAATCTTTGTCAAGTGTATGCTTAATGCTAAAAGTGCCTAAAGCTTCCTGTGTGGAATCCACTGCGTGTTCATAAGTACCGTAAGCAGGCGTATCCTAATGGAATGCATATCCTGCATCTAGAGCTGCGTCAGTCATTGGGTCATGCAACTTGTTCCATGCTTTCATCATTTCTATAAAGAAACGATTACCGTTTCCCTGCGTGAATTGTAGTTCATTGCCTAGGCGTTCGAGTGGTTCGCTCGGGATAAAGTCCACACCATTACGTAATTAGAGTCTCTTGAGTCCATGACTGCAAAAGTTAAGTTTTCTCGAAGTAGTGTCAGTGAGGAAATTCTAATACATGAATACCGTGTGTAATGAGTTAATTGATTTAAAGTGTAGGTTGACGGGCACAGTACTAGTCAACGCTTTGTTATTGTTCATAGTTACGGGAGCCATGTAAAAGGAATTCATCTGTAAGAATAGACCATGTTCCGCTGTAATACTCTCCATAGATCTGTGAATGTTTTACTCAAAGAAAACCATGTGTGCAAATATATCAAAGTTTAGTACTTTATAGTTACGCGTGAGGTTAGGATTTTTACCCAATTAAGTGTAAGCACACATGAGAGCATGAGGGTTCAATGTAAAGTCAACCTCTAGGGGCATCAGTGCTAAGGGTAGTAGTCTCTTCATGGGTTGCATAACACCAATTAAACCTGAATAGATAGGGATCACAAATTCTACGTAGCGCTCACCGTACTTGTTCACTTGCACTGTCTAGCCTCCAAAATCAAACTTATCAGTGCTTATGTTAAAAACTGCATTATCATCCACCCAGTGTTCTACTCTCCAGTCATCTCTTGAAGCCAGATTGTAGATATCCTCAGTTCTATATTGCTTACTGCCATAACGCTCAGATTGATTATTAGTGACTGAAGTACTGCTGGTTACATTGTTAACCATCTTGGGTTGTCTAGAAGCATGTGCCTAAAATTTATTACCCAGATTAGTGTAGTTAATGGCATTGCCTCCAACGTGAGAATACAGTACTTATAAGGAACTCGCATTAATTTGTTTATCAAACAGTTTACCATCAGCTACGCCTACAGGGTCGTTACCAGTATGAAGAGCTGTTATGGGAGAACTTTATGCAACATTTGCTCCCCTGTTCATTTGATCAGAGAATCTGCTGTGGAAGTAGTTAGGGTATGGAAGGTTCATAGACTAACAAATTTATCGTGTCTTAGATGTCCATTACTGATCCTAAGACTTATAAAGTGTTTCGTATGACTGTAAAGCAATAGGTTCTGTTAGTGCACCATCTATGTCACCATCGTGCACAGTCTTAACTGGAGTTACTGAATAACCATAGGCAACTTCTCCCACTCTATCACGGTCCTTGTGACAGTCTAAGAATGAACACATCTCGTCAATATCCTCGTGAGTAATTGATTCTCCGTCTCGTCTGTACTTGTTGCATGCAAATCCCTCGTACGCATGAAGCTGTGCCTGCTCATTGGAATAGATCATATCATTAATCAACGCTGCTACTACATCATACTGTTCAATCCTCTCAATCTCTGTGCCTTGTGATCTAATGATCATTCTGTTAATGAAGGAGTGAGCACTGCGGTCCAATACCTTCATCTATGCATGAGGCTGTAAATCTTTCAGTGCTTACCTCTTCACTCCATCTACAGGAATAAATTGCCCCTGGGATCTTTACTGGACGATACCTGCTGGGCCTATCCAAGGTACTTTCGTGGGTATATGTGGGACATCTTTTGGTACGGTAATAGCACCAGTATTAGAACACGTAAGTGAGTAAACATCTCCTCCGCTCTATTCTTTGGTATAATTGTTTATAGTACTTGTCATAACTTCGTCAGGATCAAGGTCTACTCTAAGTCTAATGTACGCAGAGTATGGATCCATGAATCCATTACCTTACAGTAAGAAACGCACCACATCATTGGGTATCTAGTTCTGTATGTTAGTCTGCGGCGTGAATCTCACTAGCTTAATCTCATGCTCGACTGCTTCAGGCTTCAGAGACGCGTAATTAAGTGACTGAGGTATAACAGGTTCCATAGTACTAGTTTATTTATAATTATTAATTATAACTTTTCTAGTCACGCTACAATGTCTTATCAAGGTGGTAATAATACAATATCTATAGACTCGTTTAATTAGGCAGGCAATATGTAGAGGCCCGTGAAAACAAACAACGAAGGGGGACTGTTTAGTAAAACCTCGGCAGACGACAAGTTCCTCAGCAATGTTAATAAGAATATTGACCCAGCCTTCGCTAACCAAGCTCAATAAGTACTCGAACATAATAACCAACAGAAAAGGGTTCGATAGAATGCTGACTACATAAGCCAGCTGGCTGAGAGTCTAGGCGTTAAAAAGATGGAACCTAAGCGACAACTCTACAGCAACGTACACAGTCAACTCACCTCAGGTACTCACGATAAACCTTCACAGTTCGTTAATCCTGTAGCCCCTGATCACAGGTAAGAGTTGTTCTCTCAGGCAAGTCTACAAGATAAGGCAAGGAATATGGCCCCTCACCACGGAATCTAAGGCGAAGAAGTTGAAGACTATATAAACAGAATGCCCATTTCTGCTATACTCTAACTGGGTAAGAATGGCTGGAAAGGGTAACAAAGAAAGAATGATTTCTACACGTCAGTGGATTAAAAGACTACTGAGGAAAACTTAACGAACATTATATTAATGAATAAAAGAAAAAATAACATGTATGCTTTTGTGTGACATTTTAACTTAATTAACTTTTTCATAAACCTTTTACGTGTATTGCAATCTCTATACTATAGGGCTGGTTAGTCCGCACTATGTCTCCGTATTCGTCGTAGAGCTCGAGGCGGAAGTTCTAAAAGCTCCCTATAACATCTTCATTGTGAATGTGCTTATCAGTCATAGTAATCTGATTCATTTCAGTGAATCCTTTCTGTAACCATAGAGTCATGATAGTGGAATTTTTCTCACCTGTCTCCTACCACTAGTTCGTATTCAAGCTGGTCTGTACGCTAATATAATTAGTTGCTAATGCATTGCAAGGGACTGAGTAATAATCTGTTGAAGTTACCACGGGTAAGTACTGCTAAGGCGTAACATTAGCCACTATAGTTTGAGTGTCATATATGCGTGGAATCCATTTAGACATTTCAGTGCCAGTAGAGAATCGACTGGAGAAAAATGATGACAAATTACTACTATCAGATTCTCTGCCCATTCCCAATAAGCGTTTGATTTTAAATTATTCTTTGCTCGAGTTTTAATTACTAGTCTTTACATCAATGATAATCTATTGCTTGAATAGTCTGCCCGGTTCGTATACTTATCCATCTATGGTAACCTCGTACATATTGTAGAGATTAATGTCGCGAGTGATTAGTTACAACTTTCCACTGTTACTATTGTATTGAAAGAAACTGGACATTAGCGACTCGAATAAAGCAAAGGTATTATCACCCGAATTCGAATCTATATCCCCATAGTACTGTGTCATATTACCCTGCTCCTAGATTTCAACCAATACACCCTAGACCCACGTGGTCAGATTGCTCTACATATTACTAATGTACTCTTCGCTTGTCTTGCACGAACCTTTATCATTAACCTCTATCTATTCAGAAGCATTGTTACTCTATAGGGAATTCTCCTCATCAATGTCAGCCAGATAAGTACTCAACCAATGTTATCCACCCTTTACGGTTATATACTGATCGGTAACTTTGTCAAGGAATATACAGTCTGCACTAAGTTCTACAATCATATTCTTGAACACATTGTTTATCTGAGATGTCATTGAGACCTTATGGATATTGTACTTGACTGGACGATTCTACACATCGAGTGCTTGATTGAAATTTATATTAAACCCAGGCAGTGTAATCTGATGAGTGCCTTAAGTACCTTGTATTACAATAATCTGTACAGACTTTTACATATCATGTCGTTCAATGTGATAAGTCTGTGCCTCTTAGAACATTTCTCCCTGATGACTTTACTGATTGATCTAGTCACTTATCCTCGACGTGGATATAAGATGTTTGGACCTGCCTCCGAGAGCCTGGGACTGAGGAACCTGTCGACTCATTGCCATCAACTACCCAGCTAAGTTACTCATTATGTGTCTAATATATAATTATAAATTTGAAATGCTAGGAGGAAACAATACCTACATGCCAGTGCAACATTCTGATAACAATTAACCAAGTTTGTTGCCTCAATACAATCAAATGCTCATCAAAGAGAATAAAGCTCTCATAGACAAATAAGTATCCGTCCCTGTAGGGGCTATCTTAATCATAGCTAACCTGAATGCTCTGGACCAGTAGTCTCAAGATTAATTTCTATAATGCAACGGTTAAGTATTTGATCCTCAAGAATTTCCCCTGCTCTATGAAGTACTCCTAGCACAGAACGTTCCTGATTTGAGGGGTCGCTTGGTATCAGGCCTGGATGATACTAGGCCTGTGTTTGATTCCGAGCCTATAGAATAATATTAACCACCTGGCACTACTATACCGGCAGGAACAGTATTTCCTTGCATGATCCCTGAATCAGCAATATAAGAACCTTGGTTTCTGTGCAATGGTTAATCTTACAGTACTTTACTATACCCACAATTATCATAGGTTCTTTAGTCAGCTAGTGTACCTGATCTACGTAACATGTTCCTAAGAGGATTGCCCTCAAGTGGTAGATAGCTTGGTGACTATCAGGCAGATGCTTTCGAGAGACATAGACATTAGTAATAGAAAGGTAACTCAGCTTCTGGAGTGGGAGGTGAAAATTCCACCTCTACAAGTAAAGACGTTGTTATGAAAAATCATGATGGATCAACAAACAGCAGAAACTTTTATACATAATACGAAGGTTAAACAAGTCACACAGAAACTAGACCAAAGAACATATCTGTTAACTATATGATATATGCAGGCTAATAAGCGCAACAGAACTCCGTGCGCGATGATATTACCTGTCCTTATTATATAAGAGCGAAATGAGTTAAGGTGTCATAATGATTCTTAATTAATTTATTCAAAACATTTAAAGTACTTATCCTTTTCAACCCATATACCTAAGTTAGCATACTTTTGACAACTATCTGTCTTTCCATTGTCATTTGCTTTTAAATCCTGATCTAAGTCTCCGTAGACAAACTACAGTAAGGATTCCCATTTCTGTTGTGAGCCAGTGAACATATCTTCATAGACGGCTTTATTATCGTTAGGGTTTAACTTGAACATTAGTAACCACGAACAATTGCTTCTAAGTCTCGACGGTATCATTGTGTACTTCTGTGACACGACTATTATAGACACAGTGCCATTAGCTATTAAGTGTCTCCTGTTGAAGAACAACTGTGCGAGATATGGATCATGTTATAGTGCTTTGATTGTCCCTACTACATCGTCGAAAACGAAGAGCACATTCTTATGACGTTCGTTCATTTGATTTACACTGAACACGGCTTTCATTTCCTTCTCTAACTAGTCCGTCTCGTCGAGGATCTGTCTTGCTAAGGGAGCACCTGGATCATCTGCTAAGTGACCCACACCTCCAAACTTAGACTTTCCATTTACTCTCATTTGTTCCTTCTACTCGGCTTTCTATTAGCGCTTTCTTTAGAATATTTCTTGATACACTGACTTCTTTTCTCGCTCAGTTTCCTGTGTGCCTTGCTATCTAGCCTTGACAGTTCTCTTACCAAATAAAGCTGCACCCACAAACATTCTCAATGAATTCTTCTATTCGTTAGTGGTCATTGAAGGAGCAAACTTAAACTAGTTCTCTTATTGCTGTCGAATCTTCTTTGCGTGAGTATCGTAAGGACCTGTCATACCGTTTCTCATTTCAGCGATATGCTTATCTAGTTCCTGTGCAGTCATCTCATTTATCTCCTGCAAGCGCTTATAAATCCAAGACAGTTCAAACTCGTTGGAGCTATACTGAGGGAGTACATCAATACCCATCTTATTCTTTGACGGGGATACTATAAAAGTTCTAGTGAATCTATCTTTGAAGCCTCCTTCTCTGGTCAGTAATCTCTCTATAATAGTAGTCTTACCGCTGCCAGGTTTACCTAAAACTATCATGAAGAAATGAGGTAACAGGAACTTCTCCTCCTCGCTGGTAAGCTTCAACCCACTCCTGCGATAATCTACAGTCTTCTCTTGTTTGTTAATGACCTTGGAAAGTTTAGATTTAATAGTACTAAGAGTGTAAGATGATTATGTGTTAGATTTCATATAAAAAACAATTATAGTCAAAAATCTTATTTAATATAATATATAACTGAGTAATTCTCGGGGCGTGTGTCTTTATCATTCCTGTACTGCTGTGACTCTGTATCACTAAGCTTGTTGGGTATATTTTCAGCTTCGAAGTGCGAATCATACTGCATTGACTTTATATCATTGTTTTCGAATGGTCTGATGAACTAGTCCATTGCCCAATTAGTCATTTGAAGGAATGCTCTCTTGTCTTATTAGGAGAATCTACCCATCAGTGACTCGTACTAGTTGAATGAAACTATGTCAAAGTATTCATCATTAGTTAACTAATCATTCTAATCAAATAGATATGTAGTATGCCATAGTGATGCAGCTTGAAGGTTCCATGATTCCCATTGATTTTTACTATTGTATCCATTCTTGAGCCATTCATACATGTCTCCACTCTATGGTCCGATAGGTTTCGCGTTGATAGGTTTACTTATGAACTCACGTGACCCTGATACCGGGTTAGTGCCTCCGCCATTACCAGGGTTATTAGACTGAACAAACCTATCAGCTAGTGAATGCATAAACGTACCGTGAAAGTGCATACCTATATGTTGCTCCTGGTAAGTGTTAACCTACCTCGATCTAGTACTGTCAGCACCTCGAACAAATTTGGATCTCAAATCTGGATACAATGATCCCACCATGGATCTGAGAAACGAGTACTACTAAGGTATAGGACTGCCGTCGCATACGTGCCAATATCTTTAATCAAACACCTAGCCAGTCACACTCATCACCACAGTACCTACACCATTGGTAGATATACGAGACACACCAAACGACCACTTCCATACACTGTCAAAGAATAATTCTTTAGCGCTCGTGTACATTGGAATGAGATCCTCTTACAATATCTCGTTATTGTCCTGTATCAATAGTAGTTAAGCTTACTGTTACTGCTCAAGCTGTGCCACTCTCTATTCGAGTTATTCATTGAGACCTTAGAGCAATTGCACTTCAGTTGCTAGTGATTAGTTTAATTGTTCCACTGTATTGAATAGTTAGGTTACAGACTGTTCAATAGTATTATTGAAATTGCTCTACTCCTAAAACAATTACGTATACTTATCGTCAGCACTTTATTACTACTCTGACAATAAAGAATATACCTCAAGAGATGATAAATTAAAACCACTGTAAGTAGACATTAAAAGATTTATTAGAATTAATTATAATACACCATCAACCCAGTTGCATCTAATCAGACATTGAGAGACCTGCATTGACAGTCTACCCAAAATTACTTTACTGGAAAACGTCTTTTCCTTTGTTTACTAGATCTTAAACCATTGGCTCGCGCATAACGTTCTCCATTACATTCTGCCCCTTGCTATAGGACAACTCCGTGTCAATTGCTTGCTTGAGTCTGTCACCATTGTTAGTCTGATCTGAACCTGTGGTCTGTGCACCGAACCAATACTTGTTTAGCTTTTCGTCTGCAAGCTTGGCGTCAAAGAACTTAGAGTATAACCATCTGCCGCCGTGATTCCACATAAACTCATGCTCTTTGCGTATGAGTCCAATATGAGTATTGGTAATAAAATCAGTGAGTTTGGTTGCTCCTTTAACGAGTAGTTACCCGGTCTAGCTCTCACTGTTATCAATAACTGAGCCTACCAGCCCACCTACCAATGAGCTAGCCATTCCTCCTATAAACCTGCTAAACAT
>UEXM01003360.1_pt1 | contig 10255 bp, 5 predicted proteins | sample 1796661 | NCBI WGS metagenome assembly UEXM01 (sample SAMEA4772469, study PRJEB27181) | metagenome
CTATTAGGTTGGCGCTAAACCTAATTGGTTGCTTGTATAATTCTTTTTTAGCAGCCTTGATACCTATTTGCTTTGCTAAACCTTTAGCTGGTTCCAGCATTTTTAAAGTGCTTATAGTTTCAAGAAAAGTAGCCGTAGTTCCAGCACTGAAAGATGTAAAAGCTTTTTGAAGTAAACTATAGTCTTCTACCTCTTCTAGCTCAGTAATTTTGTTATATATTTCAGTTTTTTCATTTATATCCTCAGTATTGTCTAATTTTGAGTACAAAAACTTTATCTCTTGCTCTCTAGACGCTTCATCTGTTTGCAGTTCTCCATATTTACCACCTGTTTCAGCTACAAAGAAAGTTCCTTGAACAGTTCTTTTACCAGCTAACCACAAAGCTTTTTGTTTCTGTAAAGCATCTTTTACTCCCTTACCGGTTTTTATAGCTTTAGTTAATGTAGTGGCTCCTTTTAATTGAGCTAAACCTGGTACGAACGTGGTAGATATAGTAGCTGAATTATCTTGAAGTGCTATAGATGTCCAGTCCCATACAGATAAACCGTCTTTACCTATATCATCTATTGAGGGAGATGTTGGTATATTCTCTCTTTTAGAGGCTATTTTTAAGTTGTAGTTCTTATTATTTTTCTGTATTGTCTGTATCACAGAATCTACTTTTGCAGAATTTTCTGGACTTGTTAAAAAAGAAAGAGGAGTAAATCCGCCCATACCTGCTGCTTTAGCAGCTTTTAACCCTATCTCAGCTGTTAAGTCTATAAAGTTTCTACCAGATTGCATAAAAAATTCATCAAAAACCCTACCAACCCTAGCGCTTGCGCTGTAATCTTGTTTAAGATTTTTTTCAAATAAATCAGCATTTATTAAAGATTTTCTAGAGTCCTCAAGCATTTTAGAGTAATCCTCTTGTTGTGAATTTACTAGCTTGGCCTGTGAGTTTACAAAAGCTGGCAATTCATTAAAACCTTTCTCCTCCCACTGCTGTATCTTAGAGTTGTAGGTTTGTATCAACTCGTTATATTGATTCACTTGTTCTTGACTTGCACCAGCGGTGTAAAACTTAAATCTATCTATTTGAGTTTTAAGATTCTCAACATCTTTTCTTAGTGGTACAGCTTGAGACTCCCATTCTTTTTTAGCTTCCTCGTAACTTTTGTAATTTTTTTCTACACTTTGTTTTTGTTCTTTGATTAAAAACTTTTGAGCCTCTAAGCTTTCTGCTCCACTAGCAAATTTTGGACTAGCCACCATATACTCTTGTACGCTCTCTGGAACATTAAATAAGCTGTTATTATATACCTTGTCTTTAGCTTGTTTTTCAGCTTCATCGTATATACCTTCTAACTGAGACTGATTTTGTGTATTAAGAGGTACTATTTTATTTGTTTCTTTATAATCTAAGTATTGATTATATTTACCACCTAAAGTTTCTTTTAAGTAGTTAGTATAGCTCTCGTCTGAATTAAATGTAGGTTCGAACGATACAGTTGGACCCATCATGCCAGGTACAGTTTTACTTACTGTTGTTCTATCGTTTCTACTTTTTATAGGCCCAAAATAATCATTAGCTTGAATAGCTACTATATCTTCGTTTGGTATGTTTTTTATTCTATCGTTTATTACATTAGTGGCTAAAACCGCTTCAGCTTTTAATTTATCTTGCTTTTCTTGCTGTCTTTTTTTTCTAGTTGCTATTCTTTTCTCACTAGCAGATAAAGGTTTTTCTGGATCAAGATCTTGTAATTCCGAAGAAGTATCTTCCGAGGGTAATTCCGTAACGCCTGCTTGCGATGCTGTCATTGGTTGAGACACCACATCTGCACCCGCTGCAGCGTCTTGTTGAAAATTTGGATCAAGTAAATCTGCACTCTCCATTTGTTCAGTGGTTTTTGGCTCAGGATCTTGTTCTTTTAATTTTTTAACATAATTGTCAACAGACATGTTAGATTGTTTAGCAGCTTCGTTTATTTGATCTATAGTATATAAAACACCTTTGTAATTATACATATTTTATTTAATTTAGTTATTAAAAAGTTGGTAACCCTGTGTTTGGTCCAGATGATATATCGAAAATATCAGTTAATTCTTCTGCATCTTTAGCTTTAACACCTCCAGCTATCAACAGCTTTTTCTTTATTACTGCAGGTGAGTCATTTTTGTTTATTGTTATACTACCTACTTTTATTTGATGAGGATCATCTTCGCCTTCCATATATTCCTTTTCTGCTTTTATACCTTCTTGGTTAGCTAACTCAAAAGCTGATTCAAAAGTTACATTTTCATTTGTAAACCTGCTGTCAAGGTACTCAACCTTGTCTTTGTAATTTAATCTTCTATAATCACCTTCTGTTAATTTAGTAGTTTTTTCCTCTTCAACTTCTACAGTAACGGGATCTCCATATGGTATAGTGTATATATAATTTGGCTCACCTTTATCGTCAAGTAGTTTAAGATCTGGTATTAGTTTATTATCTACATCTTCTTGTGTTACTTTTCTAGGTTTAGCTAATAAACTAAGGTTTTCCATTTTCAATTGACCTTCAAAAAACGCTTGCTGCTCATCAGGATTTTTTGATGCATAAGCATTAGCTGCATCGCCTGTCCAGTTTAAAGCTCCAGTTATATACTGCTTTCTTTGTTTTATGTCATAACTACCTAAACCTACAGCTTGCGAAGTAACTATACTGTTATAAGCTTGAGCGTTCTCTATAGCGTTAATATCAAGAATTTGCTCTCTATACTTAGTACTACTACCGTCTTTATTAAGAACAGTTGTAGTTGCCATGTTTTTTAAAATATATCTTGGATCTATAGTTCCTTTTTTATCCCTTATACCACCTTCAATAAATGCTTTATCTGAATCAGGAGCATCGATTATTTTATCAAAAAAAGTACCGTCCCACTCACTTAAGTTACGCTCAAACTTAATATCTATATAACCATCAGTCGGCGGATAAAGTTCGTCATCTATTATACCAGCAGCTTTATATGAACGATATATATCACTATCTACTTTTAATCTTGAATTAATTCTAAGTATATTAGAATTATCTTTAGTGGGCTCTATAGCTACATTAGTAGTTACTCCAGGTATAGAATTACCGCTTACAACATTAACAGCCACAAGGTTAGACAAATCATCTCCATATGCTGGCTCGTATTGAGAAACTATTACATCGGTAGGATTTTTAAGAATAGAATCAGCGTTTTCAGATACACTGTTAACTTGACCTATTGTATTAGCAGAATATTGATTATAATTTCTAACGTTATCTCTTTCTTCTTTAGCTTGTTCTCTACTTAAACCTACACCGCTTATAGCTAATCTAGCGTTCGATTCCATAGCTTTGTTACCGAATGCCGTTATATTTTTATCAACAAGATCTTTAAATACATTGCTCTTAACTTTACCTACTTGATCTACTATGTCTTTATCATACTTTATTTGAGTCTGTATTAGTAGCTTGTTATTTGCGTTGTCTATTTTATCTTTCTTTTGCTTAGCTAATGCCTTGGCTTTAAAGTAGTTTGTTATACCAGCACCAATAGTGTCACCTACTTTGGCAATACCTTGAGCCCATATCTCAGCTGATCTATCTACTATTATTTGTGGATTTCTATAACTCATATTTTATTAACTTTTTTATTAATCGGGTGAACCAAACATTTTCTTCAAACCACCCTTAGCAAAACCACCTCCAACAGCAAAAGATGTTAAATTACCACCTATAGAGCCTAATGCGTTGCTCCAAGCTGATGCTTGAGCTTGATTAGCTGATGCTTCTTGAGCTCGTGCTTGATCTATTTGACCAGCCGCTCTATCAAGATCCATATTAGTCCTGTTTTCCTCAGCTTGAAACATAAATTGTTTACCAGCAGCATCTGTTGCTTGTACTCTCTGACCCTCTGATATAGCTATGCTTTGCATACGTTGTTGCTCGGCCATTTTAGCATTCATTAAGTTTTGCTCTCCTTGAGCTTTTAGTTTTTCGTTTTGAGCTTCTTGTTGTTCTATATTAGCAGCAACACCTTGTTTACTTTGTAACGCAGCTTGAGCTAGAGCTGTAGCGCCACCAGCAGAAGCACCTGTAGCTCTTATTGTGTCTAGTGTATTCGCTAAAGATATATCAGCTTGCTCTATTTGTATCTCAGCTGCTTTAGTCGCAACACCTAAACTCTCAAATGGGTTAGATAACTGACTACTAAGATCAGTGGCTAAGTTACTAAGATCTTGTGTTGAAGCGTAAGGATTTGTTATTTGCTGTCTAGAGTTTTTTATTGATCTAAGTTCAGCTTCAGCTCTAGCCTTGTCTCCTCTAGCTCTTCTTGCTGCTTTCTTAGCTTGACCTGATGCTATCGCACCGCCGATTGCTGAAAATACTGCCATATTAAAAGAATTTTACTATTTCATGAGAATGACTAGGATCTACTTTCCAGCCAAGCTCTTCATGAGTTTTAATTAATGATTTATTTCTACCTATAGAGAACATGTACTTTACACCATTGGTTTTACAAACTTCCTCAGCTGCATTTATTAAAAGCGCTATAGCTTGTTTTCTGTCAGCTTCTTTGTAGTCTGGATTAGATACAACCCATTCCAACAAAGCTCCCTTAGAGTTAGTGTAATATATGAAACCTGCCACGATAGGCACGTCTTTTTCAACCATCAAACCTCCTTTACCATTATCAGGTAAAAAATCTCTAGGTGGATTATGCCATTCAGGCCATTGATCCCACCAAGAACACAAGGTTTCCCAATCGCTCTCTTTTAATTTTCTAATATTTAATTGCATTTAATTTTATTTAGTAAGCAGATGTCACATAGTCTGAGGACACCGCGAATAATTCAAGTGGTGAACTTCTGTTATCACTATCTGATTTTATTGTAACTGTTGAATAATACCCTTTAACACCGGTCATACTAGCTCCAAATACAACTTCTCCAGTTGTAGCCGGACTAGAGTTGACTAGATTAGCGTAGTATTTACCTTCTTTATTATCAAATCCAGCATGTAATGTAACTCCATAAGTTGGATCTACGTAAGCGCCATCGTCAAAACTTAATACAGGATTAGCAGTATCGTTTAGTTCAAAACTTCTTGCTGCGTTAAAACTTGTAATCTCCCAACCGTTAGATCCTTCGTAGTTAATGGTTTTAAATACTTTCGATGTGCTAGGATTTGGATTAAAAATAAATTGTACAGTTGAATCGTACTGCACTCCATATAAATTATTTCTACTTACTGAAGTACTGTAGTGCTGCCAAAGCTTACCGTCTTTTACAGAGTAGTAATTACTACCTAAACTAAAAGCTTGCTCTGGATCATAATCAAAGAAGCTAGTCCAACCAAGCACGGCTTCATCGAAAGACAATGTGTTATAATTGCTACTTTTTTGTAAACTTAAAACATATTGTTTATTGTAAATATCCCAAGCGCCTAAAGCTTTACCAGTTGATGAAACACCATCTAGCGTTGATAATTCGTCTCTAAAGTAGTCAACCATACCGTAGTTAGATATTTCAGTCATACCATCTCTAGACAATCTCAACACAGCGTTTCTATTCTTATCTGTAAAGTATTTTCTATAACCATATACAGCAAAACTTTCTGGATTTTTACTTATACCAAAATTACCAGCATAAGGTATTATCTGACCTATAACCAAGTTTGATGAAGTAACACTACCACCTCCTTCAGCAGAATATATAGCGTCTTTATCTATTAAAGCTCTACTTACCTTGCTTTCTTGAAAAACAATTAAGTTAGTATCTTCAGCATATAATTTCTGTATACTACCATTAGCAGGATCTACAGATTTAGTTATGTCTTTACCAACACTGAAGACATTAGTATCATTAACACCTGTCCTAGAGTTAAAAATCCCAGAATATATTAATGAGTTAAACCTTATAGATGATTTAGGCTCATCTTCGACTAAATAAGCTCTAACGCCGTAAGAGACGTTTGTGTTATTATAACCTCCTCTAATTCTAGCCTCCTCAACGTAATAGCTATTATCTTGAGCACCACCAGTACTGACTGGATTAGAACCAGCAACGCCTTCAGGTACTCCAGTAGAGCCGTTCCATATAGGAATACTATTTTTTATAGTCTTTTTCAAAAGAAAAGAATTAAAGAATTTTACTTCTATAGTCGCTGCCATTGATTTATTATTACTTGTTTATTACGTAAATTACTCTGAGGTAGTAGTAAAGTAAATTTAACGAAGAATCTTTTACCTGCAGTTAAATTTGTTGGATTTCCATTATCTTGTATACCTAGTATAAATTGATTATTATAATCATTGTTTGGTGAAAAAGCACTACTGTTAGTATTAATGACAGATGTACCATCAGAACCTATTTCAAAATTACCAGTACCCGACTGACTGACTATATAGTAAGTTAAACCATCTGTACTTTTACCACCACTAGCATTAGACCCATTTATACCTGTTAAAGTTGGTATTATTAAAAGCTGCCCTTCAACTGCGTCTATATAAGGATCATTACTTGTTTGATAAGTTACAGCTGGAACAATATTGGTTAGTGGTTGATTGTTTTTAGATACGGTACTAACAGCACCGCCGTTAACTAATGTAACATTAAATATAAAGTCAAAAGCGTTTTTAGAAGCTACGGTATCGTAATAGAAGAATTCACCTACAGCTGTCTTTACACTGTAAGTATTATCACCATTATTTACAAGAGCAAATTTACTACTAACGTCAGATCCTGAATTATCAGCCACAGACATTGAAACATTATGTATGTTTGTTAGTATTGCACCAACTATGTCTTTAAAGACGAAACTATTAACTATAACAGAATCATCACTAGTTGCTTCACTATGATTATAGTTCCAATTAGATATTAAAGAAGCTTGTGCTGTTTCATTTATAGCTACATTTAAATCAGATATCAAGCCTGATGTCGAAGTTTCCCAGTATATATCTAACCTCGATTCGGTTGGTTCTGTTTCTAATATTGTTAAGTTATTAGTTTTTTCATAAACGTTTCCGTTTTGTATAATATTTATTACTCCAAACTGTTGATCAGTAGATTGTGAAGTAACAAGTTGAGCAACAAAAGGATCTGATTCACCTTTTAAAAACGTATAATAAGGATTAGAGTTGTTTGTTATTGGATGATTAGCTATAGAATCATCTGTGTCAAATATATCAAATAGATTTTCTATAGCAATAGTTGTAAATGATCTTCTATCAGGAAAGTATTGTCTATTACCTGTATTGCTAAATGCTTGATCTGTGTTTTCAACTCTAGGAAACAAGACAGCTGAACTTCTAAAAGTTATATCCTGAGGACCAACTTGAGATAGATCCCTTGGTATTTTATTTATATTATCATTTATGAGGACTATAGAAGACGTATTTTGGTTTGGAGGGTTTATAGCATTTACAGTACCAGTATACTCAGGTTCTCCTTTTATTGCTCCTGCATTATATACATTGTAATACTCTTGCTCTGTTTGTTTTACAACTATCTTATATGAGTACCAACCTAAGGGATTATAGTCAACGCTATTAATGTCTCCATTGTACAAACCAGGTATTCCTATGCTTTCATTTTTATCTATACCAATACCACTAAAGACAGAGTTAAATCTTGTCTTTATAGAGCTACCTAGAAAATCAATAGAATCATTCACAGAAGAGTATGGTAGATATACGGTGTCTGCTCCAAACCCACTAGATGTGTCATCAGTGTTATTAGATAATATAACTGTAGATTGTCTACCAAATCTATCAGCTAAGACTACACCTACTTGATAGTTTCTATTTTGTTTTAAATTGTGGTTTGGATATTCTACCGTTGATTTAGCAGAGCTAGTAGAGTTAAAAGGTAATTTTTGATTAGCACCAACTTGGTAGTCTATAAAACTTGGCGGAGTATGCTTGTTTTGAAAGTTACTGTATATTATTCTATTACTAGCAACCTCCTGACCTAAGGCTTTTACCGGCACCTTGTCATATACTCTTATCAACTCATCTGATGGAAGTGTTTTGTAAGGTTTTTGAGATACATACTCGTAAATGTATGTAGATGAATTGCCTACTATACTAGAAACTTCTATTGTCTCTACTACTTGAACAGCGGTTGAGTCAGATTCTTTATACATTATATCTATTTCAGTTATTAAGTAGTCTGAAATTAAACTGCCTGAGTAAGTTGGTAATGGTATTTGTAGATCTATTTTATCTACTTTATTCTCCATGAAATCAACTACAGATGTTGATGTAGTTTGTTTTTCATCTCCGTCTACAAAATACCCATCCTGTTTAGGTATGAAAGCAGCTTGAGTGAAAGGAGCTATTATAGAGTATTCGCCATCAGCAAACTTAAACCTATAGCTAAACCTAACAAACTTGTCTTCAAGATACTGAGGATCTCCTGGAAAATCAGAGTTAAAGTACGGATTAACTTCTCCAAAACTTAACTTAGTTCCTAAAAGAATATTTGTTTGCCCTGTGCTAAATGTTAAAGTGCTTCCTACGTAGCTAGAAACTGTGGTTCCAGGTACTATGTTATTACCTGTTACAGAGCTTCCATTAGTTATTGTACCAACTAGACCAGTGATAGTTACAGATGTGGTGACTGTGCCTCCAATAGCAGCAGAGGTTTTAGCTGTAGCTACGGGTTGTAAAGATGGGCTAGACGCGTCGTACATTGTGGTTTCTGGTCTCACAAAATTCAAATTCACGTTGTTAGCAATTGTCTGATTTTTGTTTACTTTTACGTTATTACCATTTATTTCTGTAATAAAAGTGTTAGTCTCTACGCCTACACCCGTAACACCTAGACCGTTCGATAAATTAGTAACACTATCAACTGGTATAATATTGCTATTACTTACAGCACTTGATGTTTGTGTAGCTAAAACTAAAGCACCTGACTGTTCGCTTGGTTTTATTAACTCTATAGACTGATAAGGATTGTATTTAGCGACAGATATTTTATCTTCAGTATTATAACTAACGCTACCATCTAAAGCTGATTGTATATTTATCTTTCTTGGTTGATTTCTGTTATCTGTCCAGAATAGTAAATTTTCTAAAATGTTTACACCTATTATAGGTTTGTTTGTTGAGAAGTTTAAGAAAGAGCCCTCTACTAGTTTTGTTTTTTGAGAACTTAACGTATTATAAGCGTATATAAAGTTTTTAGCTGTTGTACTATATGTAGAAACATCTTCGACTAAGTACGGATCAGTGTAGTCTGTGAAAAACAAATATATAAAGTTGCTAGATTCATCAGTAACATAACCTATACACTCTATGTTAGGAGCTGAAGCGTCTGCGGCAAAATCACCATTTACAGCTACAGCGTTACCAAATATGTTTTCCAAAGCTCCAACGTCGTCACCTTGAGATCTACTAACTTGTATATTTTTAGCATCCCTATACTCGCCGTTAGGTATAAGTCTAGAATCCAAGTCTTTATTCATCTTGGATTTTATGAAAGCATTTTTAACTTCAGCCATTTAATTCTAGTGTTTTAACCATTTAGATTTACCTCTCATTGTTTGAACTATTTCATCAAGTTTAATGTTAGATAATCTTATCTTTGCATTTCTAAGTTTTGCAGACTTTTCCTTTTTAAGTCTCTGCACTATGTACTCTGGTTGATTTATTCTAGTAGAAATTATAGCGTGCGATATATAAGCATACATAGCTTCTTCAGCCATTTTAGGTACTCTAGTATCTAAGCTAGAAGATAAACCGTCAGATACATATTCTAATACTATTAGTTTATCAACCAAGTTAGAAGAGAAAGAAAATTTACCTTCTCTGTCGTTTATAGTAAACCAGCCATTAGCGTTTGCGTATTGAGGATCTAATCCATAAACGCCTCCGTAGCCATGACTAAAACCACTTCCATAAGGACCATTTGCAAGTACGTCGTCTACATTTACATTTCTATCATTTTTGTAGAAGTTAGTTTTCCATCTCTCCTCTACAACTGAAGTACCTTCTATGTTGTTACTATTAGCATCTTGAGTTGGTTGACCTTCACCGTCTTGTACAGGTGTTTGATATGGATTTGTAGTAAGTTTTGTTGGGTATATTTTATGAGCGATACCTTGACTATCATACCAAGACATGCTAACATAATTAACATAATCTTGAGGAATTATAATACTTAAGCTATTTGGTATCGTTAATTCTTGAGAGTTTATACTTCTCAATGTATCGTAGCTAAATTCCTGCATTGCACGTTTAGCGTGAAAT
>UEXM01003362.1_pt1 | contig 10242 bp, 13 predicted proteins | sample 1796661 | NCBI WGS metagenome assembly UEXM01 (sample SAMEA4772469, study PRJEB27181) | metagenome
AATTCAGGGCGCCCGAGATTTATTAGACTTCATATATGAAACTGAAGAGTAGGCAAAAATATAACATTTGTGTACACGAGGATGCTTTTTAAGCATCCTTTTTTATTTTCCTGTATAGTTATTAGTAAGAAGGAGAAGATATGCTGAGTTACATTCTAGTTGGTTTGTTGTATGCAGGAGAACCAACTGATAATATTATTACTGATGAAACAATTGTTGTTGAGGCACACGCAGGGTTTGAAGTGTATGTTGCACCGGTCGTAATGGACATTCAGTCGACTGCAGTCGAAGCTGTTGTTGCCAAAAAAACGATATTCACCTATACAGCTAGATATGCAAAAAGTGCAAAGGTGAAAAATAAAAGAGGCTCTTCTTACGAGTATGTCACTGAAAACCATAAAATTAGTGTCTATGATGAAGATACTATCGAATACATATGGGATGATTGTAATTATAAGCGAGAGCCTAAAAAATGTTCATACCAAAACAATCATATGCTGCTAGAGACAATAATAACAGTTGATGATCACCAAATTGTTGTCAATATGATATTATATAATCCAGATCTAACTGTTGCAGGATCTTCAGTATACACTAGTGATTCTAAGGTAAGTTGGATACGTCAGCAAGAAGTGACCGTATCACAGCAACAAGGCATCATGGGTAGTTCCTCAACAATCCACAAACCAAAAGAAGAATTGCCACTTAAGTGGCTGGTTCCAGCAAACTTACTTGATAAACACATCTGGCAAGCTAGCGCCCTACTCTGGTCTGGTATACGTCTAGACTAAATATTTACGCCAGCTGTGCTTTTTTCTTTGCTGCAAATAGGATTGGTTGACTTCATTAGAATAGGCTTCTACTTCAAACGGAATGTTTAAATAGGCAATCAGAGATGATTCTCCTTTGTACTTTCCTCGTAACCAATAGTAAACATATAGCAAGTAAAACCCAATGATCCAGAGTTCTTTCTGCTGTGCTAGGTGTATTTTTTCGTGGTTAAGTGTTACTTCATCCATTTCTTCGCGACAGATGATAAACGGGTAGAGCGTGATTGCGTAAATGTTAATAAAGATTGACAAATACTTAGGTATGTTGCTGTTTTGTATAATAATTAGTCGCATCATCACCACTCATGTTTAAGTATGTTTTAACTTTGTTTTTAACTATGTATATTTATAACTAAAGGAAATATTTTAAAGGAGAAAAAATAATGCCTATAAAGAAATCAACAACATCTAAGTCTGCAGTGCCTAAAGCTGCTAAGCCGGCAGCACCTAAAGCAGCAACTGTAGCTCAAAAAGACCACAATCATGCTGCGTTAGAAGCTAGCATCGCGGCGCTCAAAGAAGAAGTAGCAGCCTTGAAAGGTCAATGTCATAGCTGTTGTGCAAAACTTGATGAGCTTTCTAAGCCTAGTTCTAGCATTGATGATCCTAGGGTTGACAAAATTCTAGAATTAGCAAAGTCCAGCACTAGTTTTGGCTGGTTTAAAGCTATGCTAGGTAAAATAAGCAATTAATTTGTACTTTTAGAGTTTTCTTGTTATAGTTCAACCTATATAATATTAGGCCCGGCACATTGCATGAAGGCGACCCCACCGTCGTGTCGGAATCTTGTGGACAAGTAACCTCTAAAACATTTAAAAATAGGAGAAAATTATGCCAAAAGTAGAATATACAGTCGCTAAAGGACTGTTTCAATCATCCGGATCCGGATTCGAAGTGACAGGTGCTGATATGCGGCCTTCACTCGAGACAAAACAACGTCAGAAGGTAACAGTTGCTGACCCTGGTCTTACAGGCGCGAACATTAATGGAAAATACTTCGAGGTCTATAACTACACAGGCCGCGTGGTTGTCTGGTACACGTCGACTGATAATGCATCCCCTGCAACTCAACCTTCACTTGGCCAAGCAACATATGTTAAGATTGAAGTGGTCGACGCTGATGCCAAAAACACCGGTGTTGCGGTAAAGACAGAAACACAATTAGAAGCAGCTTCTGTAGGCTTAGTTGTCAACGACGGCGCCGGCGATGGATCTTTCATCATCGAAGGTGACTTACCTTATGCTGCAGCAGGTACAGCTTCTGCAGGTACTATAGGTTCAGCAGTCACACAAGTAATCGCCGGAAGTGGAAACAACACACTTGCATGTGAAACGTTTGGTATCACAGTTATTGCTGAAGATACTACTGCATATGAAGCAATTCAGATTTATTCTTTAGGTTCTGGTGCACACGTCGGTCAGCAAAAGACCGTTATTAGGACTACTGATGACAATGGTGACATCACCTTGTCTGTCGGCGCCGGATATATTCTTAATGATACGGGTGCGGGCACAAGAGTATTTACATTTGGCGACAACACAGACACAACTGCTAGAACACTAGTGTTGAACTGGGACGGTTCCGCCTGGGTAATTGTTAAGATGTCTGCGGGAATCTCAATTACCACTTAATAGGTAATATTAAATCGATAACATTTTATGAAAAGGCACTCCTTGTGGGTGTCTTTTTTTATGTTTTCTGCAAACGAGGTTAAAATCTGTAAGCATTTGCGCACCCACCGGTATATTTATAAGGTGAACTTTATAGGAGGACAGAAATGTCAAAACTAAACAGGAAAAAGCTGCAAAAAATGATTTTGCAAGAATTTAAAATGATGGGAATGCAACCTATGCAAAGCATGGGCAAGATCGGCGCATTTTCAAAAGACCCACACGGATGTGATGCATGTGGCGCCTCACCTTGTGGTTGTGATGAATATGATGAAATGGGTGAAGACTCATTAATGGGAATGCATACTTCTTCTCACACACCACCCATGGGCGCTAGCGCAGGGCATGGATCGGTTTCTCGTGAAGACTGTTGTGCCGCGATTATGTGCATGATTGAGTGTTGCTCATGTGAAATAACAAAAGCAGCTCTTATGGAATGCTGTCAAGATATCATGTCTGGTGACTACGATCACTAATGAGAGTCACTAAAAGACAGTTAAGGAAACTCATATACGAGATTGCTGTCAGGCAAACTCAGACTCTTAAACTACGTGTTCTTGATTTTGATGACACAATAGCACATACTGGTGAAAAAGTTAAGCTATACACACCCAATGGGTATAAAATGCTTTCTTCAGATGAGTATGCTGTTTATGTACCTCAAGAAGGCGAATACTATGATGAGTCTTCTTTCGATGAGTTTTCTCGCGTTGATGCTGAAAAAGCTACACCGGTACCTGCTGTTTTTAAAATCCTGGGCAATTTTGTTAGCGCCGAAGAGGGTGCAAGAATAATCTTAATATTAACAGCAAGAAAACAAGAAGTCGAGCAAGATGTTCGAATATTTCTAAGAAACAACGGACTAGATGATACAAATATAGACTTTGTAGGTGTTGGTAGTTCTGATCCACTTGAAAAAGTTGAGATAATAGAACGATATATTAACGACTATGATATTAATTTTGTTAGCTTTTTCGATGACTCAATAAAGAATGTTACAGCAGTTAAAGAATATTTAGACTTAGAAGCCATGTCTAATGATGTGGCCCATATAAAAACTAGCAATGGTAAAACACAACTAATAAGAAATTTTATGCAGGAAAAAAACTAATGGCAAATATAACAAAAGATGACCTATGGAAAGTTTTTTCACTGATGATGTCAGTGTTAGTTATTCCATTAGCTGCTTGGGTTTGGAATACCAACGTAAAAGTTGCAGAATTACAAAATGATCTAGGCGATGCAGAACAGGTAATTAGCGTGCTCGAAAAAAAGATCGCGAGCTCGGACGACAACGCCAAGAACATCATAGGAATCGAGAAGGATATCGAGTACATGAAGGGCTCCTTGGGTCGGATCGAGCAGATGGTGACGAAATAATGTCAACTGGGCTATTCCTTTTGTTATTCAGTGCCGCCGCCGATCCAACTGACGATCTTAAGCGTGACATGAAAGCTTTGGAGCTTTTCTTACAAGACAAAGAAGACCATAAAGAACACTGCCCAAAAATAAAATGGGATCAACCTGATATAAAAGTTTATAAAAAAACACTCAAGACACAATTACCTACTGGATGTAAAAAATGAAAATTACAAGAAAGAGTCTAAGAAGCCTTATAGAGCAAGCAGTTGAAAAAGAGTCTGAAGTTAACGCAGATGCTAGAAAAAAAATAGACAGCAAGGTGGCAGATTATCTTGCAAGCGAAGGAGGCGCCGCTTCTGAGGAAGGCACAGAAGAGGAAGCAGAAAAAGCTTCGGATGGTGTAGTTAAAGGAAAAGAATATCTTGCAAACCATGAAAGATTTGCACAGCTCACAGTCGCAGGAGATCCACAGGATTACTATGACAAGGAGCTAGCTGAAGTTCGCACACTTATTAGAGAAACATTAAAAAAAATTGGTTTTTATAAAAAGTATAGTTACGGACTAGATGACGTTCCAGAGAAAACTAAGGCCCACGACGATATAATTGGTCACACGTGACTGACACATGTTAGGAAGAAGGATTCTTCCTTAAAAGAAGTCGGTGAAGTTTTGTGGCATGTCTTGGATGAGTGAGTCCATATTGCTGTGTATGATGTAGAATGGAGTAACGGAAGGATTGAAACAGACATACCTTCTGGCTTGCTTAAATCAGTAGAAGAAACAATGCATGAAGATGACACAGTTGAGGCACAACATACATCACATGGTATAGAAGGTCATCGATTGGATTCAAAAGTAGATGAAAGAAAATATAAGAAAAAAGGTAAAAAAAAGAAAGCTAAGAAATCAAGAAGAAACAAACAAAAACTTTATCCTTACTTTTACGGGACAGGACGTCATGAAGGCGATAATTATTATGAGCCGGGCCTTGAAGGAGGTTTTAGCTCTGGTTTCGATGGTGGGGGCGGTGAATAGTTCTCCTAATTTTGGTTAGTCCTGTTGAGTTTTAATACATATTTAATAAGATAGATTCTCTTTTGAGGCAGCCCATATGGCAACATTTGCTAACATTGACAACCCAACACCCTTCGGCTTTTATAATAACGAAAGTGATTTTCAAACGGAAGCTGATAACATGGTTACGTTTGTAAAAAGAAAGCTTGGTGATGACATACTGTCTGTTGAGCTGACAAAGAAACAAATATTTGCTTGTTTTGAAGAGTCAGTTTTAGAGTATAGTTCTGTCTTGAATCAATATCAAGCAAAGTCTCAGCTAGCAAACTACTTGGGGTACCCAACCGGGTCAATGAGCGGTAGTGAAGAAAAACTACCAAGAGACAACTTAGAATACTTGACTAGGTTTTCTGAACCTTATGCAATGGAAGCCGGCGCCGGAGGTTCTTATAATACAGTTTCAGGATCGATCAAGCTTGAAAGTGGTCGTCAAGATTATGATATTTATACAGAGTTATCAGGTGCTAATGGTGGATTGTTTGACAACACAAAAGGCAAGCTAAAAATTGTTGAGGTATACCACTTTAATCCGCAAGCTGCTTATAGATTTTTTGATACAACTAGTGCCATAAATTATCTAAATAATGAATTTTCTTTTGAATCCTTTACACCCGAAACCATATTCTATGTTTTACCTGTTTTTGAAGATATACTTCGTGCTGGACAACTGGACCTCTCTAATAGAGTAAGAAGATCCAATTACAGTTACAGGGTCGAAGGTACAAAAATAAGACTATTTCCTATGCCAACTGGAAATAATAAAGAGTTATGGCTTCGAGTTCGGCAGTATCCAGACCCACAGTCCCCGTCTTACCATGATGCTACAGTTTACGGCGTTTCGAATATGGGTAATTTACCTTTTGGAAACATACCATACAAAGGTATCAATTCTATCGGCAGGCAGTGGATAAGACAATTTACTTTAGCGCTTAGTAAGGAAACATTAGGGCACATTAGATCAAAGTTTGGATCGATTCCTGTGCCTGGCGCTGAAGTTACTTTAAACGGTGGCGACTTAATATCACAAGGAAGAGAGGACAAGGAGAAACTAGTAACATCTCTAAAAGAAATGCTTGAAACAATGACATATGACAAATTAATTGAAATACAGTCATTACGAGCAGAAAATATGAATAAACAACTTAAATTTGTGCCTATGCCTAACGGTAAGGCAATATTTCTTGGTTAGAATATGTCTAGACTTTTTATAACACCTCGCGAATTAAACTTTATCAACGATATTTCAAAAGAAATTATCAAAGACGTTGTTGGGCAAAAAATATATTATTTCCCAATAAGCGAAGCAAAGTCAAAAGTGCACGATGTGTACGAAGAAGCAGCTGAAAAAATATTTAACGATCCTATTGAAATAGAATGTCTGGTAAAATACAATCCACAAGATATAACCACAGGTCGATTTGGTTCTGAAGAAAACTATTCTATAGAAGTTTACATGCAGTCCCGGGACTTGCTTGATAAGAAAATTGAGATCTTAGAAGGGGACTTCTTTTCTTATGGCACGTTATTTTTTGAAGTAATAAAAGCCCCTGCAACTGATACTATTTTTGGTCAGATAGAACATAAAAGATATATTACTGTAACGGGTAAGCAATCAAGAAAAGGACAATTCCTCTCTAAAGTTTTTGGCCCTACTAGCGAAGGTTATACCGATGATAACGCTGTGCAGGATACATTTGTTCAGCAACGTGGCCAAGCTAAAAATAGACTTGGCGAGACAGCAGATGTGCGTGATCTTCAGAAGAACGGTGTACTAGACAAACCACTAAGTGAACCTAGAGAAGTTTCCCCTAAGGGCGACACAACAGGCGCCGGGTCATCTTTTTACGGGGATGACTAATGACGACAAAAAAAGGTGACAAAGTTATTAAGCAGTTTGAAGGTGACAATCCACCTGACAATTTTCACTTTCCTTCCATTGGAATAGAAGATATAGACAGAGCTGTTTTTGAACTTTTTGATAAAAAACTTAATTTCCAAGTAAGCCAAAATAAGGAGTCAAAAAAAGTACCTGTTGTCTTTGCAGCCGGCGAAAGATTTGCACTAACTAGAAGAAAAAATCCGATTAGAGATAAAAATAACGCACTTATACTCCCGATTATTTCAATAATGAGAGGAGATATTGATTTTTCACCTGATCAGAATGGTAAGAAAACTGCTATAGCTTTTAGAGAACAAGAAAAATATGTGATTAAAAAGCGACTTTCCCCTCGTGACAGACGCTATCAAAACATAATTAACAAGCCCGGGCTTACAAATCAAAAAAATGTCTCTTCTAAAAGAAACTTTAGTAGTAATGATATTACACCGGGCAATATAGCGTTACCAGAGACGGTAACAACTAGACGACCAGAATCAACTTCTTTTATTTCAAAAGGATCAACAATCACACTTCAAGAAAATTTAGGCAAAAACATATTTGAAATTATAGAAATACCGTATCCTGAATTTTTCTCAATAAAATATGACGTTATTTTTTGGACACAGTACCTAACTCAAGCAAATCAAATGATGGAAAACTTGATTACTAATTTTGAAGGGCAAGGGGAAGAAATTACTATGAAAACAGATGCTGGTTTCGAACTAGTTGCTTTTTTTGACTCTAGTTTCTCCAATACTAGTAATTTTGACAACTACTCAGATGATGAAAGGGTAATTAAGCACGGTATTAGTCTGACAGTTCCTGGTTATATACTTAATCCTAAGAATTCTGGGACACCAAATTTAGTTAGGTCTTACACTTCTGCTGCAACAATAAACTTTGGTTATCAAGAATCTAGTACTAGAATTACTACGACTAGTCAGCCAAAAACTAGTGAAGATAAAGACAAAGAAACAATTCTTAACGATCTTAATAGTAGTGCGCAAGACCGCGAAACAATAGCGCGCGGCGAAACTTCAGCAAAATTAGAAAACAAAATTATTAATCCCTTTACAGGCGAAGAAACAACTAGCTACTCTAAAGTATTGTCTAAAAACTCTAGGCAAGGTGAAACTGTTGCTTCTTCTTTAATAATTAAAGTTATAGAGTGAAAACATGAATAACAAACAGATAGATAACAATAGAAATTTCATCGCTAAGATGATAGTTATTGTATGTTAAATAGGAGTGATTGATGACAGAACAGACATTCAGATCACCGGGCTTTTTTGAAAGAGAAATTGACCTGTCTGCACGTAGTAGAACAATTGAAGGAGTCCCAGGAGGTGTCATTGGCACTTCTCTAAAAGGACCAGCTTTTGTACCCGTGACGGTAGGCTCTTTTTTGGATTTTGAAAGAAAATTCGGAACTTTAGACCCGGAGTTGTTTGGACCATATGCAGTAAATGCATTTTTAAAAAAGAAAACTGCACTTACTTACATAAGAGTGCTAGGAGCAGGAGCAAACACAACCGCGGGTGATATATCGATTACTCAAATCAAAGGAACAGTTAAAAATGCAGGTCTTCGTCTTTCAGGATCTTTAGCAGGTACAGCAAACGGCTCAGCCGGAACTATTGCAGGCACCGCTAGAACCAGGCATGAAGGTTCTGTACAATTTATTGCAGCATCTCATGATGTATTGACAGAATATGAAACTGTAGGGTATCCGATCTTTACAGATAACCAAACTTTTAATATTGCTGCAGGAGCAACTGTGGGTTTGGTCAGAGGCATGGTTCTTTTAGCCTCGGGTGCCAGATTAGAAATACTTAATCACAATGCCCCTTATGCAGCAATAGGCACATCAAACGACACTGCAACAATAAGTGCATACACCGGTGGTGATACAGAAGGCACATTTAAGCTTGTTCTTTCGTCAGCGCTAGGTAGTGCTTTTAAAAATGATGATGGTTTCGCCGGCGCAAAAATAATGACTGCGTCTTTAGACCCAAGTAGCAACTTTTATATTGGTAAAATACTCAACACAAACCCAGATAGATTTAAGACAGACCAGCATTTACTTTATGGAGACTTTGCTGTTGAAAGTGAAGTTGCCAAAGTTTCTCAGCACAGTTCACACTTCTCAGTTGCACTGCTTTCCGGTTCTGATGGGACGACCTCTTCAGGCGGCGATACTGCAATGCCTTTTAGAGAGCTATTCGGATCTTTTAATACACGATATACAACAGCTAGAACAACTTCTTTTATATCACAACCTTTTGGATCAGAAGAAATAGATCTTTTCCATTTTGAATCTTTGAATGACGGTACCTCTGGAAATAGACAGGTTAAAGTTTCAATTTCTAATTTAAGAAGATCAACAAATCCTAGGGATCCTTACGGTACATTTTCTGTTTTAATTAGAGATTTTACTGACACTGATACAAACATGAAAGTTTTAGAGCAGTACAACCTATGCACACTCAATCCTGCTGATGATAACTACGTTGCTAACATGATTGGCGATATGAAGGTTGTTTTTAATTTTGATGCTGAATCAGTATCAGAAAGACGTGTTAACGTGTCAGGTAAACGACCAAATCGCTCAGCATATGTTCGGATAATTATGAAGCAACCTGTTGAAGACAGTGATATACCTAAGTCTTCTTTACCCTTCGGTTTTAGAGGTTTGCCTACATTAAAGCTTAATAATGCTCTTTCTGATGACAGCGGCACACCGCTATTAATCGGTAAGGCTACACCCAGACTTGGTATGCTAGACGGCGGAGGCACGTCAATTCATGCTAACGCTGCAGGCAAGTTATCTTATTCAGTTGTGCCTCCTGTACCTTTTAGATTTAAGACAACTCGTGGGCTAGTAGCTGCTGATGCTGCGCCTAACTTTACAGGCAAACCCGGCAAATTAGAATTGTCAGATAGTCGGTTATTTTGGGGCGTTAAGTTTGAAAGACTTCCTCTTACCAGCAGCATCGGAAATGCTGTATTGGCATCAAATGCATCATCCACACCTAACCCTCTAATTTCAACATATTCTAAATTTTTAGGAATACAAAAGCTAGATGTGCTGCATACAGGCAGTGGTGCTGATGAATTTTGCAATAATAAGTTTACATTAGCAAGAGTTGCACTCAATCGTATTGATGCCACTGTGACACCAGCAATTGATAATGCAATAAGCACACATATAACAGGAACTGCGGCTGAACACATTAGAGAATCGGCTTACTTGCGAGACAAAGTACCTAGTACACCTCGTTATGACGTCGCAGATATTACAACAACAGCTGATAATCGTCTGACGTTTGCCTCTTTAGCAGCAGGAACAAAGGCCTCTTACTTTAATAAGTTTTCTGACTACCTTAAGTTTACCAACATGTTTTACGGCGGTTTTGACGGTCTTA
>UEXM01003363.1_pt1 | contig 10241 bp, 9 predicted proteins | sample 1796661 | NCBI WGS metagenome assembly UEXM01 (sample SAMEA4772469, study PRJEB27181) | metagenome
TGCTCTTGTTCTACTGTCGGCCCATCATCTTGTACTATCTCACCTTCATCATCTAACTCAAATGGTCCAGACCCTCTAGCTTGAGGTGTTTGGTTTCGTCTAGAAAGATGGTCGTCTATATCAGTGCTGACTATATTAGATTCTGGAAATAGTTCTTTTGCTTTTGCCTTTACGTCTGCTTCTTTTTCGAGGGTTGTAGATTGGTACCACACTACGTTATTAGCAGCGTCCCTTACCTCTACTACTCTATCAGAGTTAGGTAATCTGCCATGCTCGTATCCTAAAATATCTACAAGAACGTCGTCTTGTTTAGTGCCATCGTATAAGAACTCATCTGTAACTTCTTTAAACTTATTTACTTTTGCGCCATCAGTACTAAATAGAAGTCCTGCAGTCCTATTTCCAACTTCCCCAGCAGAGTGATTAGGGAGTTCGCTTAATTTAGTCTGTAACTCTGGGTTCTCATTTAATACTTCATTAAAAATACCTATGCTAGCCCTGTCTATGAACACTGAATCTTTACCAGTGGTTGGGTCTAACATAGCTTCTATTTGAGCTTTTATCCATGTTTTAGGTTCTGTAGCTACCTCACCCATGCCAGCTTCTGGCTCTACCCCATACCTTTCTTTTAAGAATTCATTGTACTGCTCTTCTCTATATCCAGCTGTTAAGCTTTCTCTAGCTTGATCTACAATTTTATTACCTGTTGCAGCATTTAAAGTACCAGCCACCGTTCCACCAGCCGCACCTATACCTACGCCACCAAAAAAACCAGCAAATACAGCTTGCGCTCTATCTAGTTTTGCTTGAGCTTGAGTGTAGTCATCGTCAATAGCGAACTTTTGTTGAACAGAAAGTTCCTCTTGTATGCCTTCTGTAATACCTTCTACAGCTCCCGTCCTACCAGCACTTTGTCCTATTGCTCCTAAAATACGCTTGTGAACAGGCCCCGATCCTTGTTTCTTAAGAATACCTGTCAGTCCTTTGAATACTAATGCTTCTGCCCCTACGCCTACCGCAGTAAACGGAACAGCAATTCCTAAAGACTGAAACGCTTGAATTGGATCAGTCATATCTTGATCGGCAAAATTACCAAAGGCTATACCTGCGCCTTGTGGGTACTCTTGAGCTACTGCACCCGCTATAGCGCCGCCTTTAGCAGCAGGGCCAAACCTAAGTTTCTTGTAAGAATCGTAAGCTCCAGCTAAAAGATCTTCCTCATCCTTACTCAAAGGCTGCTTCTTCATTTTCTTCTTATAAGCTTTCTGTATTTCTTTTTTTGCTACGTTGTTAACAAGACCTTTGGTGACGCCTGTAAGACCAACAACAGCGACCCCCGCTCCAGCTCCAGACACGGCTGCAGCCACACTAGCAATAGCAGAAGGCGCAAACTGTCCTGTTGCGCTTGATACTTGGTTTATAAAACCTAAAGCGGTTGGGTTTTCTAAAAAATCATCAAACTGCTGTACATCTGCCATGGCCATGCCAGCTTCTTGTTCATACCTTTCAGCTGCATAAAGATTTTTTTCTAAGGCGTCTTGATCCTCCATAATAGAGTTACCAATGCCCTTAAAATACTGTATGTTGGCTGCTAGATTATTAGCCCCGGAAGAAACACCTTGTTTAAAAACTTGAATTGGATCGGTTAGCTGTGCGCCTTGTGCTGCTTGTTCAGACTGAAAAGTGTCTTGTTCTATTTCCCCAGCAGAAGTTTTTGCAAATTCGCTGAAAAATGTATCTTTTTCAATTGCCACACGACTACCTTCTTTTCGCCCTACTTAATATATAGTTTGCTAATTCCCCTTGTCCAACTAATTCTGTTACGTTGTTCCAAGAAATACTTTGATCAGCTTCAACTTGAGACCCTCCCCTAGTTCTTAAAAAGACTAATTCAACAGGCTTACCGTCAGGGCCAGGTTTGTCATATTTAATTGCAACATTGTCCATCGCGTTTCCTAGAGTAGGGTCTGCCTCTCCCCTAAAGATATCCATGAACCAATCTTCAATGCCGGTAGAACCAGAAAACTGATTATCTGCGGCATTTAAAAACACTTGACTCAAAATGCCATCCATAGCCGCTTTATCTTTTTGAGTTAATTGGTCAAAGCGTTTATCTTTTAAGAAAGGTATCGCTTGAGCTTTTAGTTGCTGAGTGAACTCAGGGCTATCAAAGCCTTCTTTTCCAGCTGTTTCATATAAACTTATAATTCCGTCGAATCTATCATCATCTAGCTCTTGTACAAATTTACTTCTAGCTAGGTCTAAAGTTCCTCTACTAGTCTCAGCATTAGCCATCTGTGTAGGAGTTACGTCTGGGTTACCTGTCTGCATTTCATTAATAAATCCAGAATAGATATTAGCCGATAACTGCGCATCTTTTTGCCCATTCTTATCAACAACAGACCAAGCGGTTATTCTAGCTATACTTCTGGCTTGATTGGCTGAAACTTCGCCTTGTTTGACAGCATCAACCAATTCTTTTTTGCTATTAATATTTTTAGATTCTAGGAACTCCCTAACTTTAGCGACCTTATCTGGATCAAGTTGATCAATTGAATCTGTATTAGCTTTATCGCTGAACCATTTAGTGGCTCCCTCTACATCTGTTGGTATTTCTGAAACATCAAAGTCTAAATCAAAACCATCTGTAGGCTGTTGGGTCTCTGTAGCAGCTGGGTTTTCTAACTCTGCAAGTTCTTGTTCTATTTCGGCTCGTCTTTCTTTAGTCAATATTCGACTGTCTAATTGACGTTTTTTAGCATCTATTTTTCTTTTCTCTTTAAGCTTTTCTCGTCTTTCCATGTTTTTTTGCAAGACTTTATCTCTAACATTTGTAGGCTCTTGTTTCTCAACAGCATCGGTAGCTGTTTGATTTAGCGTAGCCGCTTTACCTCCTAAATCATCAACCGTAACATTTCCTCTATTTGGATCTGTCTGTTTTATAGTAGGCCCAAGCTGGCCTATCAATTGAGTCAAAGCAGCGGGATCCTTCTCATCTCTTAAAGCATTTACTACTCCTTCTTGAGCTCTAACTGTAGGCGTATTAAAATTTAAGTTTTGTAAAACAGCCACAGCTGTGCCGTCTATCCCAAACTCGCCCATACTATTAAGAAAAGCTCCTTCTGCCAACAGCTCTAAAGAAGCAGCATCAATAAGAGCAGGGTTATCATTGGGGCTTGAAGACCTATTTTCAGTTAAGGGCTCAATGCTACCGTCTTCTTTTTTTATTTCTCCAACAAAGTTAGCAGTGCCGTCACCAGCGTCTACTACTTTAGGCAAATCTGCAAAGGTGCCGTTTTTTATTTGGTTATTTAAATCCTTATAATTAGCAGCCCCACTAGCAGAAGTATTTAAAATATCTAAAAGTACAGCTTTAGACTCAGGGCTTTCATAAGCTTTTTTTATATCTACGTGAAGATTACCTGTGTCATCTAAAGTATATAAACCAGAATTTATAGCTCGATTATTTAGTTCTCTTCTAGTATTGCTTCTTCTTTGCTCAGCAAGACCCATACGCTGTTCCTTACGAGCGAAAGAACTTTCTGCTCCTCCTAGAGCGCTCGATACTATTTGTCCTATATCTACTGCCATTTTTCTATCCTAAATTGCAAACGCTAGTACAGCTGCGGTAGCCAAAGATCCCCCTAAAGAAGTCATTTGGTTTTTATGAGAAGCTTTTGCATTTGCATATGCGTTTCTTTTATTAGCCGCCATAGCCGAAGCATCCCCTAATCCAGATACTGCGCTTCTGTTTACACCCTGTCCAATATTAATAAGATCCGCTAAAGTAGCCTGATTAACTTCACGTTGCCCAATTCTTGCATTATTTAGAGAACCTGTAAGATTTGTAGATGCGCCTAAGTTAAGTGCTTTTGCTTGTTCCTGTCTTTGTACTGCTGTAAGTCCAGCTCCACCATACCTTTCTATATTTCTTTGCTGTACCTCTCTAGCTATTCTAGTTTGGTTAGCAGAATCAACAGATGCTTGGTCTATAAGACTAGTATCGTCTTTAGCGTCAATCAAACTTTCTTCAAATCCTCTGTAGTCTCTTACATAGTTTTCATAATCTTGACGAGTAATTCCAGCATAAGTTGCTTCGGGATCTGTAACTTCTGGAAGACTAGACGTTGAAAACTCTGTAGTATCATTTCTAACTCTTCCTATTGCCTGTTCTATAAACTGCATTTAAATAAACCCCCCAAAGCTAAATGGTGAAGGCGAAGATAAACCTTTCTGTGCTTTAATTTGTTCGTCAGCTGCTTCTCCATAAGCTTTTCCAGTTACGGGATCGTAGTTTCCATACTCACCTACTCTTGCTCTACCCATAAGTCCGCCGCCAGCTGTTTCTAACCCTGCAGGGCTAAGAAATGTGCCACCACCTTGTCGATTTTCAAGCCCTTGGCTCAACAGTGTGCCTCCAACTTTTAAACCAGCTGCAAACCTAGCATCTGCCATGCTTTGTTTTCGCCTGGCTTCTTGTAAGTCACTTGTTGATTGTATGTTAGCCGCTCTTGATAGCCCAGTAGTAGCATCTGCAGCTTGCCCTCTTGCAGTTCCCAATACACCAACTTGACGTTGTCGTTTTGCTTGTAACGCCTGAAACTCTGCTTGAGCCTGTTGCGAACCCGCAGCTGACGCCATGTCCGCTGCTGCATCTACTGATTGAGCAGCTCTTAAACTAGGGCTAGAAGTAAGAGCTTGCATCGTATCTGCTTGAGCTCTACCTTTTGCTGTTGGTGCAAAATCTTCAGTCGCGGCAAGGTCACGCATCTCACGTAACAACGGACCATAACGTTCATCAAAGTAATCTTTTTCTGCTTTTGCTACAGAAGCTTGAGTCTTCTCAGCTTCGCTAGGCTTGTAGTCTTGTTTTTTAGGTTTATTACTCATGTACTTCCTTCGTATAAACTCGTGTATTCAAGCTAAACCCTTGTTTTAACGCATATTCTTCCATTTGCGAAACAGAAGATCTAGCCTCTATATATCTACAGCCTGCCTTACGAGCAAGCTCTTCAAACCATTGTACATGTTTCATCCAGTTATGTTTACCAGTTTCGTACACGTACGCTATCCAAATTAATAACGTCCTATCACCAGTAAAAGGATCTATTTCTGTACTAAGAACTAAAAACCCCATAGGCGATGTAAACAATTCTGCCCTACCATTGACGCACTCGCTATATACATCTTCTGGTCTAAAAGTAAGATTAGAGTCTTCCGCTATTATTGACTCGATTCCTATTTTTACCTCAGGCCAACACTTTCGTATGTCTGCAAGCTGCGGTAAAATAAACTCGTCTTCACTAATAGTCTATCTCCTTACCATACCTTCTATATCTTCTTCTAGGGTTTAAGCCAACCCCTTTATACTTAACAAGTCTTTTAACTCCAAGGTCGCCCGCTCTTGACCTAGCTTCAGCTTCTCTAACTTGTTCGTCAAATAGATTTCTGTAATCGGCTGCAGCTCTAGAGTCGCTCCACTCTCTAGAGGGTATTCTTAATAATCTCCACAAAGCCCCAAAAATAATCCCATCTCTATAGTCTGTAGAAAAATCTGTATCTATATTATTAGAAGACCTAGTTGGCTTAAGAGCTACACTAACTCTAAAACCGTCTGTTTTTGTAGCATTAGGTACAGGGGCTACGTAAAAAATATCTGGAGACTGTTGTAAAAATACTTCAGGTATACCAGTTCTATCTCTCCAGTCTGGGTAATTAAGTTCTAAACTACGTGGGCTAGTGGGGTCCATGTCCTCACCATCATAAGTCATCCATAAAATTTGATGTACATCCGTGCCAGTCGGTTGGTCAAATTCGTACTCAAATACTCCGCTTATGCTTGTTATAACATCTAGTTCAACTATATATGCTTTAGATTTTTCACACAGTTCTATGGTTGCGGAACGCAAATTAGACTCTACTAAAGTGTCAGGGCATCCCGGAACGTACGGTAGTACTTCTTTTACTAGCGAACTAAAACTCGCCATGCTCTTAGGCTCCTATATTTGGAGCTACTCTAGACCCTGCATAATCAAAGTTAGGGTTCGTAATATTTGATGCTGCGGTGGATTGGCCTAAACTATTATTAAACAAAGCGTAGTGTTGGTTAGATCTTTGAGCATTACCAGCATATTCAGCGTCTTTAAGATAAGCTTTAAATAAAACAAAATCAATTATTGCATTTGCAAACGTATCATCAACATCTATTGTTGAAGACGTAGCACTTAGGTCAGTAGGAGATTTAGAATAAACAATTTCTAAATACGCATTACCGGCAACTCCTGGATATACGTAATAGTTCCTAGGGTCATCTTGATCAAAAATATAATGTTTTACTGTAGTACCATGCGCCGCATCTCCACTAACCGATGGGCTATTCCAATCAGGTTCTTGTGTATTAAGAATATCTAGATCTACGATGCGGACTGCTCTGCCTCCTGTAGCGCCGCCAGAAGCGTCCGACATATTCCTAGTAATTTTAATTAACCTTAACCCAGCTGTTGGTAACGTTTGTTTTGTACCAGTAACTAACTGCACATTGGCTGTAGTCGCCGAAGCGTCAGGTCTCAGATTTACTACCTCTCTTTGAGCATCGTTTATGTACCTAAGCAGCTCTGCTTCGGGCCAACGCACGCTTGTCGTATCTTGAAGAGTATCCTGTACTCTAGAAATTAAATTCGCCCCAGTTAGTGTTCCCATTTTTTACTTTAGTTAAGTGCAGCTTTTAGCTCTTCTACTAAAGCTGCTTTAGTTTTACGTCTGTCTAGTTCTATACCAATCGTACGACCATATTCTTCTAGTTGTGCTTTGGTCATGTCATCAAAAGACACTGCAGGCTCTTCTGTAATTGTTTCTTCTACAGGGGCTTCTACAGGTGTTTCCACAACTGGAGCAGCTTCTACTGCACCTTCTTCAATTTCTTTTCCGCCTTGTTGTAAACACAAAACTCCAAAATCATGCCCCACAGATTTAGGCACGCCAGCTTCAAATGAATCCGCGTGACCCCAAGTGGATGCTACATATGTATCTTGATCAAATACTATTTTCATATCTTACTCCTTAATAAATTTACAGGTGACTAACAATTGTCAGCCACCCGTAAAATGTTATCACAATTAGAATGCGACATCTAATCTTATAACACCGAAGTCTTCAGCCTGACCTGTTATGTCAGAATTGTACTTAGGTTTTTTAAGACCAAAAATCTTACCAATTGAGATACCGTTTTGGTTTCCGTAGTCGAAAGTATCTTCAACTATTTCTGGAAGACCAATGTCAGCCATCGCAAGTGCTTGCGCACCACAGAATAGACATGACGCGTAATCAACATCCGCATCCGCACCACCTTTGTATCCAGCAGAACCAGCATTGCTGGATGTACCGGCTGTAGCGCCCGAAGTGTTAAATACATGCCTAAACTCATGAACCATAACACCGTCAACCATTAAGCTAGAAGATCCAGCAAATAGTTCGTTGTTTGGTCCTCTGATTCCAGCGCTTCTTACGTTTGATAAGAAGTCTGAATCGAGTTTAAGGTCAGCCATTACCTGCGGAGAAACAAAGAAATGATACATCTCTTCATTACCAGCGCCTCTCATTCCTCTGATGTACTGATCTTTAGCAAAAGCTTTTAGATCAACAATATGCCTGTACTTCAAAGTATCAGATGCAGTAATAGATGTAACAGAGCCGGCAGCAAGATTATTGCCACTGAGTCTTTTGTGTCTATTACTTGTTGCTGCAGATACGTCACTGTTAAACGTTAGATCTCCAAGGTTCTGTCCTGATGTAAGAACAGGCCTTATAGCTCCGTTGTTTTTGTTAGTATATGCAACACCAGCTAGCGACAAGAACGCAAGTTGGTCTATCCTATCAGCCATTGCATAAGCAAGTGCGTCTCTAGAATGCTCACGGAAATTCACAACTGATTTTTGATCCGCTAGTCTGCCCGAAAGCCTATTAGCAAATCTTAATTGATCAAGCTGCACGACGATGTCGAAGGATCTTAACGCCTCTTCATTTCCTTCTAAGGTGTTGTCTCCAACAATACCATCTCCGGTCATGTCAGCAAGAAGAGTTAAAACTGCTCTTGCTCCTTTCTCGGATTGGGTAAGTTCAGAAATTTCCTGAACCATTGCGTTGGGTCCGCTACCTGCGAATTGATTAATGAAGGACATATTCCTAGCGACACGCCAGAAATCACGAGACCAGATAGTGAGTTGTTCACTGGTCAACGCGCTAAAGTTTGTATTAGCCATTTATATACCTTTATAATTAAAGTTAACCAGTCGCTATATTCTGGGGCGACTATTACCCGTTTACCCTTTATCGTTGGGAAACGTCAACGTGATTATAACGAACACGAACTCGACCATGTTTTACGTCTTGATTGACGAATAACGTGTTTTACCTCCACGATGAGGGCTAAGTATCGTCTTAGCAGACGAACTTCTATCTTATACTACCCAAAATCCCCGCGCAATCTTTTAAGGGTCTCATCAGGTAACGCTTGAAATTCTTTTTCAGACAATTTATTAAGGTCAATCGGCTTATCCCCACGTTGAGCAGCTCCTTCTCCCTTCATAGCTGGAGGTTGTTGTTGCGAAGCTTCTATTTTAGCGCTGACTTTAGCAGTTTGTTTCTTTTTATTAAGTTCTGCTATTTTTGGGTCAACTTTAGGAGCTTCGGTTTGCAATAATTCGGGTTTCTTTAACGTTAGGGTAGTGTTTACCGCTTTTTCTAAAGCAAAAGCACCGTCATACCCTTGAATCATAAAGGCATCGCGTAAATCTAAAGCTTCTTTTAACAAATCAGCGTCGTGTTCGGCGCTATTTACATCAAAAATAGGGTATTGAGCCTCTAATTCTACAGCTTTAGCTTGAATTGCTTGTACTTCAGTAGATTCTTGTATATTTTGAGTAGTAGTTTGCTGAACTTCAAACATAATTTGTTGTTTTTCCGCATTTCTTATCTCATTTCGTAAATTAGTAGCTTTTTCACTCTCTCCATCAAGTACAAGCTGTTGATATTCTACTTCTTTAGTACCAAAATCATACTCTGGGGCCTCCGTAACGGTCTCTACTTTAGCTTGGTTCAAATCATCTAGTTGTTTTTGAAGAGCTTTTTGTTTAGCAAGCACTTCGTCTAATCTAGACTTAGGTACCATGGGGGCTTTTTGTTCTTCTATTGGACTAGGTTCCTCTTCAACTTGTTGTACATCGTCTTGTACAGCTTGTTCGTCTCCTGCTTCCACTTCTGCTTCTGCTGTGTCTTCTGATTCGTCCACTGCTTCTGTTTCTGTTGTGTCCTCAGCTTCCTCTGGTTGAGTTTCTTCGCTCTCTGCTTCTGGTTCTTCTGTAATTTCTTCTTCAACTTCTTGCTCCTCCGCAGCAATTGGGTCGGTATCTTCAGTTACAGTATCATCAGAAAAATCTAAATCGACTGCAAAAGTCTCAGTACTTTGTATTGATTTGCTATCCCCTCCAGGCATAGAATCAAAAACAATAGCGTCTTCGGTGTTGGTTTCAGTAGTGGGTTGTTTTGCCATATTTAACTCCTATTATTATTACTTGGCTTCATAGCAGCAGTAGCTAACCTAGCAGCTGCTGATGTATCACTTTGGTTTTTCCTCATTTCATTAGTCATCGAGGACAACTTCTCTCTTAAATCGAGCTCTTCTCGTTTGGTTTGGATTTTACTCTGTAGTTCTGCAATCTTCAACTGCGGATCTGCTTCAGCGGATCGAGCCTTAGCCATATTAAGCTGAGCCTGCGACTGTAGGTTCTGTACGTCTGCTTCCATCTTAGCTATCTCAAGCTGCGTACTTCTGATTTGAGATTCCATTTGGAACTGTTGTAACTGTAACTGTTGTTCAGTAGGTTCAGCTGTGCCCTGTTGTCTTCTGATTCGATCAGCAATCTGAGCTTTCTGAGATAAGTGTGAATACTCTACGATCATATCGTCTGGAATAGGTACGCCCGCTGATCTAAGTTGTATAGCTTCTGCAAATTGAACTTCGTCGTATGTATCTCTAGCAGGCATTGTATCTACAACTACATCATATTCCCCTAGTGTAAGATCATTAACGATTGTACCTTCAGGAGTCATTGCATTTATAGCTACTGGTACACTTGGTTTGTATGGATCTGACTCGTCTGTAATTTGTATTAGCCTTTCTTCTGTATAGTATTGCTGTATAAGTTGCAGAATTTTTTCCGCAAGATACTGTCTTGTTTTTGTTA
>UEXM01003367.1_pt1 | contig 10236 bp, 5 predicted proteins | sample 1796661 | NCBI WGS metagenome assembly UEXM01 (sample SAMEA4772469, study PRJEB27181) | metagenome
CCAAGAATGTTTACTTTTTTCTGCTCTGACAAATTTCGTATCCTGCTTTTGCTATAACAATACTATCGGCAATATCATAATATTTAGGTTTGAGGTTGCCTGATTTTGTATACTCTACAGTAAACTTTGGTTCATTGTCAAGCAAAAACTTAACAACTTGTTCTTTTGCCTTTGTGCCTTTTTTGATAGTAATGCCACAGGATTTGCGAGCAGACGATGCTGCAAGATGTTCTGGCTTTATTCCAAGCTCCCTAAAACAAAGATAGGTCACAACGCCGTTGAAAGATGAGAGTGTTGATAGGGTTTTGGCTGATGAGAAACCGGAACGGAACATTTGAAGACTTTGTTCAATGAAGACATGAGAAAACTTGGAAGCACCCTCGTACCACGATTCATGACGAAGGTGTCTTATTGTTTGAAATACTTTTTGATATTTTGCATAAATGTCTGGGTAATGGTTTTTGTTTCGCAAATCTAGGGCGTCAGTGTTTATAATTTTGCCGTCTTTGTCGAGAACAGTTATGCCAATAATGCTGGTTGAAATGTCTAAGCCTAAAATCATATATATTATATATCAAGTTTTAGCTTGAATGTAAACTCTCTATCTTCAGTTTTCTTGACAGGGTTTGCAACCTTTGCGACACCAATGAGGTTTTTGTCTTTATCATAAATGCCAATTCTAGAAATAAATGTTTGTTTTTCAAAAGAACCTGTGGGGTCAACATAAGAACTAGAAACTGTGTTTTTTATTATGATCGAATCGCTTTCTTTATACTTGAACCGCCCAGAGCTAGGTTTAAATATCTCTTGTGTTTCGCCATATTTGATGTAAGTTGGGTTGCTTGAATAGTTTAGTTCACCTTTTGGCGCATGTGCCAGCATTGTTAGAACAGGTACATAATTAGTGCCTTGGAACGACATATCAAAACTTGATGATGGAACGTTGTGAGTTGGATAAGATCCGGTTGTTCCAAAGTAAATCCATTTTGCAGTGGTATTGCCACCGCCGAGCACATAGTCTTCTTGGTGACCAGATATATTCCAACTGCCAGTTAGCAAAATAAATCCCTCATTATACAAAACAACACCTGCGACTGAACCGGAGCCGTTCTGTGCGTCTCCGGTCGTTTGTATCAATTCACCGTTTTTTCTAATATCTGCACATTCAGCCGCTAGTGTACCAGTTATGTAAAATTTCAGGTTTACACTACCCTTTGCAATTGAGGAACCGTAAAAAATTGATGGGATACTTATGAACGACATATTTTGCTGACCCTTATCCCAACTATAGAACGAAGAGCTATACTCATAATGTCTACTAAGATATTTATAATAATTTAGTGTATTTTTTAGGGCAAATAAGTTTGGTTTATTTACTGTTGTTCCAACGACATCAACTGTTCCACCAGCCAAGTAATCTCTAGAAATGCTGGCACTCAAAGGATAAGAGCCAGTGATGGTATCGCCATACTGAAATTGATTGAATGCAGTTGTACTGACTGTTCTAAAGGCGGTCCTACTGCCATCTTTAGTTATAAACGGGTATATAACACTGTCGCTGGGGCGATCAATATTTAGCTCGTACAAACTTATAGATCCAACAGGGACCATCTTGACATTGCTTGCTCTTACTCCTGCCCTTTCTTGCTTATTGTTGTAAAATATTTTTGAGTCGTTTATATAGAACTGGACGTATGGATGTGTTTCAATCCTGTTGTAGAAGGTATCATTTTGCTTGAAGGTGTAGTAAAGCATATAGTTATTATCCGCCTATGAATAAATAGTGCGGTTTAATAATCTAACCTAACTCGCAAAGTAAGTTCAGTGTCTGGTTGTTTTTTGATCGGCTCAGATAATTTTGCAACCGCCAAAAGCTCGTTATCTGCTGAGTATAGTCCAACTGTTGTAATATATGAGACTGGAGTGTCAAAAGTATTATTCTTGATTCTAATCTTGCTTCCAGATAGGTAAGTTGGATTCGTACTATAATTGAAATCATTGTGGTTTGCTCTACAGAAATAGATTGTGGAATTCAATTCAGTTGTATTGTTATATTGAGAATTGCTCCACCTATTTCTAAGTCCATCGCAAGAGGCAGTTATGTTAGATCCGGACATCACTGCTTCAACTGAAGATGTGTCATATGTTGCTCCCGCTTTGCCAAATCCTCCCGGAATTGTTACTCTCATGTCTCCAAAGATAGATGCAGTCAGAACTGCGATTCCAGCTTGATAATAGATGTGTCCAACACCAGATGTTGAATTGGGTGCCGCTGATGAAGTGTAAAGAATCCCATACTCACCCGCTGGTGAATTGATTCTGAATTCGTTTTGGGCATTGTGGTCAGCGATGGACATTAAGTTAGCACGACCAGCAGCAAGGTTTGTACCCCCTGTCAAGAAAGAAATAGAATAAGATCCTTTCTTTACCTCGTCCTTGTTCAAGAGTCTAGCGTAGTTTACAAAAAACACTTCTCTCATCTTATTGCCTGCGGTTAGGTCGCCATCTTGATCAAATAATCTAATATTCCCGGTAACGTCATGACCAACAAGTAATTGTGCCATTTGGTTATAAAGATTGATTTTTTTGGCTTGGTCGGAAGCGACAGCAGATGATTTTGACAAATGAGAATCATTTGAATATCCAACAGTTATGTCAAATATGTGATTTGCAGAAGAACTAAGATATGGGTAGTCATAAACAGACTGGAACATAGCATGTCCATAGTTCTTAATATTGGAAGTTGTTGTTGATGTTTCACTATATGTACCCGATACAATTGTTCCTGTAATCGGGATTGCCTCATGAAGCAGTGTCCTAGTTGAAGTAACGTCGTTGTTTAGAAGTGTTTTAAAAGTTGTTGCCATTTTGTTTCCTTATCCTATACTTTTTTCAAGAATCTAATTGGTAAATCTATTCTGTACCCTGTTGTCGCTCCACTGATTCTCACTGTAGAGTCGATGTAATAATACGATATTGCTGCCTTTCCATCTAGAGACAAAGACATTGTATCACCCAATTGCGTAAATAAGAAGGTGCTTGAGTTCAGATCAATTGATGCTTTGATCTTGAACGTGGCGATTGTGCCTCTTGGACCAGAAATTTGTTGATCTGTAACTCTTGTATTTAATGCGCTCGGGGTAGCTTTTACATATTCAGTATCTGTGTTTAGTGTAAAGTAGTAGCTAGCAATTTGATCATCATCAATAAAACTAACCTTTGCAGTTCCTGCGTTAGACGGTGAGTAAATTTGCCCGAGCCTGTTGTCGATCTCGACAATGTATTGCGTCTCGACCAGATCCGCATCCAATGGGAATGAGGCTGGGATTTCTGTTGTGTCAAGTCCTTGATCAACCCTAATTCTGTTACTTCCTGCTTTAGGGTCGTTGCCACGTAATACGCCGTTAGCACCTTGTGTGTAAGTTGCTTCTGTATCAGAATCAACAAGAACTAAATAAGATGTTCCATCGCCCAAGGTAGCGAATGGGCTTGTGTTATTATTCTTGTTGTTTTGTCTAATCACCGGTAAATACAGGAGATTTGTTCTTGGAATTGAGATTAGCTTAGATTTCATAAGAGAGGTGTTATTTGTAAAAGCTTCCAATACAGGTGTTTGAAGAATGCTCAAGTCATAATATGCAGACCCACTTGCATTGTTTTTATCATAAAGTTCATAGTTGATTTCGTCGTCGCCAAGAGCAAATTTAGCAATTCTAAAACTGCCATCTCCTCTCGCTAATCTGTGACGACCGGTATCTGTTAGTACCGCATCTAAAATAATATCTCCGCTGTTATCTAAAAAAGCCATAATGTTCCCTCTTTCTGTAAATAGTGCTACTCATTAAATAGTAGGTTTTTTTCAATTATCCCAATACTATGGTCTAGGTTTGGAATAATATTTGCCCTCAGTGTTTTTTGTCACTGGTGAATCTTCTGTTCTGGTGAAAGTGACATTCAGATCAATTTGCTTCCCAGATGATTTTGAACTGATTCTTATTTTGAATTTTTTACCCCATAAGCCCGTTTCGACTGTTCCCAACCTTATATCTCCAGATACTCCATCCTCTCCGTAATCAAAAGCCGATTGCACAGGACTATCTGAGGGTGGTACATTCAGTATACTTTGGGCAAAAGTTGGTTTTATTTGCAAATATTTTTTCAAACTTTTGCCAACCTTTTTCATGTCTGGCTCTTCAAGTGAAATAATATCTTGCACTAAAAATACTGTTCCACCGTCATCTACCATCTCAACTTCAAAAACTGGTGATGGATTTGATACATGCCCATGGACATCAACAACTCTAAACATATAATAGTATTTTCTATTTGGTTTTATTTCATCTCTTATAGCTGCCGCATTTGACTCTAAGTGTCCGACTTCTGATTCATGATACCCGTCAATAGTTGTTAGCAAGTTGTCTTGAAAATCATAATATGTTTCTGGCTTTTTGTTTAGTCTATAAACCTCAAAATATCCCCCAGCGCCAATGGGGTCATCACTTTTATACTCTATTGCAGGAGTCCCATCTCGACCATTTGAAGTTATCTTTTGGGCGCTCAGTTGCTTTTCATATTGGTCCATATCCTCTGATGTTACAATGAATGGTTTCATGAAATATTCTCCGACATTTTGATTTAGAGTAATAAGCAATTTGTTGTTTGCCCCTTTGTAGGGAGTAATCAATGCGTCGGGAAAAATTGGTGGCTTATCTAAAACGCGACCTGAGATAGACGCATATCTTGTTTTCAACAATTTATAATCTGGCTTATATTTTACTGTTATTTCTGCTGTCAGGCTGTTTCCTTCCACTAGTTTTAGATCTGGAATAAGTTTGGAGTCGGGCACTAAGTTATCAAAAACTGTTTGAGGATCAAATAAATTATCTGGGTCTATCTGTTCTGAATTGAAATCGTTTAGTTCTTTTTGCAAGGCACCGGGGACTAAACCAGTACCTCCTGTATTTCCGCTGAAGCCCAGATTGTTCAAAATTGATGGATTTATTTCTACTGGATTTGTGCTTGTTTGTAATGGCTGACCTAGTTGGTTTGTTGGTTCAGCGCCCATATTTATATTCAAATTACCTTCATATTTTGAATCTTCTCCCGGAGATGGATCTGGTATATAAGAAACATTCCCTTCATCGAGTGTCTCGGTATATTCTTTTACCCCTTGATAATCAGTAGGTGGGGCTTTCTTCAACACTGTTTCGCCATTTGTACCAAAAGATTCTACAAACTTTGCTGCTTTATCAACAACTAATTGTGAGTTTGTGTATTCGTATTTTGTTCCGATTGATAATATGATAGCATCAATATCATATAAATATTCTGCGTCGTAATCCACCTGTGTGTCAATAAAGTTTAATACATCTATTTCGCTAGAGTTCAAAAAATAATAATCTTGTATTGAGTTACTTATATCGCCTGTGTTTTCCCCCTCTGCGACTCTCCTTTTTGTCACCACATACATAACAGCTTCAGAATAATTTGTTTGACCAGCCATCAATTGTGCAAAAGACCTGTGGTGTTGTTTTTCTAATTTTCTAAGTTTTCCGTACAAAATCATAGACAACATTGATTTTTGCATTTTGCTGGAAGGATTAGCCAAAAGAAATTGTTCATTTTCATCTTTTGAAACAAAGATTGAATTTGCACTGAAGGTAGTTACAGAAGATGCGATGAGTTTTTCAATTGTCTTTATTTCTTCTTGTGTGTAGTCAAAATTTGTAGTTGGACCATACTTTCCAAACAAAATTTCTGGCAAGCCCAAAAACGCTAAAAATCCATCGACACCGGTTACTTCTATTTGTTTTTGATCGATTTGTATTTTAGAGCTTATGACTTTTGTTGTTCCAAGAGTTTGACCAAGATTTATTTTTTTATCGACTTCAATAAATGCAGTTTGGTTAGACGCTATGTTATTGCTTGGCTTAGATCCTATGTTGTTGCTTGGCGCTTCGATAAGTCGTTTGAACTTGCTGTTTGCGACCATGGTGTAATAACTCATAAAATCATTTGAAGTAGCAGTGTTTCTCAAGATATCCCCCATAACATTTGTAACGCCAGTGCTAAATTTTAATTCGTTATACATCGGAAACATGAATTTCTGATCGTTGTAATTTTTCAATATGTCTGTATCCTGCATTGGATAGAAGACAAAATTTTGTTTATTTGTAACGGTTGTTTGTATATTTCTTATTTTAGATGGGTTTCTTCTTATAGTTTCTTGAACTTTGCTTGACCAATAAGTGAAATATTGCTTCGAGGAGACAGGCGGTGTTTTTAGATTGTTTCCTTCTAAAATCTTTTTTTCATTTATCTTTAGCGCCTCTGCATTGAAGTCTTTTAATAAACCACCTAGAGAGATGATTTTTTGATATTTTGGATAATCTGATAATTCTCCTGTGACTGCTTCTGGCAAGAAAGAGGCAGCAAAAACATACATGTTTGGTAATATTTTTTCGTCAATCAGTTCATCCGATTCTAAAACTTTCTCATAAGTCTTGATATAAAAATTGTATTCAGATTCTAGAGTATAATATGGAAACTTTACCCCAAGATTAGTTTGATCATGGTCATTTTTGTTTTGCTCTATAGGGCAAAATGAATCAATAACATGATCAAAGTAGGGCACATTGGCTACAACCCATGGTGTGCATATTTCGTCAGCAACAGTTCCTTTTTCGTTAGCATCGCTGACTAGTCCAGATTGCGCCGCTAAGGTTGCACACCCTGTTTTTGTGGCATCTGCGCCAGTTTGATCAAAGATTGTGCTTAGATCAACGCCCATTTTCTTATACCACCAAGCCTTGAGCATTGATTTGAATTGATCTGCCTGATTTTGTAACTCAGTTTGTACACCGATTATAGCAGCGTCTTCTAGGTTCAAATCGCTCAAATAGTTATGATCGATTTCAGTCTGCTCACTGATGCCGAGTATTTTCTTTATACTCGCTGTAGTTTTTTGGAAAAAACTTTCACCAAAAGCTCTATATATCCAATCCTTGTCGGGGGTGATATAGATCTTTTGTTCATATTCTGCCCACACTCTCCCTTCAACGAGTTCTGGCTTTTTATAATATATTTTTGCTGGTATGTAAGAACTAGCTACTTTTGAATCTTCACTATAATTGCCTGCTTCATATGGATTCAAGAAAATAACATCTTCTTGATTATCAGCAAATGTCCAATATTTTCCAGTAGCATCTCTAAGTGAGTCTGGAATTCCGCCGCCTACGGAACCATAAAAAGTTCCATAGTCTTCATTGCTTCTATTTTCAGCAGTGCCGTCGCTAGAAAAGCTGGTATTGATAATATACTTTTTTGTGTTTGCAACGCCGAAGGCGCTATAAACTAGTGAATCAGGAGCTTTGACAACCCCTGTCTTGATATCTTTTGGCTTTGCTAATTTTTTAAGCGCAGACGGCATTGGTGTTTTAAGCAGCATATAGTTTCCCTTTACAATAATCTAATTAGATTTTTGTCATATTATTTCCCGTTTGAGTATCGACGCGGGGACCGCCAGCTTTACCACCAAGGAAACCTCCCATCTGAGGTAAGTCTTCTTTTATTGCATCTTTTTGACTAGCACCACCAGTTATGATTCCTTCATCATCCATCTGTTTCATTTGTTCCTGAGATGGTTTCTTTATGTTCAAGCCGCTATCAGCATACTCGCTAGGCTGTTCATCTTGAATAGTTGTGCTAGACTCTGGTTCAAATTCTAATGGCTGCGCTGGTACAAACAGACCATCATATGATGCTGGCTCAAGAGTGAAGTATTCATCAAACACTGGCAACTCTAAGCAGTCCAATGGCACAATGCCAAACTCGGACTTTGAATATGTTCTAAGTCTACAAAACAATTTCTTGTTTATAGCAGCAGTATATACATCAGCGTCCAACACTTTCCAAATAGGTCTTCTAATCATTGGTCTAGACGGTGCTGAGACCATGAAACCCGTATCAGGACCGGTAGTTACGATTGGCTCCTGCCCATATTCGTATCCTGCTAAGTATTCTACCTGCTTTAGGTTCATATAGTTAAGAGCTAATGCACCTTTGTAGTAAACATTTTGAGATGGCTCATCTTGCACATTTATCCATTTATGTCTAACGCGAGCATCTGCATTTTGTTGTAATAGTAAAGATTTTATTTGATTTGGTAGTGCTTTCAAATTATTTTGAATTGGCAATGGAGCCACACCATCGACACCTATCGCATAAAACTCTCCCGGATCGACTCCTAGAATACTCTTAATCGCTGATATAATATTCTTTGGACCATACACAGCGTTTCCAATCGTTGTATTAAAGAAGTCTAAGCTGAAGTTGCTTTGCGCTTTATTAGTTGTTGTAGCTGGTGCTTTTGTAGATGCAATCCCGCCGCACTGATTGCCATAACCATACATGAATGTAAGGAAAACTGACACTTCTGCTCCGCCTTTGTAAGATATATTTTCAGGATTATTGACTAAATCATCTAGTTTTATATTATTGTTTTCTAACGGATCAGCGTTATCAATCTCCTCACCTAAATATTCTGACATGAACAAGCCTTTGAAATTGCTTGAATTTGTTTTGCTTTCTTGCACATTATCTATTGATGCGATACAGTTTCTTTTCACTAAAGTTTGCTGTGTATGGTATTTTATTTTATCTGTGGCTTGCGATAATAGAGTAAGTCCCCCGTCTGTTTGAGATGTTAATGTCGTGTCATAAGGTGGTAATATCGCGTTGTTATTGTAATTTATTATCTTAGATGCAACATAACTATACCCCTCTTTATCATAAAAGGGATTAGCATTTCCGGAGCCTCCAAACGGTGTGTTAGCATCTAACAGGGAGAAACTCTTTTTACCAGTGACGTCTGAAGTATTTCCGCCGGGGAAGACAGTGCCAAGATTGATAGCAGAAGGAGAAAGAAACGAAAATAGGCTTTCAAATATTGTATCATTTGGCGTATATTGTATGCCCTCTTCTTGATTTGTTATCTCAAAGGACGAAGGGCTATCCACTTTATAATACTTCAACATCTCGTTTCTCAATCTGGTATTGAAATCTTGACCCGAAATATTCAACAAACCTCTCCCAAGGGCTGTGGATGAGTCGCCAGTGGGTGTTAAAAAGTCGTATCCAAATTGTTTTGGAACTTCAGTGTCAAATATATCTTCGAGCCAATATTCCACTTTTATAATTCTCTTTTCTGCTGCTTTTGATAACACGCTTGATTTGGTTGCGGTCTTTGTTGAGCCTGCTGCCAACTCACTAAGAGTAGATCTGTTAAGAGCAGTGCCTGCAATCTCTGCTAGTTTAGATGCGGCGTTCAACAAAAGTTTTTGTAAAGCTTCTATTCCTCGTGGTGTACCTGTGTTGGGATGACATACCAATTCCATCTGCTTCTTGAAGTCTAACTGTTGAAATACTTCGTCATCCGATTTGAACTCTTTGATAATTTCAGACAACATACCTATAGCAAAAGTCCAAGGCTTCAACTCCTGTGTGTTGTAATATTGCTTCAGTGCTGCCATAAAAGCACCCGTTCGAGGATTGTAAAATTTATTTGGTATTATTGCCAGATTATAATATTGACTAACTAGTTTGTATGCCTTGATCAGGTTTATAACTTTATTAATAATATAATCATTAGATCTATCCAATATTGATAGCTCAACACCATATTGATAGTAGCCATCGGTAAAGTTTTTTATCTGTAAATCATCTGCGTTAAAAAACCTAAATCCAGAAAAGCCAACGTCTTGCTTGAGATCTGGTGCTCTAAAAGACACTTCTTCTAACCCATTCAAGTTAGATGATTTATTAGTTGCAAACACACCTATGCCAGATAGGTTCAACTGTTCAGACCCTTCAGAAACAGTGGCTATAATCTCTTCGACGTCGATATGTGGTTCACCTAAATATCCTGTCTTGAATGGCACTTCCGCTTTTCCGCCTGTCCCTAACTTATTTGTTCTTGGAACTAAGTCTACTCTTTTTCTTTTTATTGAAAGACTTAGCACTTGCGAATAAAGTCTAGAATTTATTAGTGACTCAGGATTTACTTGCTTAGGCAGAATCCCTCCAAAGTTTGTCAAATCTCTCACTAAAGAGTAATAGTCAACACCTAACATAAATCTGGCATTTCCGGCGAAATCTCTTGACATATAATTTTTTGTAAAATAAGCTGGTTGTTTGAAAACATCCGTTGTATCTCTGGTTACCTTTTTTGCTTCTGAC
>UEXM01003368.1_pt1 | contig 10234 bp, 23 predicted proteins | sample 1796661 | NCBI WGS metagenome assembly UEXM01 (sample SAMEA4772469, study PRJEB27181) | metagenome
CAATCGAACAGTGGCCTGTCCTTGCGGTCAAACACACTGACATCGGTGTAGTCACCCCATGCACGTAGCACGGGGTCAGTCTCATCAGCATCTTCGACATAGACACGCTTGACCACAAAGCCATTGGCATGTAGCTCAGGTTCGATGTAGTACGTAGCACCACTGTTGAGTGTGACATTGCCACCAATGAAGTAGCCACCCTCAGTGGTCTTAGCACTGACCACATCGTAAGGCTTTCCGATGGTAACGTCAGTGGCATACATGGGCGGGATAAGTTCTTGACGAACTGGGATCACTTGATATTGCATATTACCTCCATATAGGTTCTTCCCCCCAACGACATGTCAGGGGGAGTTCGTTTTCTCTAAGTTTCATTACTGTAACAAACCCCCGATTGCTTGTACGAATGACTCAATCTTCTGAGACTGAGCACGATTCTGCTCTTTTAGATCCTCAACCTGACCTTGCAGGTTCATCATCTGAGCCTTGAGGTCACCGTTCTCTGCCTTGACGATACGGTAATTCTTACGCACTGCTTTAGGTGCAGTCACCTCAGTGTACAGATTGTAGCCACGGTGCTTGTTACGGTAACCAAGATCCTTGCGCCATTGATACAGGCATGAATTATTGATACTAAACTTAGCGAAGGTCTCTACGCCTGTGTGATGCTCATAATATTGGCACACCTCATGTCTGAACGACAGTGAATACTTGCTTGTACTATGACGAGTACCCTTGGTAAATTCATTTCTGTAGGCAAGTAAAGTGATCGCCTTCTCAGATTTTCCAAACTTATCTGCGGTATCCTTTGCAGAATTTTCTGCATAGAATGCAAGAATTTCAGCTTTCAACTCAGGTGTATATACTGTACGTGTCATGATTCTTTCCTTTCATCATGGTTAAAGGTACTATCAACAGTACCACAAAGCGCACCTTTCAATGCGCTTACTGGTATTGTCATTTCATTTCTATAAGTTCACGGCAACTCTTTACAATTTGCTCAGTGCTTGCTAGTAAGTTGTCGAACATTTTCTTACGTTCTTTTGCGACATGCTCCCATTCAATCACCTCATCTTCTAGTTTTCTGGTTTCCGTAGAATACTTCTTGTAATACTTCTCGTATAGACTCTTATAGTCTACCTTTTTAATAGTCTCTCTCAAGTCACCATAAGCGGTATACACCTCACCGGTATCAAATTTACCCTCATCAATCATAGCTTTTAGGTGTAACCTTGCCTGTGTTTGACTTAAGAACTTAGCCCGTACTGACCCTCGAATACGGCAATTCATTTCAGTGTAGTAAAAGTTTTCCCTGTCCTCAGTTACAAGCACAAACCAATAACCTCTACCTTTTTCAACTGTTCCGATTTTCATTTCACACCTCACTTATTGTTACGTTAGTGATACCCTTGCGGCGAAGGTATGCAAACATACCCTCCACCTTGTTCTCAGGTATCGTACACAAGAACACATCGTGCACAAACACTTTTACTGTGGTCATTCACCCACCTCCCCTATCAAAGTATCACAAGCATCAGCTATCCTTGACATAGCCTGAGATAGCGATGGTGTAAGATGCTCACCACAGCTTGCGACAGATGATGCAAACTCACGCACCCTGCTCAGGTCACGTTGAATATCTTTTAGATCCTGCATCACCTGCCAAGCTTCACTAGCAGCCTGTTGCGTTGCATCAATTTTTGACCACGTGCTCATTACACTCCCTCCTTCACCCATTTAAGATTGAACACACTAGGGAAAAAGTTATTAACCCTACCCGTAGACCCATCATGTCGGGGGCATTGTGCAGCAGTAAGCACCGCACTATCACCCCGAAAGTCTACAAGATCCTGCCCAATAGACACCGGCTCATGGTTATCATCCACAAGCCGCCACGTTACACCATTTAATACTTCAATCATGTCGCTTTCCTTTTTGTTGAGTGGACAACACCCCATGCGTTGACATAGGGTGCTTTCGCAATGTTCACTCATTATGCGGCAACAGGCAGATCACGAGCAGAGCGCAACAACTTGAGAGCAGCGACATTGATAGCATCACCTTCAACAGGTGTGTCTAAACGCTTTTCAACCTTCTTGATAAGACGCTCAAGCTCATCCGAAAGATCCATAGGCTTAGGAACAGATGCAGGCTTAACCATCCAAAAAGGATTATCACGAGCAGCCATAAAGACCTTACCCATCAGACGGGAATTGTCGGCATCCACATACCATGCTTTAGCTTCTTCAGACCATACACAAACAGGCAACATCACTTGCACCCACTTAGCAAAAGCGGAAGCATGATAAGGTGATTGACCTTGCAAAGCATTGAGACGCCCCACCGCTACCTTAGCAGCATCGGCATCATCCTTCGCATCATGCCATATCTTAATAACAGACACCGCAATATTATGAATGCGTTGCTGTAAAGACTTTGCATCACCGCCCACCTTGACAATGGCCGCATCAATTTGAGCATCAGTGAAGATTTTTGTTACGATTTTAGACATAGTTTTTCCTTTCAGAGTACAGTTACACTACACCCCCAACGGATGCAGTGAGCTGTACTCTGCCCTATCTCAAAAGAGATAACCAAGTTGGCTTGGCTTAGGCAGAGTAAAACCCCGTCTGAAAAAACTAAAACGTGATCCACGATACCCGCCATACTCTGACCAGTCTGATCACACTTCCCGCTTTCGCTTTTGAAGCTCATCTCTATTAAAGAATGTTTGTTGCTACCAACATCACGCAACACAAAACAACGTATAAACCGCACGGCACCCGATCTCAGGTTTTAAATTATGGCAAGGCTTTCGCCCATCAGAACTGTCATTTCAGTCCTTGCCTACGTTGTCGCCGTCTAGTCACTCTTTAGCGTCTTTTGTTAGCCCCTTGCCCCGTGTCACTTCCTAAACCTTTTCCGATACGGCGGCTCTTTTTCCACCTGTCTACCGAATTGTGCTTAGCTAAGGTTACTTACTAACAATTCCCGCCGTCTAATCACCTAAACGCTTGCCTTGCTATTTCCTGATCAATTCTAAGACAAGTAACCTGATCAGGTCTTAAAGTTAATTATCGGGGCTTTCCGTTCCGCCAAGTCTCACTCCGACAAGGTTTCATATAGTTGGTAGCGACGTCTTCAAAAAAACTTTCGTAATCAATATCAGATAGAGCCGCCTAAAACATGGCGCTAAAAGGTAATTGTATATCCGAAAGTATTGGTTTTGGTGGGAAATAGGGATAGTTTAACAACCATAAAGCGAGCTGATTAGGTTTTAAATCAATTAGAGATAGTAAAAAAACTTGACTAACTGGTCAAGATTAGGGGTCTAATGTTGGTGATTCGTTTATGCTTTGTTCCGTGTCTGTTCTCAATAAGAACAAAGATAGAACAAGAGATAGTTTAACATTAAACTACTTTATGGTTTAGCATTAAACTATACGAAAGGATAGGTGATGTATATACCAAAGGATATACTGCTAGTACAAAAGGATAGGTAGCCTACCCGATGGTATAGTGTACCGACCCAAAGGGATAGGGGGTGGGTGTCTATATATAATGAATCATCCGATGGGATACATGAATCTATCCGAACAGATATGTGATCACAAATTCGTATAGTTCGTGCTATACTTTCGGATATACTGAATGATCTATTGTATATTTCCCATAATAATAACAGATAGTTAGCCCAGCCAAAAGGATCATTGCGCTACCCGAAAGGATAGAGAGCCTATCCGATGGGGGGCATGGGCCATACGGGGGTACTACGCTACGTATACACACACAATGACAGCGGGGGGTATTTTTAGCTTGTTAACCACAATGTAAACAAAGCCCATTATGATGTTATAATGTAACATCCCCCTGTATTACTTGACTAATTGGTCAGGTTTATCCCTTAAAATGTAAACAAGCTGTGTAAGCCTCCAGGAATAGCCTAAACTTCTCTGGTAGCCTGACCCCTATCAACTTCTTTACCCCCACCCTGAACAGCCTTATATCGCCTCTCAGAGGCATCTGAGGTAAACTGGGGGCGTTACCCCGGCGCCTTTAAGCTCCCACTTCATTTATCAACGAAAAGGTGATAAAAGTTTAAGTTCCTACTTGACAGATGAGCATGAAGTAGTATAACATATACATAAAGTATTACTTAAGGTAGCTTTAAGTACCTTTAAGTCTATTATCAACTATATTTATTAAGTTAAATATACTTAAAGACTACTTTAAGTAGGAACTTTAAGTACACTTAAGTCCTCTATCTCTAATATTAATAGTTATTAGAAGACTTTAAGTAGGAACTTTAAGTACGTACCAAAAATCTTTTGTCGTCCCAACTTAAAGTACTTGACACTCAGCACCAACTTAGGTATAACTAGCCATGTCAAAGCCAAAAATGTACATAAGCGATAATGTACTAGAAGAATTTTACTACGCACTAGCTTCAGAAGACGAAGGAAGAATGCGTAGAGTCCACATCCCAAGATCAGATGTGTTCTATATCAGAAATAAAATATTAGAAGACACAGGCGTTAAGTATTCCCTGGACAGAGTTGAAAGAGCTATGTACTTAGAGGGGCATCTTAAGGCTTCAGATGTGTTTGAACCTAGAAGAAAGAGGGATTGGGAATGACTGTAGCAATGGAACGTATTCTAGCTTGGAAGATCATGCCAAGACTGATGATGTTTGTTATGACCTGGATGTATATCGAGGTTCTCTTCTGGTTTATGTCTTTATCTTCTGCTGATATGACTTCACAAGCTACAGCACTCACTGCCACAGTAACTGGAGCTATGACTGGAGCCTTTGCTGTGTGGCTAGGGAACGAGAAGTAATATGGCGGGACCAGCAATACCAATAATAGCAATACTTTCTGCCATCATTAAGGTTGGTGCTAAAGAAGCTACTAAAAAATATGGTAAAACAGCAGTCAATCAAGCTAAAAAGCTGCAGACAAAATATAAAAAAACTTTAGATGCTGACTCTGAAGATGCTGACTACTCTACTCCACAGACTAAAGGTAAAGTAACAAGAGCAGCTAACTCTTTAAGTAAGTCAATTAAAGAATCTCTTGGACCTGATGCAGATTCTAGAGATAGTATTAAGCTTAGAACTTTACTGCAAGACTTAAATAAAGGTGGTTTCAATAAAGGTGGTTTAGTAGACTACCGTAAATCAGGATTATTCAAATGATTGGTCAAATCTTAGGGGCAATTGGAGGATTAGCTACCACTTACCTAGATGGTAAGGTAGCAGTACAGAAAGCTAACGCAGAGATTAAGGTTAAGCAAGCTACTGGTGAGATTGACTGGGATCTAGCAGCTATTAATGCTACTCAGAACTCTTGGAAAGACGAATGGATTACTTTACTCTTTTCAATTCCATTGATTCTAGCATTTTGTGGTGATTGGGGTAATAGTATTGTTCAAGCTGGCTTTGCTGCACTGGAAACTATGCCGGCATGGTACCAATATTCACTAGGTGGGATTGTTTCAGCAAGTATCGGAATCAGATCCGTAAGTAAATTCTTTGGGAAAAAATAATGCATAAGAACTTTCAGAAATGTTTAGAGATGTTGTTACACCACGAGGGAGGCTTTGTGAATCACCCCCAAGATCCTGGTGGTATGACTAACCTTGGGGTGACTAAGGCTGTGTATGACAAGTGGATTGGGCGTGAGGCTACTAAGTCTGAGATGATGGACTTAAAGCCTGATGATGTAGCTCCTATCTACAAGAAGAATTATTGGGATAAGGTGCGTGGTGATGATCTTCCTAGCGGTGTTGACTGGTGCGCCTTTGACTGGGCCGTTAATAGTGGTTCTGGTCGTCCAGCTAAAGCTATACAACGTGCTGTGGGAGCAACAGCAGATGGGGCTATTGGGCCTATGACTCTGCAAGCTGTCATGAACAAAGATCCTCAGATGATTATCGAGAGTGTCTTCAGTCAACGTCAGAAGTTCTACGAGTCTCTACGAACCTTTGAGACCTTTGGTCGTGGTTGGACTCGTCGTAATAAAGAAACACTAGACCAAGCATTAAGTATGATCTGATGAGTATACCTGAGCGAGTCAAAAACAAAATGAAAGATGTAGGGCTTAAGGGGGTAAACAAACCCCAACGCCTTAACGATAGCAGTGGTAAATCTCACCATGTTATGGCTAGTGAAGGTGGTAAGTATAAGTATATTAAGTTTGGTCAAAAGGGTGTTAAGACCAACCAGACTGTAGGACAACGAGAGGCCTTTAAGTCTCGTCATGCTAAAAACATTAAGAAGGGTAAGATGTCTGCAGCTTACTGGGCCGACAAGGTTAAGTGGAGTAGCAGTAAAACTAAGTCCTCTTCTAAGAAGTGGGTTAAGGGTTCTTAATGTCTCTTATCTCCCACCTACCTCTACCAAGTATGCCATTCCAAACTCATGTCAATATTGTATTTGAAAATGGTGTAGGTGAACCCGTTGAGAAAGTTACAGACAAGAAAGAACCTAATAAAATTACACCTGATACACCAGTGGAAGATCTTAAGGTAGTCAATCAGATGTATGCTTATAATCCTAATCCAAACAAACTGCGAACTCCTGATGGACAAATCGTAGACTTCATTATAGCTTAAAGGAAAAAAAGGAAAATAAAAATGCGACCAGCCAAAAAAACATCGCCTGTAAAGAAACCTAGAGGGGGTGGTCCTCCCCCTCGTCCAAGACAGCAAAAGAAACAAGTTCTAGGAGCATTTGGTGAAAGGGTGCCAAAAGTAAAAGGTGGGCGTACACCCCCTAAAGGTTCAAGTGCAGTAAAGCAGAGAAAACTATCTCCTGCAGCACTAAGAAGTAAACGCTTAAAAGAAAAAGAAAGTCTTAACAAGTATGCAGAAGCATTGCGCAAAAAACGTTTAAAAGAAAAAAAAGCTACCCCCATAAAGCCTGAAAATATAATTGATAAAACTCCACGTGGTGGTGTAGATCCACGCTTAACTGCAAGACGTAAACGTGCAGCAGCATTAAGACGTAGACGTGAAGCAGCGGCTGCTAACAAAGCAAATCGTAGCGCCGTTAGAACTGACAATAAACAAGCAGCTTCGGATCTTGCAAAACTTAATGCTGCTCGTAAGCGGCAAGCAAAAAAAGCTGTACCTAGAAATAAACTTATACTCGATGTACAAGATAAAGGTAGAAAATCCCGCTACAGGTAGACGTACAGCTACAATAGCTAAAGTAAAAAAACTAAAGAAACCTTACGCAAGAAAAATACAAATCTTGACAGTAGCAGAACAACGTGCTAAAGTTATGAAGAAAACTGCAATAGCTAATCTATTTAAATCAGCTAAAGCAGACTTGCGAAGGAAACATAATGCCGTATCTGACAAGTAGCATACCTTACTTTAAATCTTGGGTACGTAGAGAGTACACAAAAAACTTAGAGGAATATCATGGAGAGTTTCTTCACTGTATGGTCATCGGTGTTACTACGATGCCCAATAGAACACTCAGCTTCCAAGTTATCTTTACAGGCTGTGAGTCAGACTTTGACGAATCAGAGAACGTCCATGGTGGAGCAATGTGGGCTAGGATGCCGCTCACTGCGTTGGTTGCGGATACACCTTTGGCTGAGTGGCCTAACGAGTTACCCCCGTACTTAGCTCAACCTTGGGATTGTATGTCGCATACACACAGTGTGTACAAGCTAGAAAGAGCAAGCCCAGCGCCTTGGATAGCAAAGATAGATGGTGAGTTTTATCCAGCTAAGTATTACTTTACTGTAGACTACACAGATAATGAAGTAGCAGATGACCCTGCACAACACAAACAGTCTCACGTATTAGAGTTGTTAGATGCAGGAGAATATACAGGTAACATTGTTGCGTTGCCCAATAACAGAGTGAGAGTAACTCACCCCGCATGGTTTGAAACAGGACAAGGTGCTCCTGACTTTAAACCTAATCAACATACATACAACTCGAAAGAAAACGTAGACTACGTATGGGATACGCAACGAGTGTTTAACAATTTATACAGTGAGGAATAAATTATGATGAAGAAAAAAGGATATGCCCAAGGTGGTTTAAAACCAGCGCCAAATAAAGGTGCAGCATCTTTACCTAAAGATGTACGTAATAAAATGGGCTTTATGAATAAAGGTGGCATGATGAAGAAAAAAGGTTATGCTAAAGGTGGAGCTATGATGAAAAAGAAAGCTTACGCTAAAGGTGGTAAAGTAGCTATGTACAATCAAGGTGGCATGGTTAGATCTACTGGTACTATAAATACTGGTATCGCCAACCCTAAAAATACTTATAAGTAGGAGAAATATTATGGCTGTATCACTACGAACATACTTAAACAATCAACTAAAGGCTATGGGTAAAACTGCTGCCCAAGCTAAAAAGAATGCAGGTAAGTACAAGAGTATCTCTGCTGCTAAGAAAGCTGGGTCACTTTACTACACAGATAAAAATGGTAAAGTAATGGCTGCTGTATTTGCAGAGGATCTTAAAAAACCAGTCGCTGCAATTAAACCTAAGAAAAAACCATTAGGTGCACCTAAGAAAAATAATATTATCACCAGCACAATTAGTGATACTAAAGGTGGACGTGGAGATGGCTTACGTGAAACAGCTCAACGTAAAGTAGACACCAAATCTCCTAGCGAATTAAAAGGTCAATCTGCTAAGTTTAATGCTTTCTTTAACAAGAACAAAGCTAAGTTTAAAAATGAAAGCGGCAAAGGTTACAACATGCGTGAGGCTATGAAAGCCTTTAATAAGAAAAAGTAGATGCCAGATCTAAGTAAGTCCAAGTTTCATACACAAGGGTACACTATTGCATCTACTTCGGCAGATGCTAGTGCTACCGCTGTGTATACTTGCCCTGCTAACTTTAGTGCCATTACTAGGTATTTGCACATAAGTAATAATGCTTCTTCTACTAAAAAAGTGTATGTGCAATTTTACCATGCTGGTGATAATGAGTATCACTACATAGCTAATGGACTTAGTATGGCAGGACACTCTGTAACTAATTTAGTAAATGGTGGATACTTTAACTTACACTCAGGTGATAAGATTATGGTATATGGTGAAACAACAAACACTATGGAAGTAATCGTTTCAGTAGAAGAGTACTTTGACCCCAACAGATAATGCATAACGGGGTTGCAATCTTATCTGTAGTATGATATAACTATTTATGTAAAACTACTCCTGCACAAATAAAAGGAGTAGTGCTATGTTTAAGAATATTTTAAAAGCGATTCAAAAGAATCAACAACGAAGAGCAGACTATTGGATACTTATGAATATGAGTGACAAAGAACTGCATGATATGGGGATCAGTCGTGGCGAAGTCAGGCAAAAAGTCTACGGTTAATGCAGCGGGTAATTATACTAAGCCTAGTATGCGGAAGCGCCTCGTTGCTTCCGTTAAAGCTGGTGGGAAAGGTGGAGCACCTGGACAATGGAGCGCCAGGAAAGCCCAGATGGTCGCAAAGCAATACAAGGCAAAAGGTGGGGGCTATAAGTAATGGCCCTCTCTAAATCACAAAAAAGCCTAAAGTCTTGGACTAAGCAGAAGTGGAGAACCAAAAGTGGTAAGCCATCGACGCAAGGTCCAAAGGCTACAGGCGAAAGGTATTTACCTGCAAAGGCTATTAAGTCTCTTAGTTCTTCTGAGTATGCCGCTACAACACGAGCAAAACGAAAAGGCACTAAGGCGGGTAAGCAGTTTGTGGCTCAACCTAAAAAAGTTAGAGCCAAAGTAAAACCGCATAGGAAAGTTACATGACAGAAAAGCAACAGAAGTTTCTTGATGCCTTGTTTGGTGAAGCCGAAGGCAACCCAGTTAAAGCACTTAAGATTGCAGGGTATGCTCAGGGAGAATCCTCTGCAAGAGTTATGGCTCCTTTAAAGGATGAGATAGCTAACCGTACCCGTGACTTTATTGCTACCAATGGCCCCCGTGCTGTTTGGTCCTTGATGAACGTTATGACTAACCCAACAGACTTAGGGAATAAAGAGAAGATGGCTGCTGCCAAAGACTTCTTAGATCGTGCTGGTTTTGTAAAGACCGACAAGGTAGAGGTCAAATCAGAAAGCCCACTGTTTATTTTACCCCCTAAAGAAAATGAAGCTTGATAAAACTTGGAAACTTCCAAAGCCTGACAAAACCGAAAGTGGCTATGTCTGGCACCCAGTAGTAAGAGTAGGTAGACAAGTACCATTTGGGTACTCACAAGATCCA
>UEXM01003371.1_pt1 | contig 10232 bp, 12 predicted proteins | sample 1796661 | NCBI WGS metagenome assembly UEXM01 (sample SAMEA4772469, study PRJEB27181) | metagenome
GGAAAAGGTAGTGTTTTATTCATTTAATCCCTCATGCATGTAATATAGTGTCTTGTGATACCACTTTCACGTTTTTGGGCATAATTTTCAGTGTGGCTTTCATTGGCCCTTTATCTTCCGGTATCGGTAGAGGTGCTTCAGTAATAAAATAATCATCCATAATTATGTCAATTGATTCTCTAACTGCAACTGATGCACTACCCTGTTTAATGAATGATAGACGAATCATATCAGCATCGGTAGCATCTGTAACAGTTTCATCGAAATTTCTTATAGCCCTTCTCATATTATGATAAAGCAGAGGGTCATCTACTATTATTTCCATTTCTAATTCATATTCAGTTTTACCCTCTATTGCAAGAGACGCATTCCTTGAACCTGCGAATGGTACTCGGTCAGTTACAGAATCTGTTGCAGTTATACCTCCTATGACATAGTGTTGTTCTACACCTGTTTTACCGTTGAGTGTGAAAGAAACAACTTGTCCTAATGTTGTACCAGCCATTTTTATTGTACCATTGTAGAACATAAATGGTTTCTGTGTACCTTTTGCAAGACCCATTTTTTTCCTATCAATTAAATTATCAGCAACGTTAGTTATACTTGCATCATCGAAAAGTTTGTGTGTATCATATCTATCCCCTTGATTGCTACCTTCTAGTCTACCTGTATCAGTGTAACAAAGAGCAGCGTCAAAGTTTGTAGTCATTCTAAGTGCTGCGTCAGAATCTGCTGTAAGTACGAAATCTTTTACTTTACAACCACGAAATACACGAGTAAGTTGTTTTGAGTCAGTTGACCCACCATCTACAACTTCTGTAGCACCATTATCATCAATAGAAGAATTTCTTCTGACACTAACTTCTAATGCAAATGAAGGTAATCCTCTTTGAGAAAAATAAAGATGTTTTTGCGGATTTTGTATTTCTCCAGTTGTAAGAAGATTTGGTGAACCAGTTGAATTATCTGCTGCTAATTGTATAAAATCAACATTCACATTCTCAGCATGTGCAAAGTCGAGAGGGCTATCTAACCATATTTGAGAAGTATTAGTTTCATAATTAAAACCGACAATTTTTCGTACTTCAACAGGGTTTGCTTGAGTTATGATACTTTCTGCTCCAACTGTAGGCCAAGTTCCTGATGCCACATTGTCCATAGCAGTTGTTATTCTTACAGTAGTAGTAGTATCTTGTATTACAACATAATCACCAACGCCTATACCACTAGGTGTAGCATTTCCTGCGTCATCAAGTTCTATGTATGTTGCACCTACTTCAGTAGCACTTTTTAACAGATAATTGTTACTACCTCCACCACTAATTGTAGTTGAAGGAGCAGATAATTCGTGCCCAAGAGCATAATAAAACCAACGTGCATTATGTAAATTAGCCTCAAATGAACCACCTTGATTGATGAATCGACCCGGCACTTGTACCGCTACATCTCTTCCAACACCAACAACATGCATTCTTTTCAAATCAACTTTAGTATCCGGTAATGCTATAGTGTTAACTATACCTAAAAATTGGTCTGTCATTACTCTTTCAGCAGAGGCATTTGCATTTGCAGAAATAGCATTCGCAGTATCAAAAGTTGGTGTTTTGAAAGGTAATATTTTACACACTGTACCTGCTACTGAATCTATATCATTGGTAGCATGTTGCCCTGTTAACGCAGGAGATATTGTTAATCGAGTAACATCAGATACTAATTCATGTTTAACTATGGTAAATACCTTATTATCATTCCCTGCTAAAGCAGTAGGGAGACCTGAGAAAACTAATTGAGAACCAACTAACATACCAAGCGGATAACACAACACACCTGCATTAACAGGAGTATTTGCTACTCCAGCATCAAAAAAGAATGTACTAGTATTAACGCCCTCATCTGCACCAAAATTTTTACCTTCAAAAACAATTTTAGGGTCATTAGTACCATCATAACCATGAGTTATCACTACACCACTTTCATGTCCAAAAGATATTTCTGCTAAATCTCCACGATAAACTGTTGATGGCATATTTTTTCCTCAAGTTATTAATTCTGCAAAGGTAATTACCTCTATTTGAAAGGTCATACGGAATAACCGCTTGCTCCTATCAGAGAGGTCTGTACGAGTCTTGTATACTAACCTATCGAAGTTTACCCCATCTCCTTTGCGTTTTAGATGAGTACACCTTCTAATTTCATTTTCTAATTTCTGTAATTGCTCACGAGATTTAGAAGTACGTATATCAACAGTTATATTGATTCTAGTAGTCACAAAGTCATAAAGAATATCCGGTATTTCTTCGTTATGTGCAGTCTCGAAAACTAACACATAATCACTTCTACCTAAATCAAGACGCTTACCTCTTTCTGGAGTAGTCTCGGCTATATCTATTATCACAGGTTTAATGTTGTCAGTGTTACCTCTATTCCAATTATCTTTGAACGTATCAAGTACAATTGTAATACCTTCTTTAGCCATATCATTTCACCTTTTGCGGTTTAATTTTCTTTTGGTATACCAAATCCGGTGTTAAGATACCACCTTGATTGATTAATTTATATTCACTTAGCATGGGTGATTCAGTCATCATTCTTTTGTTAATAACCATCTCAACATATTCATCTTTTTCACCTTCACTGTCTTCAGATATACCCGCCAATCTATATTCATCAGTAGTTATTTTTTTACGATACTCTTCAGGTCCTTCGGTAATTGCTTTTTGTACATCTTTTTGTATATCGCTATTTTGATACACTTTAGTCAATTCTTTTAACCAACCATCTTTTGCAATATTACTTTTAACCAAAGAGAACCACCTCTTTATATCTAGCCATCGTTTTATCTACGTCCGCTTTATAGAGTTGTATCTTAGAGGCTAAGTCTACATTTTGAGAGCCTTCAGGTATTAACACACTTCTATCGTCACTCATCAATAAATCAATAGCAACTAATTTAGTACAAGCATCTTCAATAGCCTGTTCAAGATATCTTTCACCATAGATATAGGAAGTTTTAATCGCATTCCACTCAAAAAATGGATATGAATTATTAAAGTAGATAATACCCATCTCATGGTCTATCCACCAATCTCGTAATCTACCTTGGTCGCCACTTGCACTTCCACCTTGTAAATCTATTTTTGGTTGATGTTGTGAAAGTGAACCTGCAACATCTGCCAAAGCACCTATAACTGCTACACAACCAGTAAACGTGGTTGATGTTTTCCCTGTGTAACTAAAAACACGAGTTCCATCAGTAACTACTCCAGCATCCACAAAACCTCCAGAAGATACGTTAGATACAGTAAATGTGGAAGTACCACCTGATATTGTGATTACATCCCCAACTGTATAACTAGCACCGGGTGAAGCAACGACGATGCCTGTGATGCTACCTCCACTAACAGTAGTATTCACAATAAGTCCTGAACCACTCCCGCCACTCGTAACAACTCCATTTGCGCTACCAGTATAACCAGTACCTGCAATTAATGATTGAAAAGAAGTAACACTACCATTGTTATTACCTGTACTTGTTACTGTAATAGTCTGATTACCGTCATATGAATTAAATGTAGTCTTACTTGATGAAGTTTGACTTATGCTTACACCGGGTACAGTTGATACAAGACTACAAGTTTCTCCACCTTTTGTACCTCTCATACTAGTAACTTTGACTATACCTGTACCATAATCAGAATTGGCTGAAGCATAAAATTCATTATGAAGTGCAACATTAGCAGTATTACCTTCAAGTGTAAAAGTAGGAATAAAATCAATAGCAGCCTTACTTACTCTATTTTCTTTATTAATTAAATCTGCAAGATTTTGTGCAGTAGTGACTTTATCAAAATCACTTCTCCATTGATTAGTGCCAGTACCTATGGTTAATGTAGCAGCACTACCATTGCCCGGAGACATTACAATAGAACCTGTAACTCCTTGTACGCTGTCAGGGATTCGTATACGTGCTTCTGCTGCACCAATTTCTCTATAGTCGTCTCCTTGCCATAGTTCAAGCCTTAATAATTGTTGAACATTTCTAAAAAGCAGTGGAGTCGTCCCTACGTAATCTGTATAGTATCTACGCCTGTAAGGTTTGTATGTATCAAAATTAATATATTCTGCACTGACAAGATATGGTCTCCAAGCATTATGAGTTTCATTATCTATCTTATCCTGCATACGTTTTATGATAGTCTCTACTTTTGTTTTAGTAAGCCCTCTTGTTCTACCATTAGAAAAAGATGCTTGATTTTGTACATAACCATTATCTGTTGTTTCATATAAACCGGGATTTATCGCAGATGAAAATGTTAGTTTTACACCACCTGTTGATGTAGTTATGCTAGTAATTACACGTTCTAAACCCATAGGGTCAGTATCACTGTAGATGAGAATTGTATCTCCTACACTAAAACCTATGGCTCTGTAATCAGAACCTGTGACAAGAACCGCATTTGCTTCTGCATTAGCAGACATTAACACCGCTTCTTGTGGTCCTATGTCTAACAAATCTGCTACTTTTTGAGCAGTTGTATATACTATGGCATCGGGGTCTAAGGGTCTTGTTTCGCCTTCACCGGGATTGAATACTTGGGGCATACATACAACTCACTTTTAATTAAACCCAAAATCCTGAAGACTAGTTTGTCCTGTGACACCAACTTGAGGTCTAGGTTCAGGTTGAGATTGTGTTGACATATTACTAATGTATTCCATTATTTTATCATGGTCCGGTCCTACCGCATCAATTGCTTGTCGAACCATCTCTGAATGGTCAGGTTGTGGTGGTGATACTGGTGGTGGTGATACTGGTGGTGGTGATACTGGTGGTGATGGTGGTACATTCGTCTTCATTTGTGCTGCTTGCCCATCTTCATTGAAATGATGTTGCGGATACATACTAGTAAATTTATCATGATGTTCATGGTCGCCGTTAGGTCCTGAGACATGATGTCCATCATTATTAATTGCTAATGGATTCATAGCCATTGTTTTACCTAGTTTTGAATGGTCGGCAAGGAATTTTAAATTATACGGATTTTCTGGACTAACAGCATTTAACATCATACCACTTGTCAATTTATTCTTCGCATCTGCATCTTTATTACCATGCATTCTGTATGCTAAAGAATTAATATATTGAGATAAACTCAAACTATCTTTACCAGTATGTTTTTTACCTAAAGTTCCATGTGATTTACCCTTGTGGTCCATCAATTTCATACCCGCTGGCATGGCTATTTTTTGATGTTTAAAATAATCTCTTTGCTTTCTTGCTTTCATAAAATTCCAAGTTAAATCAAATACTTCATTCATAATCTATTCACCTCGTCTCTATGCCCTTTATTAAATTCCATCGGATTGCCACAAGCCCCACAATCTGCTCTCCACATAAAATGAAGCATTCCACAGTTCGTACATCTAGTACCTGCACCTATATTCAGAACGTCTCCTACATTTTCTGTTCTTGTTCGCTGATTTCTTGTGACACCCTTTAGTGGATGTTCTTTATCAGAAACTTCACCACTGTCATAAGCGGTATCAATTCTAACATTTTGTTTTTGTGCTCTAGTTATGTCATCAATTTCTAATGTTCTAACATCGAAACTCATTCATATCCCTCACTCTCATGCACTACCTGTTAATGATAGTATTAAAAAAACATTACCTAAAACAGTGATTGGTTCTACTGCTATTAATGTACTACCGGGTGCATCTGCTGCTGCATCTGTCATTGCTTTACTAACGCTACCTGCTGTATTGTATGTACCGGGTGTAGAGAACTCTTTCGGTGAGAAAGGTCCAATTACTTGTATTTTAGGACTAACTGCCATCTAAAACACCGCCTTAGCGTTGTCCTAATGCCATAAATCTGTATACTTCTGCGTTTACTACTGTTAGTAAAATATCAGTTGCCGGGTCTGTGTCGATTGTTACGACTGGTGTTACTACTACTGATGCTTTTACTGGCATAATAGTAAATGAATCAATAGTTGATAGAAAATCTCCTAGAGACACGATTTGTGACGTGCCATCTGCTGTAAAACTTCCCGTTACCATCATTAAATTACCCATTACGCTAGGTCTGCTATCTAAAGTTACTGTTGCCATATTTTATCACTCCATTGTTTGTTCTTCTACCACTTCAGCGGCTTCTTCTACTACGACCACAGGTGGTGCTGGATTTAGATGTTCCTCAACTAAACCCAATAATGCACCTTTTGTCCTGTATCCTGCACCGAAAGAAACTCCTTCTGCTTTCAACCATTTCTTGATGTCTCCTACTCTCCAACCGGAGTCAGGTATTCCATCGGCTTTATCATCAACAGTTTTTGCTTCTGAACCTGTTAGTTCATAATCAGAACCTAATGATAATGAATACTTATCACACCATTCTTGTGTGACATTGTATGTTTCACCTCGGTAAACAGTCTTCCCAAATCCTCTCGGACCGGGAGACATGTAATATTTACCGATATACTTTAGTTGTGGCATGAAGAATCACCTTAGTTCAGTAGTAACACCGTTATTTGTACTACTTGGTTTACGACTTCAGAGTCTACGATTAGACAAGGTAGTAAACCACCTGTTGCTAGTGGGGCTACAGTATCGTCTGCTCCTACTAATCCAGTGTTGGTCATTGTTACAGTTATGTCCTTAGCAGCAGTTGCTGAGGCATATCCTACGATTCCTAGAATCTTTGATGCTCCAGCAGAGAACAGTAGAGGTTCTACTGTTCCTGCTTGTACGACGTTTACCGTGAATGTTACCATTCTCAAACTTCCGTTTGCATTTGTTGTGTTAGCGTTTTTTGCGTTAAAGCCAGCAAGAGCACCCGGATATGAACCCGCTGCTGCTCCGCCGTCCAACCATGCTGTTTCGTCGACTGGTGTACCAGTTCTCATGTCTATGTCAGCCAGTATGCTCACTAATGTGAAATCACTGTCTGCTACTTTTATGCTTAATCCTTTATCAGTTGTTGTTGTTGTTGCTACCATAATTTATTCCTCCATTAAATCCTCAATAAACCTTACTTAAGGTCTCTTACACTCCCTTGTGCTCCGAAGAAAGTAGTCCAGATTTCACCCATTGTTCGGTAAAGTCCTTCCTGTCCTAATCTGTTTATTGCGAATGGGTCTCCTGTCTCTATACCAGACTCAAAGTATTGTGTTGGTATTGCTGTACTAAAGTGTAGATAATCTGTATCTAGTAAGTACATTCTTGAAATTCCGTCTTTTGTAACGTCTTTAGATGGAATGATTGGCACACCGTTGTATGTTGCTACGATGAATCCAGCCTCGATTCCCGGTACACCCTTTACTCCATTGTAAGTAGGTGTAACTCTCTTCTCTTCCATGAATCTTTGTTGAGATTGTAATAGTTGTTGTAATCTCATCAATGTGTCATATCCAGTTAGTATAACTTTTGGATTTCCACCACGTACCCATAGTCTTTGGAATATATCATCAAGTTGGTCAAGAGATAATGTTCTCCTTTGAGCATCTGCTCTATCATTACCACAGTCAACTTCAGCATTGGACCATGAGTTTGCACTTCTGTCTATGCTGTATATATCTAAGTCATTTGCACCACAGTGGTCAGTTCCTGCTGAACTACCAGTTTCCATAGTAGTTAATCCACCGGAAGCACCACCATCTGCACCAGTAATTCTATCAAGAGATTCATAGTTATTACCTGCTACGTTTTCGCTGTCGTCTAATAACATTCTATTGATTGATTCTGCGTGATGTTTACCCATTTCTTCTTTAAGAACTGAGCGTATATCTCCCATTCCGTCATCCTTGTCAGCAAGGAAGATAGCAGTTTCAGACATATCGAATGTATGAGCGATTGTCTTTGGTTTTGCTGCTATGTGTTGGAATGTTGGTCTTTGTGTGTCTGGTAATGTTGAGTTTTCTGCAACTCCACCAAGTAATGAACCAGTAGTAGCATCTGAAGGCTTTGCTGTTATAACACGCCATCCTGACCTATCCCAAGGTTTCTTAGGTAGTATACTGAATGCATTGAACTCTTGGTTCAATTGAGACCATACTTTGCGTCCATAAATTGCTTGGTATGTACCAGCAGTTGTAGACAACATTGGGCTGTCGCTTTTCAGTAGTTCACTACCGGAGTATGAGTAACCCATTGCGTTACCCGCACCATAATAGTATCGTTCCATATCAGTTATTGTTCTTACGTAATTTCTTGCCATTTTATTCACTCTCCCTCAAAGACTCGACCTGCGAGTTGATGTACTTCTTCCCAAGACATTTGTGCTAGGTCAGAAGTTGATGGAACTTCATGTTGTGGTTCAGCAGATTTTTGTAGTGTTTCTCCTACTTCTGCTGGTGTACCAATATTGTCAATTCTTTCTGTAAGTAAAGAAATTGCTTTTTGTATATCATATAGAGGACCACGAGAATCAAAAGCAGCGGCTTCAGCCTTTGCTATTTCTTCTGTGCGTTCTGCTTGATATCTCTTTGCGAATGTATCTTCTAAAGAACCACGGAACTCGTTTTCCAAAGCAGCGGCTTTGTAAACTTCATATGCCGCTTCTACATCAGAAGTATCTAAATCCATAGGGTTCAAGAAATCAGATTTCTTTACATTTCCACCGCTGTTGAGTTTAGGGATTGCTCCTGTGGATGGGTTTCCACCTTCTTGTACTCTGCCTTTTACTTGACCACCATTAGTTACGTCACTACCTTGCAATTCACCGGGGGTTGAACCCATATTTTCTTTTGCAACTGAATCATTATCAAAGTGTGCTCTTGCTTCAACTGTATCAACACCAGCACTCTTTAGTGTGTCTTCCATCCAATTTAGGTAATCGGATGAAATAACATCAGAGTATTCTGTATCTGATTTCTTAGCATCATCTTTGTCTTTGGATTCTTTCTTGTCATCCTTGCCTTCATCTTTTTTATCTTCAAGGAAAGCAGGTTTTTCACCTTTTTCCATTGAGTCAAGACGTGTCTCTAATCGTGAGAGCACGTCGGTCATTTGGTTCATTGTGTCATCTTCTGTCATTTTTTTCACCTTATTTTGTTCTTTTGTATCTTCCTTTAATATTCTAAATGTTGCTTCAGGGTTTATTCCTTTTTCACAAATTGTGATTTCGTGGAGTTCGAGTTTGCTGATTTCTTGATAATCGCCATGTTTACGGTCTGATTTTCTGACTCGTTTGAATGCCTGTCCACCTATACTAAAGCCGCGTAATGCACCTTTTCGTATTTCGGCAGCGACTTCTTTGGCTTTTTCGATGTCGTCACGTAGTTTTATTACTACAAACATTCCGACATCATCCACTTCGCTTTTCCACAACCTCCCTTCGCTATCCGTATAATTTGGAACTACATCTCCGACTTGTATATTGGAGTGTGCCAACTGCACATTCCTATAGGATGGATTTTGCATAAATTTTCTAAATCCATCTTTTAATGCCCCTTGTGTTATTAAATCGCCTTGTTTGTCTACTAGTTCAACACTAGCGTATCCAGCGACGACAAGTTCATTCCCTGCTTTAAGCAAACTGATAGGTTCATCAGAAGGTTTGTACTGTAGTCTCGGCTGCACACTAATTCCTGTTTGGCTTGTTATGTTACTTATATGAAACGGTTCAGTAAGTGTCTAAATCTTCTTCTATTTCTTTATCATATTCTTCGGAAATCTTCATTTTTTTATCTCTACCGGGATATTTTTCAGGTTTTTCCATATCTTCGGTAGGTCTTTCCTTCATATCCCAATCAGGCATACTTTGTTCAGAAGTTAAACGAGTAGGTCCACGGGGACTTTCTATCTGTGCCCCTACATCAATTCCTAGTCCTCTACCAGCCATATTACTATGTCCTTTTTCTAAAACATCTAACGCTCTTGCTATCAACTCTAATGTCTTCAACATCTGTTCTCTTTTTGGTTTCATTATTCTGGATTCATCATCAGCATCAATAATACCTGCACTTTCAACTTCAACTTTTTCATCATTAGGTTTACTCGGCATGTCCATATTCACTTGAGATATAGGACGTTTCTTTTTTTCTGCTTTCCACATCTGTTGAAATGCAGGTTGCCAATAACTCTCCAAACTTTTGGCTAAAGTTATAGGATAATCATCTTCGTATAATGAACCTAGTGTACTTTTAGGATTTAAAACGTCTATCAACACACCATCATCTAAAATTTCATATTTTACAATATCATCAGTAAAATGTAATATAAAATTAATC
>UEXM01003372.1_pt1 | contig 10227 bp, 8 predicted proteins | sample 1796661 | NCBI WGS metagenome assembly UEXM01 (sample SAMEA4772469, study PRJEB27181) | metagenome
TTCGATTCCCATGCTCGCACAGAAGTTGGATATTGGTCTTACTTTTACTGAGGAGGAATGGAAAGATTATTACGAGATCGGTGGGTGGATTGGGAAACCAACTGGTGTTATTGATGCTGCCGTTTTTTGGAAGCGTGATGGATATATTCCCGACAAGTTCATGTGCTTGAGTTTTCAGTTTCAGAAGCACTTGAGTTTGGGTAGAGGAGGAATGATCTTAACTGATAATAAAGACGCTGCTTTAACCTTGAAAAAAATGTCGTATGACGGTAGAATACCGAATGTTCCGTGGAGAGAACAGAATGTTGATACTATGGGGTATCACTATTACATGACTCCCGAGACAGCAGAACTGGGACTAGATAAAGTAGAAGAAGCGATCAACACACCTCCCCGACAATGGGAGTTGAATGATTGGCCCGACTTAAGAAATATGGAGATTTTTAATAATGAGTAAAGTAGCATTGATTACTGGTATCGCTGGCCAGGACGGTAGTTATCTCAGTGAACATTTGGTGGATCAGGGTTATGAGGTTCATGGAGTAATCCGACGACAGTCCACCTCAGAGAATCAAGAGTCTCGTCTTGATCATCTCATAAGTGAGGGAAAGATTAACACGCATTATGGTGATCTTCTAGACACTAGTTCTCTTACCAGAGTGATCCTAGAAACTAAACCGACGCACATTTTTAATCTTGGTGCGATGAGTCATGTGCGAGTTAGTTTTGATATACCTCAGTTTACCATTGAGACAAATGGTATTGGTGTGCTTAGTATGTTAGAGTTGCATAGACATCATTGTCCAGAGGCAAAGTTCTATCAGGCCTCTTCGTCGGAAATGTTTGGTAACTCAGTGGATGAGGATGGATTCCAGCGTGAAACTACATCGATGAATCCAGTCAGTCCATACGGTTGTTCTAAAGTTCTGGGTTACAATCTAGTCCGTCACTATCGTAACGCATACGATCTCCATGCGTGTAATGGTATTCTGTTCAATCACGAATCCCCACGCCGCGGCTCCAACTTTGTAACTAATAAAGTTGCGAAGACTGCCGTGCAAATTAAACTTGGTCTGATAGATAAATTAGAACTAGGTAACATGGATTCATATAGAGACTGGGGACACTCAAAGGACTACACCCGTGGTATGATTGACATTATCAATCACGACGTAGCAGATGATTTTGTTCTTTCGACTGGAGAGACACACTCAGTCCGTGATCTCGTTGATGTTGTCTTTAACTATCTGGATCTAAACTGGGAGGATTATGTCGTACAAAATCCAAAGTATATGCGTCCAGAAGAACTGCGTTATTTGAAGGGAGACTCGACGAAGGCCCGAGAAATTCTTGGTTGGAAACCCCTATATACCTTTGAGTCTATGATGCACGAAATGGTTGATCATTGGATGGGCGTTTTTAACTAATGGAGAAATTATGAGTCTACCTAAAATTACATTATGCATGATTGTTAAGAATGAAAAAGATATCATTCTTGAGTGCCTGAATTCTGTCTACAAGTATGTGGATCGTTATGATATCACAGATACTGGATCGACGGATGGAACACAAGATATCATCCGCAAGTTCTTTGAAGAGAAGGGTATTCCTGGCGAAGTGCATCAGTCAGATTGGAAGGGCTTTGGTGATCACGCTGGTAAGATTGGTTCCAGAACCGAATCCCTTCGAAACTGTGATGGTAAGGCTCAATACGCTTGGGTAATCGATGCTGACGACTACATCGAAGTCAAGAATGATAACTTCAAATGGCCAGAGGTCATGGACGCTGACTCCTATGTTCTTCGCATTCAGCGTGGTGATTTTGTTTGGTGGCGTAATCAGGTATTCAAGACAGGAGAGGATACTAACTGGAGATATGTTGGCGTTCTTCACGAATACGCTGATTGTGACAAAAAGGATAACAGAAGAACCGTCAAGGTTGAAGGTGATTATCACATTGTTGCTCGAACGATGGGTCACGAAAGAAACCAAACACAAGATCATGTTCAAAAGTATTCGTCTGATGCTGAGGTTCTTAAGAAGGCTCTGGAAGACGAGCCCGACAATCATCGATACATGTTCTACCTTGGTCAATCATACTTTGATTCCCAGCAGTGGGAAAAGGCATTTGAAGCATACAAGGTTCGTGTGCAAGCAGGGGGATGGGAAGAGGAACAGTGGTACTCTGCATATCGGATGGCGATCATCGCGTCTATCGAAGGACGAGATTGGGCAGAAACTTCTCAACTATATCTTCAAGCGTATGCTATGCGTCCAAGTAGAGCCGAACCTCTTTGGCAACTTGCGAGGATCCATCGACAGGAAAGAGAAGAGCCTCGGATCGCATACCTCTACGCTAAGACGGCGTGTGAGATTAAGTATCCCGAGGGAGACATTCTCTTCATCTCAAGTGATGTTTATAACTGGCAAGCATTAGATGAGTTTGCTGCGTGTGCTTTTTACAATCACGATTTTGTTCGGGGATATCATGCATGTGAATCTCTTCTTAAGAGTCAGAATGTTCCCGAGAGTGAGCATGAACGAATTAAAAAGAACATGGATGTTTATCGTGCAAAAATTGTAGAAATTCAAACGCAACAGCAGCAGTTCCAGCAACAACAGCAGCAAGAGCAGGAAAGACAGAGAGAAATTTTGTTGAAGAGAAGAGAAAAGCAAAAGGTCGCAAAGAAGAAAAAGCGGGCGAAAGCAAAGAGATAAATACCGTATAGTCTAAGGAGAATATATGGCAACTGGTCCTAATCAAATTCTTATCAAAAGAAGCGACACCGCTGGAGTTCAACCCAGCGGACTGTCGTTTGGTGAACCCGCAATCAATACGGCTGACGGTAGATTATTTTTCAATCAACAGACGAATGGAACACCATCGGGAGACCTTTGGGAATTTAGAGGTATCACCAATGAGAGATTTGTGACCTCTGTAAATGGTTCCACTGGTGATGTCACTGTCACTGATCTTGTTGGTGGTGCAACAGACATCATTGGTATATCGAATGGTGCTGGGTTTGAGGGTGTGACCGCCGTTGCTTTTGGTTCTGCAAATGATGGAGTTACTTTCGGCATCGCTGTTTCTGGACAGACTGCCTCTATTACCTTGGATCTTTCGGGATTTGAGCCGTCCACGGTATTCAGAAGAAAATATAATTATACTGAACTGACGGGTGTCCTTAATACTCCAAACGCTAATGCTAATGGTGACTTGGAATATAATCAAGACACGGGGGTGATGTCGATATACAAATTCGACAAAGACGGTAACGACTTCAGAACTGTATTGGCCCCTATTCCTGGCATCTCGGCTTCTGGTAGGGTGTTGTTGACCTTTGGTGATGGGGCCCAGTCTAAAGCATATGAGTTTAACACATTTTCTTCGACCACAAATTATGATAATACAAACTTAGATCTCCTAATTGATAGCATTTCAACTGGCACTACTGGCGGAAGTGGTAAGGTGGTTGGTGTTGAAATTGAAATGGAAAACTCTGAACGCTTCGCAAGATCACTGAGACTACCTGGCAACGGCGGAACTACCTTTGATACTGTTGTTACTTCATTCGCGGGATTCACTGGAGCAGTCGCAGCGGGTGTCACTACCAACCAAGTTCTTTTCCATGACGGAACTGGAATTAGTGGAAGCAACGATTTCCTCTGGGAAGCAAATGTAAACCACCCTCACGCAGAGGTGGACATCGAAGGTAAACTTCTCAAGGCAATCAAAGCAGACGAAGCACTTGCAGCACTCGATCCAGTTTACATCACGGGAAATGTTGGTGCATCTGATCGCGTAACAGTCGCAAAAGCAGACGCATCCGATTCTGCAAAGATGCCTGCTGCGGGTATTGTAACACATTCTTTCTCCACGAACGATGAAGGTTACATGGTTGTCACTGGTCTTGTTCGAGAGGCAAATACATCTGGATATTCTGCAAACGATACTGCGTATGTTGCTGTTGGTGGAGGAATCACTGCTGCAAGACCTTCGGGTGCAAACGATCTGATTCAGAACCTCGGTCGTGTGGGTAGAGTTCATGCCTCTACAGGAACACTTCTTGTTCTCGGTGCTGGTCGTGCCAATGACACTCCGAATCTGATTCATGCAAGAGCGGGCATCTCTGCTGACGCAGGTATCACCTTTCCCGATGGAACACATCAAGCAAGTGCAGCCACTAGCGGTATATCAGAACTTAACGGATCCACTGCTGCTGGTATAACTATGGCCCAAGGATTCAGGTATAAGGTGTCAGCGGTTGCTGCATCACCAAGTTCACCAAGTGCTGGTGAGATTGCAATTAAAGACTTTGCTGGTGCTGGGTTAATTCCAAGCGGATTTAAAATACACAAAAATCCGCATAACTCTATTATAGATTTGAGTTTAGATAGTTCAGATAACGATGGACATTTCACAAAACTTGCAGATGCTGGTGGTATAGTCACAATCATAAATGAAAAAACTGGTAAGTCTGCATACTTTGTAAATTCAGATGGATCAAATTTTACCTCTAGTAGTAATATTTTAGAATATAGTTCCAATGCAAACTCATATGATGCTACGAGTGCCCTTGCATCCGTTGGTGATTTTGTTATCGTTAAACTAGATTTCTACACAGACCCTGGCGTAAAATCTATTGGTGGCACTGCTTTCCAGAACAAGGGAGATCTTCTCTTAGGTAAAGGTTTAACTGCGGAAAACGCAGGGGGTGGACAAGGAAGACTCAGGTTAGAACAAGAGACTTTTGGTTTCATACTAGACGGTAATGGATCACCGCTTGGAACTGGTGACAAATTAGACGCCCTTCGTCAGATCCCATATGACATGACAGTTGACTTAACCTCCGCCTTTGTTGCTGCCGGTGTTTCTGGAACCGATAAAACAATAGCGTTTGCGATCAAGAAAACCTCAGCACTCTCTGGAAGTATATCGGGAACTCGATTGGTGTTAGGAAACACAGCGTCTGCTAATCAAACAGGATTTACCTTCGACGGTATTGGTGGTGGAATTCACTTTAGGGAGTTGGCTAGTGCGTCGTCGGTAAGTGGTGCGACTGTTGATCAAAATGAGTGGATATTCCCAGAGATCACTGGTAATTCTGGTGATATAAATAAAATACAGATATTCATGAAACTGAAACCACAGGACTAGTCTAGGAGTTAAAATGCAATCGCTATACCCATTCGCAGAAATTATGACAGAACTCACAAAGATTGAAAGTCAAATTGTAAAGTTACAAGAAATTTTTACTTCATTGGAGGAAAGAACAACCACCGATGAAGCACTCATTGATTCATTTGTTACGAAAGCAAATGAGTTAGAAACAGCAGCAAACGCACTAAAGAGCATTACATTTGGTGGTTGAACTGAGGAATAGAACATATGTCACAATTTGGTGGTAACACTAGGAGAGAATCAATGGCAGACATTACAGACGCAGAGGCGATTAAGTTCGTAAACGAATATATTAGACCCATGTGCGAAAACATTCGCTACATGAAAGCACGAGGAGATGATTTTGCACTTAAGTGGGCACAACTAAGTAGCGATTTTCCAAACGATACCTCTCCGGTTGTAGACGGTAGGGACGCAGAGGGTATTAGTCGTTTGACTGGTGCAGACATCCAAGCAGTCGCCGCTGTTTTCAATGCTCTTCTTGGGGATATTGACGCAACAGCGGAAGCGGTTATTGCAAAACCTTGTGTGAGACCTCTTCTTTACTCTTTGGGTGAATAATGGCAACAAAGTATTACTACAGTCAAGCAAGTGGTGATAACGACGGTAGCAGCGAAGCAAACGCCTATACCGATCTCCAGACAGCACTGAACGCCCTCAGTGCTGGCGATCATTTATACTGTAAAAGACATACTTCGCGTGAAGGTGTCAAGACTACCAACTTGACACTCACCACAAACTCTAATGAAGCCGCTGGAAACACAATAGTAGAAGGTTATCAGACAACTCCAGGCGACGGCGGAATGTATCAGACTGCGAGTCCCATATCATTTGCAGGTGAAGGAATAGAACTTAGATATTTTGATGTCAACGCTGATGATGATGCAACTGCAAACATCGCTATTTTTGGCGATGGGAGCGTTGCATATAGATGCAAGGCCGAAAACAGTTATGCTTTTGGTAATGCGTTTTCGATAACTGACGCTTCTGCCATTGAGTGTTTTGCTAAGGGTCCAGTCACAAGTGCTAGCGATCAAGTTTTTAATTGCAGTCGCGGAACGATGGTGAACTGTGTGGTGGTTATAGATGCTGCTTCTGGGTCTGCGGGAGCAGCAATAGAGACTTCTGGAAGTTTTAGACATAATCAGATAATAAATTGCTTGATTATAAACGAAGACGGTGCAGAAAGTCATGTAGGTATTCGTGTGACGGGAACGTCGATCGCTGCTCAAACACATATCAATAACACGATCTACAATTTCGATACTGGGATTGAGTTCGTAGAGGGTATAGCAACCGCTAGGATGGTGTGTCCATGCACAATATATGGAAACCTGTTTTATAGTGTCGCCAAAGGTATCAAGTTTACTGGAAACACCACCAGTAATTACTTTGGTATAAACGCACAACAAAACGCCTTTGGTGCGGTCACATCTGCCCAGTCAGACACAATAGCAAGTATCGTTGACAGCACAACATTAACTGAGAATCCGTTTATTGATCTTGTTAATTACCAGTTGAACAATGCGCCTGGTGGTGGAGCGTTGATTAAAGGTAAACTTGGTATTCCTGATCCTCAAGATCCTTCTAAATTAACCTCTTTGGTTAGAACAGATTTCCAGTCTGCTGGTGGTGTTGCACCAAATCCAGTCGGTGAAGTTTCCCGCTCTTTCTGATTGACAACTCGCGTTTTCCCTGTATAATTCATACAAACCATGTGGAGATTCTATACCTATGTCAGAGACTATGAAGATTTACAAGTTGTACAAGAATGTTCTTGATCTAAGTCAGTCCACTAATGAGGCTGCTTGTCGAGACATCCACGCACATCTCCGTGCGCCAGTTCCACCAGAAGATGAACCAGCAGTTATCCGCGAGATTCAGTGGTTTGATTGTTATAACCAACTGCATAAGACAATGCCCGATGTGACTTTTGACAGCGACATCCCGAATGTGACATTCGAACTTGGACCTAAGTGTAGAGCATTGATCCCAACTGGCATGGTATTTCGTATGCCTGTTGAGTTTTCTGCAAGACTACATCCACGATCTGGTATGGCATGGAAGAACGGTATCACTCTGATCAACGCAGAGGGCGTGATTGACGCAGACTACGACAAGGAAGTCTTTGTTCCTCTCTATAACACCACTAATATTCCCTATAAGATTACGCATGGTGATCGAATTGCACAGGTTGAGTTTATTCAGCCATACCGTAGAGTGAGTTACATTACATACACAACTGCCACACCTAAGAAAGATCGAGCATCTAATCGCAAGGGCGGATTCGGATCAACAGGAGTTTGACATGACACGCGACGAACTATTACGATATCACTCAGAAATTTGCAAAGAGGCACAAGAATTGATGTCTCTCAAGAACAGAGACTATGCGGGCGACGGAGGAGAAAAACCCTTTGCCAACTTCACTCGCGTGGAGTCAATGGGTGTATGCTCGACCGAACAAGGCTTCCTTGTGAGACTGACAGACAAGATGAGCCGTTTGTCTTCTTTTGTAGATTCTGGGAAGATGCATGTTGAAGATGAGAGTTTTCGTGATACAATAGTGGATGTAATCAATTACATGGTGCTGCTCTCGGCATACATCCACGACAAGGGGAGTGAATGACCCAAACTTTCTATACGAATGTCGCCGTAAAAGGCTCCAAAATTCTCTACCGAGGTTTCGAAAACGGACAACCAATAACTGCCAAGATCCCCTACCAGCCTACAATCTTTTTGCCCACGCAGAACACTTCGGGATGGACAACACTATCAGGTGAACCCGTCGAACCTTTTGTTGCTGGGAACATGTACGAGACCAAGAAGTTTCTTGAGAAGTATCGTGATGTTTCTGGATTTGAGATTCATGGTGTGACGGACCCTGTTTTCCACTTCATCGGGGACGAGTTCCCCGATGAGGTGGACTTTAATTTTAATTGTCTCAAGGTGGCGAACATCGATATCGAAACCACCGCAGAGAATGGTTTCCCTCAAATCGAAAACCCAACCGAAAAGATCATTGCCATCACCGTGGACTTTGGTGGTGGTGATGTTCATTCGTTTGGCACTGGTTCGTTCCGCGTTGATGGTGCCAAGTGTTGGGAGTATGATGACGAGCGAGAGATGCTTCTTGCGTTCCTTGCCCTATGGGATCAGGAGCGTCCAGACATCGTGACTGGTTGGAACATTCGGTTCTTCGATATTCCGTATCTCGTCAGCCGTATGAAGAAACTCTTCGTTGAAGGCGAATACAAGTTGCTCTCACCGTGGAAAGAGATTCGTGATAGACATGTTCAGAAAATGAATCGTGAACATCTGGTTTATGAAATTGTAGGTGTTGCTACTCTTGACTACTATGAATTGTATCAGACATTCACCTACACCAATCAAGAGTCGTATCGTCTCGACCACATCGCCTTCGTCGAACTCGGTGAGCGTAAACTTGACTACGGCGAATTCGACAACATTGTTGACTTCTACAAGGGCGACTTCAATCGGTTCATGGAATACAATGTCCGCGATGTCGAACTGGTTCGTAAACTCGAAGACAAACTCAAACTGCTTGAACTCGCCACTACCCTTGCATATTCTGCCAAGGTGAACTTCATGGATATCTTCTCTCAGGTAAAGACTTGGGACCAGATCATCTATCACTATCTCAAGAAGCAGAAGATCGTGATTCCCTCGAAGAATTATGTCAAGAAGGATTCACAGTTTGCTGGTGCGTATGTCAAGGAACCAATCGCTGGTAAGCATGATTGGATTGTTTCGTTTGACTTGAACAGTCTGTATCCCCACTTGATTATGCAATACAACATCAGTCCTGAGACGTTGGTGGACATGAACGAGGACAGTCGGTTCGGTGTCAATGTGGATGGGATTTTGACCGATGAGTGTCGGGAGAAACTCGATGCACTCAAAGCAACAGGACACGCTGTCGCCGCGAACGGAACATGCTATCGCAAGGACAACCGTGGTTTTTTGCCTGCGTTGATGGACAAGATGTATCAAGAACGTAAGCACTACAAGAAGTTGATGATCCAAGCACAGATAGAAAAGCAAAAGGATCCCAGCAAAACTGAACTTGACTTTGATATTGCCAAGTATAATAACTTTCAATTGGTCCGTAAGATTCAGTTGAACAGTGCTTATGGTGCGATTGGTAATGAGTGGTTCCGATATTTTGATACGCGGATGGCGGAAGCAATTACTCTATCTGGTCAGTTGAGCATTCGATGGATCGCCGATAAACTGAATGAATTTTTGAACACAACACTGGAGACTGATGACTATGATTATGTGGTGGCCTCTGATACCGATTCTATATACCTTCGCCTTGGGAATCTTGTTGACAAGACTTGTTCGGGCAAATCTACGAAAGAAATTGTAGACTATCTCGACAAAGCATCAGAGAAGATCATTCTACCTTTCATCAAGAAGCAATACGATGATCTTGCAGTCATGATGAGTTCGTATGAAAACAAGATGGTGATGGAGCGAGAAGTTATCGCAGACAGCGGTGTGTGGACAGCCAAGAAGCGTTACATGCTCAATGTTCATAACAGCGAGGGTGTTCCCTATGAGCAACCCAAACTGAAAATTATGGGTATCGAGACAACACGATCTTCTACGCCGCAGGTGGTTCGTACTTGGCTCAAGGAAGCCATTCGTATGGTTCTTCAGGAAGATGAGGAAACAGTTATCTCGTTTATTGATAACGTGCGGACTGAGTTCAATCAGCAGCCTCCTGAGAATATCGCCTTCCCTCGAAGCGTCAACAATCTAAAGAAGTGGAAGGACTCTGCGAACATCTATATCTCGGCCACACCCATCGCGGTTAAGGGTGCTTTGATCTACAATCACTACATCAAGAAGATGGGATTGATCAAACGATATCCACTGATTCAGGATGGCGAGAAAATCAAGTTTTTGTATCTCAAGAAGCCCAATCCCGTTGGTGGTATTTGTGGTAGGGATCATGTGATTTCTTTCCCTTCAAATGTTCCAAAAGAGTTTGACTTGGACACCTATATCAATTATGA
>UEXM01003373.1_pt1 | contig 10227 bp, 7 predicted proteins | sample 1796661 | NCBI WGS metagenome assembly UEXM01 (sample SAMEA4772469, study PRJEB27181) | metagenome
GTTTTCCCCTAAGTTATAATACTGTTTACAATGTCCACAATAGGCTGAATACCTGTTGCACCTGTTTCTATTTCATTAGAAAGTGCTGTAGCATAAAGCGTTGTTTTACGTTGTTCTTCATTTTCATACGCTTGCTTCAAATAAGCTGCGTCATCTCTAAGTGCTTGCCATACAAAGTTTTGATCGGCTGTTGAAATTTGAAAAGACTTAGCTGCGTTTTCTTGATTGGCTGCATTAATAGCAGCAGTATCAGCCGTGTTAGCTTGTCTACGCCATTGAACATTAGACTGCTCTATTGCTTGAGCATTAGCAGCGTTCCACTGATCTCTTTGTAAATCCATTTGTTCATTAAACTGATCTACCTGTACAGTTAATTGATTATTAAATTTAGCTGCGTCTATAGAGTTAGCTGCATTTATAGCAGAAATTCTATTTTTTTCAGAAGCATTAAATTGTTCCATAGCATTCTGTTGCTGTGCATTAAATTGATTAATTTGTGCGCCTAAGTTTTCAGAAAACTGTGTCATTTGATTATCAGACGTAGCTCTAAATTGTCTTGCTGCATTTTCAGCAGCTTGACTAGACAACAACCTTTGTTGATCTACTTGAGTATCTAATATCAACGCTTGTTGTTCATTGCTTAAATTAGCCATATCTCTTTGTAAAAAAGTTTGAGCTTGAGTAACTTCTATTTTAGTCCTTTGATCTACTGCTGATAAATCTAAACTTGCAAGAGAAGTAGCATTTTGTATAGCTGATTGTTGCCTAGCATTAAAATCTGTTAATGAAACACTTTGCATAAATTTACTATTAGCTAACTCAACTTGTTGGGCATCACTAAATTTACTTAAATCCATACGGGCATTCATAGCAGCATTTTCAACTGCTCTTTGTTGATCGGCGCTCAACAAGGCTACGCCCATGCTTTCAGCTATTCTCCCTTGAGTAATATTTGTCTGCATCCTAGCATTTAAATTAGCTAATTCTGTTTGTTGTGTCGCTGTTAATTCTTGTTCTTCAGCTTGATTTAAATACATTAAATTAGCTAAGCGCATCTGTTGATCAGAATCTAAATTAGCTAAGTTCATTTGTTGAACAAACCCTTCATTCTTAGATGCAAAATCAGCAGCCACTTGCATTTCTGCAAGACGCTTTTGATTCTCAGCAGTCATGTTTTGTTGTTCAGTCTGATTTTTTATTTCTAATTCAGCTAGTTCTATTTGTTGTTCATTACCTAAAGACTGAGCCTTAAACGCATTTTCAGCTTGCTTGTTTAACTCAAGAGTCCTTTGAACATTTTGATAGTTGTTTACTCTTACTTGTTGCTGTTGTTGGAAAGATAACTGATCTCTATCAAAATCAAATTGACCTTGAAGAACTTTTATATTTTGTGCAAATTGAGCAGTTTGAGATTCTGAGGTTTGACGGTTTGCTAAATTATTCATTCTTCTAGTAGAATTTAATTGCGCTCTTGCTAATTCTGCTTGTTGTTCATTTGATAATTTTTGTGACCAATTGGCTTGAATAGCTTGTGCATTACTTTGAGCTATGGGTAAAGCACTTTGTATAATAGAATTAAATAAAGCATCTCGTCCTACTGTAGAAGCATCTATTCCCCGTTGTGTCATATTTTGATTAACTGCATCATACGCAGGTTTAGCCCATACTGGTATATCTCCTGTTTCCATACCCGCCATTAAGGTTTGCATTTGGGCAGATACATAAGCTTCTGGTGGTAATGCTGCTACTGCGGCTACTACCTCTGGTTCTACTAAATCTAGTTGTGCATTTACTTTAACAACATCTCCTTCTATCATAGTTCTCGCTAAGTTAGAATCAATTTCTCCTGTAAATGCAAGAAAATCAATAGCAGAATCAGAAGCAGCTTGACCCGTAACATCACTTCGTTTGTAGGCTTCGTATCCTATTTCATCTGTAATTTTGGCTGCAACTGAAGAAGCTTTTGTACCTGTTATACGTTCTCTAGTTGCTGTTTCGGCTTCTCTAGTTGGCTCAACTGTTACAGATTTTCTAAAATCTACTTCTCCTATTGAAGATGCAGGAGATATAAAATCATCTGTAGTTCTTTCTGCCATTCCTCGCGCAATTAAACCCTCATCTAATTGAGCAGTCTGCACTTTTTCAGTTAATTGTCGTATTTCTTCAACAGTAACAGGAGGTCTATTTAAATTTCCAGCCCACTGAGGATTGTTATTTATTTCGTTAATTAAATAAGCATCATAATTGTCAGCAGTAACCTCACCTAACTCTGCTGCTTGTTTTAAATTTGTAACGGCAGCACTGAAAACATTTGGAGTTATATTATCAGGTGGGTCTGTGTCTTCATAGTCATCTAACTTTTGAATATCAGCTTCAGCAGTAACAGTTCCCTCTCTATCAATTTTAACAGCCTCGCGTTTTTCAACAAAAGCTTGTGTATCTATAGGTTGATAACTTTTTAAGAAACTTCCGGGTACATTAGCATCTTGCATTGCTTCAGTAATTTGTTCACCATAAGCTAAACCAAGATCGTCTTTGCCAGTAAAATCATAGTTATAATAACCTGCTAAAACTTCAGCTACAGGTCTTCCTATGGCGGCTGCAAAATCTTCTGGGCTAAAATTAACTTGATTTGTTCCTTGAGAAAATCTTACAAGTTCTGCTCTTGCTTGTTCTTGTGCCGCTATATACTCAGGAGTTCCTTCTTTTAATCCCCTTGCTTTAAGCTGATTGTCTAATGCAAGAATTTGTGATGTTAAATTAGGTATCCCCATGTTAAAAGGTTTACCTTTAAATGTTACGTCTTTTACTGAGTCTTTTATAGCTTGTCGTTGTTTAGCAACTTTCTTTGTTTGCAACTTTTCTTTAGTAGCATTATAGACTCCTGTTGAAAAGGGGTCTGTACCCGTTACTTCTTCACCTGCTGCTTTTTGATTTTGACGATCTAATTCTGCCTGTACTTGTGCTTCTGTTGCTCCAAAAGTATCAGCAACTTCTTTTACTGTCATTGCTCCAGTATTAAGAGCTTCTACAACTTGTTCAGCTTCAAATTCTGTATAAGACCCGTCAACTGGAATATCAGCTACATCAGCGGCAGTAGTAGTTGCAGTAGTAGTTGCAGGAGGAGTAACAGGTTGCCCTCCCGGTTGTGTTGCTTGTTGATTTGCTAACCAAGTATTGTATTCTTCTTGAGAATTAAAATATTGCATTCCTGATGGTACTTGGGATAGATCATATACATTTCCATCTGCCCCAAAAACCATTACTGGTGTTGTTACAGTAGAATCAGTAGTCGTAGTGTCAGTAGTTGCCGTCTCAGCAGCAGCAGCTTGAGTATTTATAGCTTTTAAATTTTGATTTACATAGTCTTCTGAAACGCCATACTGTGCCGCTAATTGTGCAGCAGTTATTTTTCCTGAATTAAGATCGGCAACTGCTTGGTCTATATCTGCCTGAGTATAAGCAGGTGTTGTAGTTGTAGTAGTATTTTCGGCTTCAACAGCGGCAGGATTAAAAGTTTCTTGAACGCCAATTGGTTTTACAGTGTTATCAAACATAGCAACTCTGTTTAAATCTGCTCCTGCTGCATTATAAACTGAACCAGTAGTTCTATTAGCATCAGCAGTAGGATCGGTACTTGTTGTGTTTATACCACCACCAGAATTAATATCATCCCACGGACTATATTCTTTAGGCGCACCTCTATCATAAACAGGCGCACCTCTGTCTACAGGAGGCCCAGAGTACATATTTCTTTCTCGCCCCGCAGCTAAGCTTAATTTATTTGTAGCCTTATCATACATTCCCCCAACCATCCTTGTAATATCATTTGGGTTAAAACCTTGTTCAGCATGAACTCTACCACCCTTACGGTAGTCTACTCTTTTCTTTGGTGCTCTTGCTCTTTTTCCGGCCATAATAATTCCTATGTGTTTCTCTCAACTTTATTTATTTTCTCTACCGTTCTCATTGTACCTAAACCGAGCATACCCATAAGAACAGGCATCATAGTAGAAACATCAATTAAAGGTATCGTAATATCTGAATCTGCCAAAACTAATATAAAATTAGTCATAGGGATTAAGATAAAGTTTGACAAAAGCGCCAGTGTACAAGTCCACCCGACTGCTGGCCTCCAACCCGAAACAAACAAACTGCTGTGTTTAGCTTCTTCTTTATTAACTTCTATTTGTGCCTTAATAACATCGTGACTATGACGTTCAGCCATTGTTGCAATGTCGTGAGACAACTGTTCTTTTAAGTCTTTATCAGCTACCACCTTATCAAGTATTGCTGATACGGGTCCGATAAGCCTATCAATAAGTCCTAACATTAGATAACCAGTGCAATACCAATTACAATTAAAATACCTGCACCTACAAGAATAACCTTACGTCTAGGTGCGCTTACAGGTTCGCTTAGTTTATCTTTAGTTCTTATTACTAAATCTTTTAATTTGTCTAAAAACTCTATCATAAGTTTCTCCACCATTTTTTAATTTTATCTTTATATTGATAATAAACCATCCTAGTTAATTCTATATTCCCTTGTATTAAAATTTTTAAACAAATTATTATTACAACAATACAAAATGCAATTCCAAGTCTTAAAAAAAACTCAGTCACTTCCCCCAACCCATATAAATGCCTACAGCTAAAGCAGTTAATAATGCAGTTGTTACTATCCTAGCTACTGTTTGCCCCACTGTAACTTTAGTAGCTCTCCAAGAATCTAGTAATCCTCTTAGTTCTTTTACATCGTCATAAGCTTCTTCATCTGAAAGACCTATTTCTTTCAATGCTTCTTTTGCTCCCTGATGCGCTGCTTGATGTATAATCCTTTCCAGTTCTGTTTCGGTCATAATGTCCACCTCACTACCATTTAACCTTGTTGGCCCAATAAGCTGCGCTCATTTTGCCCTTTTTAATGTTTTTGCCATGTCTAGCCTTAAATGATTTTCTTTTTGCTTTCATCTTTGCAGACTCACCAGCTTTAGGTTTACCTGCTGTACTTGCTCCTTGTTCTCCAAAACGAATTATTTTTTGTTTACCTTTTGCACACGCCTTAACCACATGAGATTTTTTAGGATGACTAGGTGTACGCTTTGGCTTATTACAAGCCATTTTCTTTTTGTTTACTGGTTTTCGTGCCATGTTATTACTCCTAAAAATCTATAAAAATAAACTATATTTTTATTCATCGGCTACTCTTGTAGAAGGATAGGCACGTTCATGTCCGGGCCACATAATTCTTATTCCACCGTTTCCAGCATCAGGATTACCACCACCACCATAAGCTCCTCCATCACCAACACCGTTACTGGCTTTCGTCCCATCAGCTCCTCCACTACCACCATCACCACCATCAGAATCAGATGAGCCACTTGATCCTTCACCTAAAAGTCCAACTCCACCACCTCCTCCGGGATTACCACCTGCTGCTCCTCCACCAGAACCAGAACCACCCATTCCAGCTCCACCTGCGCCAGAATAACCTCCTGCTCCTCCACCGCCAACATTAGACCAAGCAGTCTGCGCTGCTCCACCACCTGCACCACCTGCACCGCCTGTACCATTCATTACTGTACCACCTGCACCAACACCTGCTCCTGATGCGTGTCCATAAACTCTTCCTCCTCCACCGCCACCTGCCTTACAGCCTGTTCCATCAAAACTACTATTTCCACCGTCTGTTCCATGAGAAATACCAGTTCCCCTTCCAGAACCCCCTACACTTACAACGTAATCACTTCCCGGTGTTACCTCATAATCATTAACGTAGGCTAAACCTCCACCTCCGCCTCCCCAAAAAGTATCTACCCCAGTTCCAAAATTATAGTGATTTCCTGCTCCTCCTCCACCACCAATACAGACAATAGAAACAGAATATACTCCAGCGGGAGCAGTCCAAGTGTGATCAGTATTAGCGTTTGTTGATCCCTCTGTATTTAAAAATACCGCTTGGCCGGGATCAGCATAAACTTTACTCCCTCCAGCACCAAATCCATTTACATTATATCCAAACCCTGTCATTTTAAATCTCCAGTATTATGCGTCATTTTTTGCATTAGTAGTAAAGAGTAATTTAATACCTAAAAGTCTAGCATCTCCTGATTGGTTATCAGCAGAAACATCTCTAAAAACTTCAAAGAAAGTCACAGTATTAACCGCTGCATTTGCTATAGTAACTGCTCCGCTTTCAGCAGAAACCATCATATCATTTGAGGTTCCAGAGTGAGCTTTAGCAGTAGCAACAACGGCTGTTCCAAAAGCAGTGTTAATTGAAGCATCATTAGCCATGCTGCCACCAGCTAATGCCCAAGCAACTGTGCCTGTATTTGTTCCTGTAACTGTCCAAAAAGCTTGAAATGTTACAGTTCCTTCGTTCCAAGAAGCAGGAAAACCAACTGTAAATTGAGCAAAGTCATCTGCTCCTGTTGCAAAATCAAGACATTTTAATTCAGGGCCGTTAGATAGTTCTACTTGTGCGGCAGCGCATCCATTTGTTGTTTCAGGATACATTGCTGAGGCAGGAACCCAAATAGTTTCTTTTCCTACTTGTTTTAGAGTACTTGCCCCATCCACTAAGTTTAGTTCTGATGCTGTGCTTGTAACTCCATCTAAAATATTAAGTTCAGCAGTAGTGGCTGTAACACCATCTATTAGATTTAACTCTGTTGCTGTTGCTGTAACACCGTCTAAGATATTTAACTCAGCAGCGGTACTTGTAACTCCATCAAGAATATTTAACTCTGCTGTGGTACTTGTTACACCGTCTAAGATATTTAACTCGGCAGCAGTACTAGTTACATTAGTACCTCCAATATCAAGAGTAGTCATTGAGACTTCTCCGGCTACTGTAACAAGCCCATCAGCTACTGTTATTAAATCTGTATCATCAGTATGCCCAATAGTTGTACCATTAATTCTAACATTATCAACTGTTAAAGTTGTTAAGGTTCCTAAACTTGTAATAGCACTTTGAGCAGCTTGTGTTACTGTTAGTGCTGTACCAGATGCATTACCTGTTACATTACCTGTTAATGGCCCTGCAAAAGCATCTGCTGTAACTGTTCCGTCAAAAAAAGCGTCTTTAAATTCTAGAGAAGATGTACCTAAATCTATCTGGTTGTCGGTTACAGGATATAAAGCTCCTGTTGTTAGGGTTAGTCTTGCAGCATTATCTACTTTAAAATCAATCTCATTAGCTGTTCCAAAATCAATAGCAGTCTGAGAGTCTTCTCCCATTATTAAGTCAGTAGCATAAATAGAAGTAATTCCTGTCTGTGCTGCGTCTACTGTAAATGTTAAATCATAGGGATCGCCATCTGTGCCGTTGTCTGTATCAGTCCAGTTTGTTGTAACACCTGATCCAATAAATTTTACTTCTTTAGCATTAGAAACAGTTACTTCAGTACCATCATCATCTTCAAGAATAAAGTTACTCATTGAACCTGCATTAGTATCTACATAAGCTTTAATAGATTGTTGTGTAGCTACTTTAGTTGCTGAATCAGAAGACAGATCATCTTCATCAAGAACTGCTGAACCGCTTACTCCAGTATTTAAAACAGCACTTGTAAGTGTTTTGTTTGTAAGAGTATCAGTAGATACAAGAGATACTAATGTTGAATTAGCACCTGCGGGTAACATTAAAGTATTAGTAACTGCTGCTGAGTGTGGTTGTGCATAAATCTTTTGACCATGACTGTTACTTTCACAATTAAATACTACTGCACCTGAGTTAGTGTTTCCTCTAACTACAACTGTACCTGTGCCATTTGGGGCTAAATCAAGAGTAGCATTAGAAGTTGTAACAAGATCGTTACCATTTAAATCTAAGTTACCGCCTAATTGTGGAGTAGTATCTTCTGCAACATTTGAAAGAGCAGAAGAACTTGCAAGCCCACTAACTACAGTGCTGCGAGTAACCTTTTTTAAACCACCCCCAGAAGTATCTACTGCAAGAAAAACATCATCACTAGCTATAGTAGATATTTCTGATAAAGAACCAACTGCTGTCGGATTAAAATTTGTGCCGTCTGCTACTAAAATATGACCTGAAGTATTTGTTCCCATAGTAAGATCATCACCGCCAACGGTAAGATCACCAGTAAGGGTAAGATTTCTTACTCCGGTATAATCTTTGTTTGCATCTAAAATAACTGCTTTAGAAGCAATAGCAGTACCTGTACCAGTAGCACCTAAATCTAAAGCGTTTAATTCACCTACAACTGCTGTAATACCATCTAAAGTATTAAGTTCTGCTGTAGTAGCAGTAACGCCATCTATTAAATTTAATTCAGCGGTAGTTGCAGTAACACCGTCCATTATATTTAATTCGGCTGCTGTAGCACTAATAGCTGTACCATTAAAATTTATAGCATCTAAATAAGCTGTACCATCAATGTATATGTCTCGCCACTCTTGACTAGAAGAACCCAGATCATAAGCACTATCTGTGTTTGGAATAACATTACTGTTTACGTCTGCTCCAAAAACAACATTATCAGTTGCAGCATCACCAAGAGTTAATGTACCTCCGTTTAAAGTAGTGGTTCCTGTAACTGTAAGATTCCCGCCTACTCCTAAATTACCTGATACATCTACTGCACCATTTATATCAATAGTAGTAGCATTAATTTCTATTTCAGTATCAGATACTAAATCTAAAACTCCGTCTGCTGATTGGTGTATATAAGTACCAGAATCACCAAACTGTAATTGATCAGTGCTAGAAAGAAGAAGTCCTGTATCAGCTACATGAGTTAAAGATACATCTTGATCATCACCTAAATAAATAACTGCCCCATCTGCTAAGTAAAGATCACTAAACTCTAATGCACTTGTGCCAAGAGCAGCACCATCAGAAGCATCAGGTACAAAAGCTGTATTAGCTGTAATAGTTGTTCCTACAATGGTTGTTGCTGAACTAGCACCAATAGTAGCTCCGTCTACTGTACCACCATTAATATCGGCTGTATCAGCAACCAAAGCATCTGTTGTTACTGTGCCATCAAAGTAAGCATCTTTAAATTCTAAAGAGCTTGTGCCTAAATCAATATCATTATCTGTAACAGGTACGATAGCTCCGTCTTGAATACGAATTTGTTCTACAGCAGAGCTAGAAACTTCTACAAAGAAACCCCAACGGTTGTTTGTACTATCAGCTACAATTTTATTTAAAAAATCTTGATCACCTATTGTATGTACGTTACCGCCTTCTCCGGCTGTACCATCGTGTTGGTGACCTGTAGTGCTACTAGAAGCATATGAAAAAGCAGTTAAAAGTCTATTAAATTCATCATTAAATAAAGCAGCAGTAATAGTATCTCCATCTGCCATTGTGCTTTGTCTTACATAACTTGTACCCATTATTATCTCCTACCAGAAGGTCTGTAGTCTACATAGAAACCGTTTATTGAGTAAGGCGCTCTAGTATCCTGACTAAATATTTTAAAAGCTATATTGTGTCCACTTCCCTGTACTGCTTGTCTTGCCATAGGGTCTTGAGAAGCTCCAAATACTGCTGTACCCAGTATTGAATCTCCAAATACTGCCGGAGTTGGAATTGCATCCAACGTATAATTAGGAGGTTGTGGTCTATCAGTATCATCAAAATCATACGTGATCTTTAATGTTGGCTGTATTGTGCCTTCAGGCGTAAAAGATATTTTTGTATAATGTAATGTTTTAAGTGTACCTGCATCTCCAAAATCTAAGTTAGGTGTTTTATATCTAGCATCTATATTTGTTTGTGTTCCTGCCGGATTAAAATCATTTCCTGTGTTATGGTTATAAACATATCCATCTTTATCACCATGATATATTTTTTCTACACTATCGTTATTAAAACCTGATGTAAATCCATGTGCCTGAATACCTATTGTTTCAGACCATTCAAAACCATTAGGAGTTATTGTGCCTATCAAACCTTTTGCAGTAGACGTAGAACCTGCACCGGGACTATAAAATAATCTGTATTGAGATTTACTTCTTAGTACTGCGCTACTAATAGTAAATGTATCTATAGAAGCTGCTATTTTTGATACTACAGATTGTATTTGTCGGGATACAGAGCTTAACTCTACGTCACCAATACGTGCTGTACCTGCAACTAAACGAAATCCATCAGGACTCAAAAATAAAAGATCGCCTCCTATTTCCTGAATACTATGCCCATCTAAACAACCTACGTTTTGTGTAATAGGTGTTATAGCTATAGAAG
>UEXM01003374.1_pt1 | contig 10227 bp, 15 predicted proteins | sample 1796661 | NCBI WGS metagenome assembly UEXM01 (sample SAMEA4772469, study PRJEB27181) | metagenome
TCCCCGGACAACATGATCACTCATCCGCACTGCACCTCAAACTGAGCACGGGTCATCGCATCATTCGCCTGCGATGCGTTCAACCGGATAAGCTCGGCTTCCAGCATCTGGGCTTGCTCCACGGTCATTGTGACTTTGGGCATGACAGGGCAGGAGCTTCCGCGCTTGATTGCATCACGCAGTATTTGGATCACGTTCATATCAGCCTCCCAGAACGATGTTTTCATAAGCCAGCAACCCGTTCGGGTTCTTGGGCAACTTGTCAGCGATGCGGGCCTTGTCGATCCGCACAACAATCTCATTGACCGGCACAGTTTCCAGCCAGCGGTTCAGCACCTCGGCGTGTTCGCTGCGATACCAGAATAATTCCCCGCGCTCATGGCCTTCCACATCAACACCCGCCTGCTTGAGCACTTCATACGCTGAGTGAACCGGAACCTCGACAGCGGGCGTGGTGTCCTCGATCACAGCGGGCATTGGAATTTCGGGCGGCGTGGGTTCGATGGGTTTGGGCGCAGGATCAGTGATTTCATCGACTGGGTTCGTTTCTGTCACTGGACCAGTTGGCAACGGACTACCCAGTGCATCAAATGGCTGTGCCTCTGGCTGCCGATAAAACCGATCACCCACGGGCATTGGCAACCTTTCACCCGCAGCCAGAGGCACAGGCCGGAACAACGCCTTCGGCCCGCGCATCTGATCATCGGGAAACACCCAGACCTTGATACCGCGCTTTGTAACCTGCTTGATGCGCCCAGCCTTCACCAGTGTCTTTTCGATGGTTTGCGTCCACTTGCGCTCCCCAATTCCGATCATCCCGCATATGTAACTTTTCGGCTCACACGGGACGCCGCCCTCTTCATCAGCATGTAGCGCCATCAGGTCAATGAGCAATGCGAGAGCACCAGACGCATCCCCTTGAAAACCCTTGCAAAAACCAAGGCACTGCGAAACATCTCTGACATAACTCTGCATTAAATCGCCTTTATCTTTCATTTGACCCAATTTTGGGTAACTCGGACTTATCAGCCTTTTAGGCCTGACATAACTTTGATTTACCTCTGAATTGTCAGAGAGTAAAGCTGGATTGAGTTGGGCCAGCTCCTGCCTGTTGAAGCGCAGATGGCCTTCGGGTGTTTTTCGCGCCTGTAATAGCCCTTCATCGACCATCTTCTTGAGGGCTTTGGCGCTCTTGCCAGTCAGCTTGGCCGCATCGCCCAGCGGTATTCTTTGATCATTCACTTTCAGACCACCCCCAAAGCCCATCATCATTAATGGGAGGGACTGCCTTTTGGTCCAGCGAGACAAGCCCAGAAGCAAGTCTGGCACGGATCAGGTCGCAGTATTCGTGGCTAATCTCGATTAGAGTGCAGTCTGCCCCCATACTCGCCGCCACAAGGCCTGTAGTCCCAGCGCCACCAAATGGGTCCAGAACGGCGTCACCGGGGCGCAGAGAGGCGTCAAGGCATCTTTTTACCAACTCAGGGGGGAATGTGGCAAAGTGGGCTTCCTTGAAGGGTCTGGTGGCGATTTCCCAGACCTGCATTGGTGCAGGCTCGTAATTTCTCAGATTTCGCCCGTTCTCCTGTTGCTCTGCTTTTGACATTTGATCCCAGCGATCATTGAAGCCTTGATTTGGTTTTTTGTGACCTCGGCGCTTATTGCCAATCACATCACGCTTCCCCATCTCAGAATTTCCAATTCGACCTCCAGTATACGAACCTCCACGGAATGTCCGCGCATCCTCATCCCCAACGCGCCGTTGCCTTACTTCATCTGGCTGGTAGAAATATCTGCCTGCTTTTGTGAACATAAAAACCTTTTCGTGCGCTGTGGCTGGTCTGTCCGTCACGCTTTCAGGCATTGGGTTTGGTTTTGCCCAGATAATTTCAGAGCGGACCCACCAGCCCGCATCCTGCATCGCGATAGCAAAGCGATTAGGCACCATGCATAGATCTTTGGGCTTGAGGCTGCCTTGGATAGTTGAGAACGGCTTGTCTCTGAAAGTTCGATCATCTTTGCCTGCTGCTTTGACATCAGCCGCACTGCGTCCATTTGGCGTGGTGGCATAGCAATCACCATAGTTCACCCAGCAAGTTCCATCAGGCTTGAGGACGCGCCAAATCTCATCGAACACTGCAATCATTGCTGAGAGGTGCTCAGATAAGGTTGGCTCCATGCCTAACTGGCCATCTACGCCATAATCTCGCAGCCCCCAGTAGGGCGGGCTAGTGACGATAACCCCAAAAGTATCGCTTGGGATTTCTTTGAGTTTTGCGATGACATCGCCTTCGAGCACAGTGACAGTCATGCTTGGCTTCCCTTCTCAGCAATCCGCTGTTTCAACTTTTCCAGAGCTTCGACGGTAGGCGCGTAGTTTTCAGCGTATTGCCCTGACTTTCGATCTCTGAGACCTGCATAGAACTTGATTTGACCGTCCAGCCTGCCAATGGGCATTGTGTCGCTCCATCTGTCCATTCTGATCGTGAATGACTCGCCGTCCGCTGATAGGAAGCATCGCGTTCTTTTTTTTGGAGCCGTCATCTTTGAGCCTCGGCTCTGGCTTTCAATCCGTCGATTTCGGCCTGTATGTCAGGCCGGATTTGCGTTTCTGTCTCGGTATCGGTTTGAGTATCTGTCTGTGTTTGAGTATCTGTCTCTGTCCCTAGAGGGGTATCGGTAGGGGTATCGGTAGGGGTATCGGAACCCCTATATTCAATTCCAGATACGGGTAAACTCAAGTCCTCGGCTATGTGCTGGACAAGGCGGCGTGGGTGTTGGTTTATGCCCGCAATCACCTTTGTTTGTTGGCCTTGCGTCAATCCTTCGACCATCTCGGATAGGGCTTGGATCATCGTTGCGGACGATTCAATATTGATGATGCCAGATGTCTTGGCCCGCTCTGTTTTTGCTGCGGCCACCTGAGAGCGGCCACGGAGACCTAATTCGCGGGCCTTGGCGTGGGCTGACATGATAATCTCAACCGCGACATCTGGTAGGAACGTGGCCTTTTTGGGGATGTCCAGAAACCGTGAAACGGCCCCTGCCAGGTGCTTTGGAGAGTTGATCGGGTTGTGCGGGAACCAGTTGAGGATGCGTAGGGCGCTCTCGTCGTGATCATATTGGATCAACCCAGCCTCGGCGATTGCATCCACAATGCGCTTGGCCTCATCCTTTTCTTTCTGCATGTCCGCCATGAGATATTCGACGGGCATCCGATATGCGCCTATGCTGTTGCCGTGGGTGTTGGTGTGCAAGAACAGATAAGCCAGTTTGCAACTGTCATCCGGTAGCGATCTGAACCGGACAGACCCCCATACCGATGTGATGATCATGCCAAACGCCCTACTCATTTGGCAGGTCCAATTCCGGCGAGGCGGTTTGCGGCGAGTGGCTTACATCAACCCAGCCTTCTGGACGCCAACCCTTGCGGATGTGCCGGACGTGGACGGATATTGCCGCCGTGCTTAACTCGAACTTATCGGCAAGTTGTGTCTGCTTTATGCCGGGGTTATCTAGCATATAACGCAGAATTGCCTCTCGTTTTTTGAATGCGGCCAACCGCTTCTGTTGTGATACGTGCATCGCTGCCTCCTTATTCTTAATATCTCTTTGCAAGATTTATGCTTGCAATGCAATAGGGGATATGCGATGGGTAGCGAACGAAGCATTCTTATGAGGTAAAAAATGACAAAACCTATTCGCCTGATCCGCTGCCTTGTCAGCTACAATGTCCGCAATCTTGAGAGCGGCGCGTCTGACAGCAAGACAATTCCCGCCATGATCCCAGACACAGTGACAGTGTTCACGCCGTCCCTGCTTGACGCCGCCATGAACCAAGTGCGCCGCCATGAAAGTGGTGCGCTGGTCGATATAACCAATGTAAGGCTGGCCTAGTTTGCCGGAACGCAGGTAGCAGCGTGAACCCCTACGACCTTCTGGCTGCCGTGATGATGGCAACGCGCCCAGAGCTTCAACAGATGAGCCTTGATGAATGGATCATCGAGCACATGGAAGCGCTGGACGATGACGAACTGACAGCTGCAACCGCGATTCTTAAACTCCACGAGGCAAAATTATGAACACCCCATTATTCGACTTTGACCCTGATCTGGTCAGCATTGAACGCAAGCGCCGCAGCACCACACAGGGCAGTGTGATCGTGTCCTATGATGGGACGGAACTCGGCCACTACGGCGATGACATTAAGATGATTGCAGAAGGCATACACCGTGGCGAATACCACGGCCACAACGATGCTTATTGGATGTCCGTTGCCCAGCGCCAAGCGGTTGCACAGGGCTTGGTGTGCGATGATGACGAGAACAAGTGCAGCGAATGCCGCTGCACATATGAAGACGGTGGCGATGGCTACAACGGGATGTGTCCATCCTGCGCCGATGCCGCAGAAGAGCAAACATTCAAGATCAACGTGGCCATGAATATCCGCGCCTATGGCGTGGTTGAGGTGAAAGACGCAACCATTGAAGACGCGCAGGCCCAGATGACACACCAGTTCATTGCGGAGAATTTCAACCCGCATGGTGGCGGTAGCGACGACTACGACATGACCACACCGACAGCGATATGGCTGGTAGAGTGGACAGACGAGAACGAGGAAAACGGCGAACTTGAGATTGAATTGCCGGATCCAGACGAAGAGCGCAAAGCCTTGAGCGCGGGCGGTGTCCGGGCGATCAACGCGATACTCGATAGTGAAGACATGGACGTGTCGTCAGATGTTGGTGATGCGCTTGTGGACATCTTGCAGAATGAGCCGGAAGGCATGGCAAACCGTGACTTCAACATGATCCTGTCCGCGCTCCGCCTCGCCCAGCGCAAGATCGGTGAGGGCTATGACTTCGCCCAGTGCGAGGTCGCCACCAACGGCTTTGAGGATCTGCCACTGACACCAGATGAAATTGACGGGCTTTGCGAACGCTTAAACGAAGGCTGACGCATCGGTGCTCTGATCAGCGTCCCTCCTCCCCGCTGGTCAGACATCCCATGCGCCATTGCATGACAACAACAAGGATACGCCACACCATGTTTTACAAAAACGAAACTCTGGGCCTCGTGATCGACGGGCCAAACACGCACAGCGCGGGCAAGGATGTCGACATGATCATCGACTGGAGGGCTCTGCACACAGAATTTATGCGCCGCGGTCAGTTGCTGCGGGCCACATACCTGACGCCGATGTTCGAAGACGGCGAAGAACACAACCCACTCGTGCCTCTTATCGACTGGCTGGGATACAACGGCTTTGATGTCGTCACGCAGCCTGCCAAGATCGAAGATAGCGAAAATGGCCGGCGCATCAAAGGCGGAAACATTCACGTTAAATTCACGCTGGCAGCGCTGCGCCTTGCCCATAGCGTCGATCATGTCGTCCTGTTCACCGGAGATGGCTCTTACGCGCCTCTGATCACTGAAATGCAGCGCATGGGACGGCGCGTGTCCGTGTGCTGCTCCAAGGGCGTCACATCTGACTGCCTACGCCGCAAAGCTGACAACTTCATTGAACTGGCGCAGTTGCGCGAGGTGATCGGCAAGGAGCGGGCGGCATGAATTGGCGTGATGATATCGGCAATGCGCCCGAAGGCGTAGTTGTGAACACCAAGATTGATGACGAGCACGGGGAGCGCAACTTTGAGACCCTCAAGAAAGTGACACGCGAACCGGGCAAGACGCGCCCAATGTGGTTCCTGCCGGACGGTTCATCATATGTCTATTATGCCCCTACCCACTGGTGCGAGGTAGAGCAGGATGAAGCCAAGTATTTGATCCGCAAGCGCGGCACATATTACCGTCCGAACATTCAGGGGTATACAGGCAGCGCGATTATCGCAGGTCGCTACACTCTCGAAGAAGCGGTCAGCATAACGCACCCAAACGGCAAAGACGGGCCGCGTGATGGAATGACCTATATCCACGAGGATGAACTGGACGACGAAGAGTGGCTGGCATACGCCGCGCTGCGGGATGGCAAGGCATGATGGATGGAACCCTCCCTTTTGACATGACGCAGCCCAGCAGTGACACTGGCGAATCACTGATCATCGACAACTTTGCGGGCGGTGGCGGTGCATCGACTGGCATTGAGCGGGCGCTGGGGCGTTCGCCGGACTATGCAATCAACCATGATCCGGTGGCTCTGGCTATGCACGAGGTCAACCATCCCGACACTAAGCACCTGACCACCAGCGTTTGGGCTGTGGATCCACGCGACCTCGTAAAGCGCGGGCAGAAGGTTGGGCTGGCGTGGTTTTCGCCAGACTGCAAGCACCACAGCAAAGCCAAAGGCGGCAAGCCCGTCGAGAAGAACATACGCGATCTGGCTTGGGTGGTGGTGTCGTGGGCCGAACTTGTGCGACCGGAAGTCATTATGCTTGAGAACGTCGAGGAATTTAAGGATTGGTGTCCACTGACTGACAACAGCAAGCCTGACCTGTCGCGGCGTGGCGAGACGTTCCGCGAGTGGGTGAAGCGGTTGAAGGCTCTGGGCTACAAGGTCGAGCACCGCGAATTGCGGGCCTGCGATTACGGCGCCCCAACTATACGCAAGCGGTTGTTCGTCATCGCGCGGCGTGATGGTCGCCCGATTGTCTGGCCTGAGCCAACACACGGCGCACCTGACAGCGCAGAGGTTTTGCAAGGGCAACGCCAGCCGTGGCGCACTGCAGCCTCGATTATAGACTGGTCGCTGCCATGCCCGTCCATCTTCGACACCAAAGAAGAGATTTGGGAAAAGCACGGCCTGCGGGCAATCCGGCCACTGGCCGATAACACGCTGCGGCGCGTGGCCGCTGGCACCAAACGCTACGTTCTGGACGCCGAAGAGCCGTTTTTCGTCAGCTATGGGCAACACGGCGGGCATTCCCGCTCTGCCTTTGGTCCCATGCACACGCTGACAGCCAGCCCGAAGGATCAGAACGCCGTGATTGTGCCTTCATTGGCCCAAGTTGGTTATGGAGAGGCCAGGGGGCAAAAGCCCCGCGTGATGGACATCGAGAAACCAATCGGAACGATGGTGGCCGGTGGAGCGAAACACGCGCTTGTCGCCGCGTTCCTCGCCCAGCACAACACACAGCGCGGCGGGCCGAACCCCGGCAAAGACATGCGCGACCCGCTGGCCACCCTGACAACGCGGGCAACACAGATTAACGTGGTGTCGGCACATATGGTCAACATGCACGGCAGCCAGCGCAGCGCACGAGACATGCGGGAGCCTGTGACCACAGTTACGGCCCAAGGTGGACACGCAGGCTTGGTTGCGGCGTTCCTGACCAAATACTACGGCTCAGGCGATGGTGGCGCAGATGTGGCCGACCCCATGCACACGCTAACAACGCGAGACCGCTTCAATCTCGTCACCTGTCAGATCGCGGGGCAGCCCTACTATATCGCCGACATCGGTATGCGGATGCTCTCAGCCCGCGAGATGTTCAACGCGCAGGGCTTTGGCCCGTCCTACATCATCGAGCACGGTCCAGATGGCCGCGCCTTCACCAAAACCGAACAGACCCGCATGTGCGGCAACAGCGTTCCGCCCGATCTGGCCGAAGCTCTGTGTCGCGCAAACGTGGGCCACCTATCACGCGAAAGGAAAGCGGCATGACACTATCGTTTACAATACCACATACGGAACTCAGAAAGGCTGTATCAACTATGGCCCGCGTTATTGAGCGCCGAAACACAATACCTGCGCTCGGATACTGCTTGATTGACGTGAGCGCAGGTCAAGTTTCATTTTCAGGCACTGACTTGGATAGTGAAATAACACTAACACTTGAAGCGAAAACATCTGGCAAAGGAAGCATGATGGTTGATGCTGGCATGTTGCGAGGCATCTGCGGCGCTATGGTTGGTGATGTGAAGCTGTCTAAGGCGACGGAGAAATGTGACGGCAAAATGATCCGTGAAAGTCGCTCGGTCATTCATGTCAGCGATGGAGACGCAAGCATTACTCTAAACGACATTATGGACCCCATTGATTATCCGGGCATTCATAAAAGATGGACTAAGGATCACGATGAAAATTCATCAAAGTTCACTATGGCACAAGCGGACTTGGATCGCCTGTTTCGATTGTCACGCCACTGCATTAGTGATGAAGCTACGAGATATTACCTCAGTGGTCTCTTTTTGACGAACAAGCCGGATGGAACGACGCTAAGAGGTGTGTCCACTGACGGTCACAGACTTGCCGTCATAGACACGGATTGCGAAACTTCTGGTGAAGTTAAATCAATCGTTCCATCTAAAGTTCTGCGGTTGATCACGTCTTTGATCGACAAGAAGGCAAACGAACCTGTTTCAGTTTCTTTGGGTGAAACAATCATGCAGTTCCATAAAGACGGTATATTGATGACCTCAAAACTGATTGATGGAACATATCCCGATTACACGCGCGTCATCCCCAAGCAGACGGATGCTATATCTGTGAATTTGGGAGCCGATGGCTTAAAGAGAGTTTCCGCTTTCGCCTCAATCAGTGAACGCCGCCAGTTTGGCAGTCGCGTTCTAAAGATTGACCTTGAAGATGGGCAAATGGAGGTTTCATCCCCAGAGGGAAATAAGATCACGTTCCCATGTCAGGCAAAGTCTAATGGGGTAGCCACAAAGGAATTGGGTTTCAATTATAGATACCTAATGGACCAATCTCGAATTACACCTTCATTCCGTCTCAGAACGGCATCAGCAAGTGATCCCGCTATAATCGACAGCGAGGACGCCAACGCCTTTTGGGTTTTGATGTCTATGAGGGTTTGAAGTGGATGATCTGGATCTGTTCGGCGAAAAGCCCGCCAAGAAGCTGAAAGGCCCAAAGGCCAAGGGCTACGCTGCGCGACAAGGCTCAGGCCCGAAGGATGAAACCTGCGGAAGCTGTAAGCACTGCTTTCGCAAGACATACACGTCAAAACCATACTTCAAGTGCCTGCTAATGCGGGACCATTGGAGTGCATCACGCACCACGGACATTCTGTTTCGCGCCGTGGCCTGTAAGCATTGGGAGAAGAAGCCATGAGGTCAAACATCATCGACATTGAAGGAATGGTGCATCACCAGACCGAAAAGGCCGTGTTGTTCTCAACTGACGGCAATCGCGCCAACGCTGAATGGCTGCCCCTGTCCCAGATCGAGGTCGAGGATAATCACCCGATTTGGACGATTACACTGCCCGAACAACTGGCGACTGATAAGGGGCTGATATGAAACGCATCCTCTTCATTCCCCTCAAGGCTCAATACTTTGACGCCATCGTCGCAGGCACCAAGCTGTTAGAGTTCCGCGCGGCCACACCCTACTGGGTGAAGCGCATCGAGGGTCGCACGTTCGACCTGATCGAAATTACCAAGGGCTATCCGGGCCTCGGCGATACCATCCGGCGCAACCGCCGCGTCTGGCGCGGATATGTGCGGGATACCATCACCCATGAGCACTTCGGCAACGTGCCGACTGACGTGTTCGCAATCGACGTTTCAATTCCTGCGAGCTGCCCCAAATGCCAAGGCGCAATGCGTATCGGCAAAGCGATGGGCCAGACCTTCACAGGTATTGGTGACTTTCACGATAACGATGCAGTTTGCACGATGTCTGCCGGTGGCCCCGGTGCATTGATCGACTGCTACAAATGTGAAGCCTGCGGGTGGAGCATATCTTAAACCCCAACAGCAAAGGAAGCTGACATGAACGACCTTACCCCAACACCACCACCCGCAGAGCTTGTCGAAGAAGATGGCTTTGTGACTGTGCATCCACCGATGACATCCGCTGCCACCGGCGATGTCACGGCAGATCCAGCCCCAGTTGATCAGATCAACACTGTGACGCCCACCTACGTTGTCTTCGACACCGAAACCACGGGCCTTTTCCAGTTCCGCGACAAGGAAACCGGTGAACCTGTGCCTGCGGATCACCCAAGCCAGCCGCGCTTGGCGTCTGCAGCCTTTATCATCTGTGACCAGCACGGCCACCCGATCAGCACCGAAAAGCGCTATGTGAAGCCCGAAGGCTGGACAATGGCCGAAGCTGTTGAGCGCCAGTATCAAGAATGGCTGGCAGGACCACAGAAAAAGCCGTTTGTATCAGCATCCGATGTGAACGGCCTGACAGACGAGTTCCTGCAAGAGAATGGCGTCCCTGTCGCCGATGTGCTGGACCTCTGGGAAGGCTACATCAAGTCGGGCCTGATCGCCGCTGCGCACAACAGTCAGTACGATT
>UEXM01003376.1_pt1 | contig 10221 bp, 9 predicted proteins | sample 1796661 | NCBI WGS metagenome assembly UEXM01 (sample SAMEA4772469, study PRJEB27181) | metagenome
TTACTTATTCTTACATGGATGTAAGCCAGTAGAATAACGCAGGAGCAGTTATCGAGCCCACTAGGTTACAAACCTCGCGCCGCGATTAAACCGCCCCTAGTTTGAACAAATTTTAATCCGCAAAGGTTAACAGACCCTAGTGCCGAATATGGCCAGTAATACGCTTAGTTTTTGCTAAGCTAAGCGCTACCTAATTTACAAGAGCATTTTATGGGTGATCAGCACTGGCAAAAAGCACGTCAAAGTCGTGATGCGCGTTTCGATGGGCTTTTTTATGTAGCCGTTAAAAGTACCGGTATTTATTGCAGGCCAATTTGCCCTGCGCCCACAGCTCACGAAAAAAATGTAGTCTACTATCAGTTTGCGCACTCTGCCGCGCAAGCTGGTTTCAGGCCTTGTATTCGTTGTCGGCCCGATAGTGCACCAGGAAGTGCGGCTTGGCAGGGAACAAAAACAACGGCTCTACGAGCCAAGCAATTAATTGATCAGAATAATCAGCACGACTGCGAAAAGCTCGCCACGCGTTTAGGAATAAGTAGCCGTTATTTAAGGCGATTATTTTCTCAATATTTTGGTATTTCTATCACGCAATATCGATTGTTTAACCAATGTCATTTTGCAAAAAAATTGATTCAAGAAACTAGCTTACCGCTTACCGAGATAGCGTTTGCCTCAGGCTTTAAAAGTGTTCGGCGTTTTAATGATGCTTTTTTAAAACAACTTAATATTGCGCCCTCAGCGCTCAGAACCGCCAAGCACCCAGCTGATATTGGGCTCACCTTAATTTTTCCTTTTCGTCCGCCGTATAACTGGCAGGCATTGCATGGGTTTTTAGCAAAACGATTAATTCAGCCAATAGAGTGGTTAACGCCAACCAGTTATGGGCGTACTTTTACTTATAAATCGTGTAGAGGGCGCTTTGATGCTGAGTTTGTTGCAGATAAACATCATTTTCGGGTGCAAATTGATATAGATAATACGCAATATTTACAGCCAGTTATTAACAACATTCGCCGTGTACTTGATTTAGATGCAGATACTTATTTAATTGAGGCGCATTTAAGCGAACACATTAATAATGCATTTCCACTTACTAAAGGCTTAAGGTTACCGGGTATTTGGTCAAGTTTTGAGGCGGGAGTTAGGGCTGTACTTGGGCAACAAGTCAGTGTAGCGGCGGCGCACAACCTAGTGACTAATTTAGTAACACAACTTGGTGAAAAGCAACACCAGCAGGTCTATTTTCCTGAGCCTGAAGTGTTAGCACACAGTGATTTTGCATTCTTTAAAATGCCACAGGCGCGTAAAAATGCCCTGCATAACCTCGCTGAATTTTGTGCCGTGAATCCCGATTGTGATGACTTAGATCAATGGCTTAGTTTAAAAGGGATTGGCTCATGGACGGTTAGTTATGCAAAGTTACGCGGCCAAAGCCAGCCCGATATTTTACTCGATGGCGATTTAGGCGTTAAAAAGGCACAAGCGGCAGCAAGCTCTTTTGAATCTGCGAACTGTGCACCATTTCGATCTTACTTAACTTTTCAACTTTGGCAGCAATTATGATAGTGCAAACCAGTTTACCCAGCCCGATTGACGATATTATTATTCAGGCAACTGAAAAAGGTATTAGTTATGTGGGGTTTTATCCACCGACCAGTTATATCAGTACGCCTTTAAATAAGGTGACTAATTCACATGTTTTATCTTGTGTGGCGCAGCTTAATGAGTACTTTGCTCATACGCGTACTGAGTTTGATTTAGAGCTTGATACTGGCGGCACGCCATTTCAGCAAAGCGTATGGCAGGCATTACAAAGCGTACCGTTTGCTAAAGTGGCAACCTATAAAGATATTGCCATACAATTAAACAACCCTAAAGCTGTGAGAGCGGTAGGGGCTGCAAATGGTAAAAACCCAATCAGTATTATTGTGCCGTGTCATCGTATTATTGGCGCAAATAAAAAACTAACTGGTTATGCAGGTGGTTTAGAGCGCAAGCAATGGTTACTAGAGCATGAAGCAAAATAAATAGCTAAATAACGTATCCAAATTTGTATTCTGAGCACTTTAAGGTAGCATAAGCGCACTTTTTATTTGAAGGCACGGCCATGGCGCAATTATACTTTTACTACTCTGCAATGAATGCAGGTAAATCAACCACCTTACTACAATCTGCATTCAATTATAAAGAACGTGGTATGGAGCCGGTGATCCTCACGGCGGCTATCGATGATAGAGCCGGAGTGGGTAAAGTATCATCACGTATTGGCTTGCAAGCAGATGCACATATTTATGATGCGGATAAAGACGTATACGAGCTAATTAAATCGCTCAATAGTGATAAAAAACGCCATTGTGTACTCGTGGATGAATGTCAGTTTTTATCTAAAGATCAAGTTATGCAGTTAACCGATGTAGTCGATGAATTAGGTATTCCCGTATTGTGTTACGGCTTAAGAAACGACTTTAGAGGAGAGTTATTTAGTGGCTCGCAATATTTACTTGCTTGGGCTGATAAGTTAATAGAGCTTAAAACGGTGTGTCATTGTGGGCGTAAAGCAAATCACGTATTACGTACCGATGAAAATGGTGAGGCTATTGCCGATGGCAACCAAGTAGAAATTGGCGGCAACGACCGTTATGAATCGGTGTGCCGGAAACATTATAAAGCCGCGTTAAATATGGGCCGTTAAGGCTTTAATAAAGGTATCTATATCCGCTTTGGTAATACCTAAATGGGTTACTAGCCTAAGTTGCTTACTTGGGCTAAACACAATGTCATGTGCTTTTAAATCGGCTGCTAGCTTTGTGATGTTTATGCTGTTATCAAACGTAGCGTAAACCATATTTGTGGTATTACTCATATTTACTTCAAAGCCTGAAATTTCACTTAACTGCTGTGCTAAATAACGCGCATTAGCGTGATCATCGACTAAACGTTGCGTGTTATTTTCTAACGCATATTGCCCCGCAGCAGCTAACATACCCGCTTGGCGCATACCGCCGCCAAGCACTTTACGCCAGCGTCTTGCTTTAGCGATTAACTGCTCAGAACCTAATAATAATGAGCCAACTGGCGCACCTAAGCCTTTCGATAAACAAATAGAGACTGAATCAAAATGTTTGGTGATATCACTAATATCAAGGTTAAGCTCGGCTGCGGCATTAAATGCTCGCGCGCCATCTAAATGCAGTGCTAAGTTATGTTGATCAACAAATTCACGTGCTTTAATTAAATAATCAATACCCAGTACTTTGCCACCTATGGTGTTTTCAAGGCTCAGTAATCGCGTTTTCGCAAAGTGGCTATCATCGGGTTTTATTGCAGCAGCAATTTTAGTAAAACATAGGCTACCATCGGCTTCATTTTCAATAGGTTGTGGTTGAATAGAGCCTAAAACGGCAGCGCCACCGCCTTCAAACTTGTAGTTATGAGCACTTTGCCCACAAATATACTCATCACCTCGCTCACAATGCGCCATTAATGCCAATAAGTTTGCTTGCGTGCCGGAGCTACAAAAAAGTGCATCTTGCACATTAAAGCGCAATCGAGCATAAGCTTCCAATTGGTTAACGCTTTCATCATCGCCGTATACATCATCGCCAACCGGGGCATGATACATAATATCTCGCATTTTATTGCAAGGCTTGGTCACTGTGTCTGAGCGAAAATCTATCATGGGGTGTCCTTAAGTGGCTTTATACTAATTCTTCACAAATTTGTTCACGGGTCGTTTTATCAAAATAACTCCACGCAATAAAGCGACTGACTTTTTGCCCTTGTGCCATTTCAACGATTTTATAGTCGCAAATAGGGAGCTGTTTTAGCTGTGTTTGTAAAGCAGCAAGGGTCTCTTTTTTAGAAACCAACGAGGTGAACCAGATCACTTGCTCACTGAACTGAGCGCTTTCTTTAATCATGTTAGAAATGAATGCTAATTCACCACCTTCACACCACAGCTCATTACTTTGTCCGCCAAAATTAAGTGCTTGCGAAGGCGCTTTGCCTAAGTTTTTCCATTTACGTTCACTGCCTTTACTGGCTTCTTCTGCACTGGCGTGAAATGGCGGGTTACACATCGTTAAATGATACAAATCTTTCGCATTAATCACCCCTTTAAAAATATGCTCGGGATTTTTTTGTTGTTTAAGCGTTATTTTTAAATCATTAAACTGAGCGAGCTGCTTGGCTATTTTTATTGCTGCAGAGTCTATGTCGCTGCCAGTAAAGTGCCATTGGTATTCGCTATTGCCCGTTAGCGGGTAAACTAAGTTAGCGCCAGTGCCTATATCAAGCACTTTAATTTGTCGGCCAGTGGGAATAACTTGCTGATTATCTTCGCTGAGTAAGTCAGCTAAGTAATGAATATAGTCAACTCTACCTGGAATAGGTGGGCATAAGTTGTGCTCAGGAATGTCCCAAAAGTTAATATTGTAATGACTTTTTAATAGCGCCTGATTCAAGGTTTTTACAGCTAAGTTATTACTAAAATCAATACTTTGATTGCCTGCTGGCGTCGTAATTAAAAAAGCAGTTAACGAAGGGGTTTGCGAGGTAAGCAAATTAAAATCGTAACCATTTTTATGTTGATTGCGCGGGTGTAATTTAGAGCGAGCTGATTTTGCTTTCATGAGGCTTTTTTAACAACAGGAATAAAAGCTAATAGTAACAAATACAGACAGAAAAAGTGCATAATTTTCCCTTTGGCTTACCAGATATTACTGGTAGGATGAGTTGTTAGCAATTATAAGGAATTCGCTTTGGCAATTACTCAACAATCTGTTTTTATTAAATTAGATGACTATCAAACACTGCATTTGCGCCGTATCGTCAATCAACAGCCGAGCGGCCCTGTGGTGTTATTAATTCATGGTGCGGTAGAAAATGGCAAAATATTTTACACTCATAGCAATAAAGGGTTAGCGCCTTTTTTAGCTGAACAAGGGTATTGTTGTTATGTCGCTGATTTACGCGGGCGTGGTGAAAGTAAACCTGCTATTTGTAAGCAAGCACGGTATGGACAAACTGAGGCGATTGTTGAAGATATTCCGGCATTTATTGAAAAAATTGAACAGTTAGAGAGTAAAAAACCTGACTTTTTAGTTGCTCATTCTTGGGGTGGGGTGTTGCTTAATAGCGTGTTTGCTCGCTTCCCTGAGCTGATAAACGATGTAAAAGCGTGTGCCTATTTTGGTTCAAAGCGTTCGCTATTTAATAACCACCCTAAAAAGTTATTTCAGGCCAATTTAATTTGGTATTTTATGGCGCCAATATTAGCGAAAAAACACGGTTATTTACCAGCAAAACGCTTAAAGTGGGGCAGTGATGATGAAACTCAAAAGTCGCATTATCAAAGTATGCAGTGGGCTAAGAAAAATCCGTGGATAGACAGTGATGATGGCTTTGATTACGCTAAAACATTAGCAAATCTCACGCTTCCTCCAACGTTACATATTGCGGCAGTAAAAGATAAAGCATTGGCACAGCCTATCGATATTCAAAAGTTTATTGATGAGTCAGGTGCTGGGGTGCAAAAAATGCAAATATATGGCCGCCGCTTTGGGCACAAAGTAGATTACGACCATATTAATATGCTTACCCATCCACAGGCACGCCAAGAACAGTTTATGGATGTGCTTAATTGGTTTGAGGCAACGAGAGCAGACTAAGTAAAGGGGCTTCATAACGCTGCCATTTATCAAGGCTTTTGTTATTTACAGGCTGCCTGATGGCATGTTTACTGAGCGTTGTAACGGCGCTTTTATTTTTGTAAAAGTCTAAACAAGTCTGTTCAAATTCATAGCCAGTAAAACTCAATAGTGCGGTTAATTGATCTTTAGGGTTTTCAATTAACTGCTCATAACTTAAATTATAAATAGCTAAGCGGTTAAATTGCTGCCAATGGCTCATCAGTTTTTCATAAAGCTGATGGTACAAAGTAAATTCATTTAAATCACAAAAATAGGGTTCGTTTTCAGCAAAGTAATTAGTAAACACTGAAAATGCGGTTGCGTTAAAGTTGCGGGTCAGGTTAATAAACTTAGCGTCTGGGAATAAAATATAAATTAACCCTAAGTTTTGGTAGTTGCTAGGCAGTTTATTGATCACAAATGCGCAATTGCTCCCAGAAGAACTTAAGGTATCTAAATATATAGCTCTGGCTTGGTTAATTAAAGGCGTTGTTAGCTTAGTTAAGCATTGAGGGTAGCGTAACCCTGTTTTATGTTCTAAAAAAGCGACTACCTTATTACTAATACTGGTGTCTTCTCCAAGCGTTGTCCATTGACTGTGTCCTGCTAACATCTGCTCCAGTAAGGTTGAGCCGCTTCGTGGCATACCAATAATAAACACGGGCGTAACAGGATACTGCTTATTTAGGTTTGCTAAATTGAACACACTTTCATTATTATATTCAATAAGTTGATCATAAAACTCAATTAAATCTTCAGTATTAAATTCACTGAGTTTGTGTTGTTGCTGATTGGCAATCACAAAATAGTTAAACGCTTGATCAGTATCGTCTAATTTGTCGTAACTTTTAGCTAAAGCATAGTAGCAGACCATTTTTAAGCGTAGGTTATTTGTTTGCGTTAAAAAGTGGTGTAACTGAACGATGTAATTATTTGCTTTATTAAAGCGCCCTAATTGTACCAATTCAAATAATACATAAGCCGTAACTGGTGCTATCCCAAGCTTTAATGCTTCCTCAAACGTGGCCTGCGCTTTATCAAGCTCGCCAAAGGTTAAATAGTGCTGGGCTAAATAATAATGAGTGTCTGGGTTGCCTGCGGCAATACTGGTTGCGTATTCGAGTACTTTTTGCGCATCTTCAGGAGAGTTGACCGCATTAAATGCATCACTTAGTGCATACAAAGGTTCTAATGCATAAGGGAGATGCTGACACGCTCGTTGTAGTATATAAACAGCGGCATCAAATTGTTCTAAACGCAGTGCTACTTTACCTAAGCCAAACAGGGCGTCACCATTATCAGGCTCTGCTTGTAATAGCATTTTGTAATGAAACTCAGCCTCTCTGAGCTTGTTTTGTGATAATAACTCATTCGCTTTTTTTAGTAGCATAATACAACTAATATTCTTTTTATTTAATATAACCCCAAAGCCACAAAAAATGCGAGTGTAAAAGTCATTTTAAATGGGTTTATAGAGGGTAATAAAAAGGCGAAATGCATTACACATTTCGCCTTTGATTATCATTAACACATGTTAGAAAGTATAGGTTGCTTTAGCGTAGTAAAAGCCACCATTAATTCCGTATGGAGATGTTTCGTAGTACTTACCACCCCAGTTGTTATTTGGTGCCACTGTGAAATCAAGTTTCTCTGCTTCTTGATCCAGTAAGTTTTGTGCACCCAATGAGAAGCTAATTGAGTCATTCATGAAGTAGGTTACTTCTATATCTAACGTGACTGCTGCGTCAGCCATTTTAGCTGTTTCATCATAATCTACATGAACGCCTTGGTACTCACCAAAGTAGTTAAGGCGAGAAAATGCTGAAAAGCTTTCCCATTGTTGTGCCCAGCTCAGTGTTGCACGGTGATTAGGTAAGTCATTTTCAAGACGACTTACTTTAAATGCACCAGTTATATCACTTGAGCGTGTTACTTCTGTTTCATTCCAGTTGTACGCTAAGCTAAATGTAGAGCTACCACTGAACAATTCAGCTGAGTAGTTAGCAACTAAATCAACACCTTGTGTAGTGGTATCAAAGTCATTAGTAAAGAAACTAACTTGCGCAAGGTTTTGTACGTTAGGTACGCCCGCAGCTTCAAGCGTGTCTTTATCTGCTTGGCTAAGTTCAATTTTATCTGATTGGCTAATACGGTCATCTACTTGGATGTTGTAGTAATCAACCGTTAAGAATAAATCGCCAATAGTATACACCGCACCAAAGGTGTAGCTTTGTGATTCTTCAGGCTCAAGTTCAGTACCACCTAGTTGAATAGCAATTGGGTTTGTAGGTGGTAACAAAGCCGAATCTACTAGTACACCACTGCTTAAGTTAGTTTGTACGTTACTAACATGCGCTTGGCCTACGGTAGGCGCACGGAAACCGGTGCTGATAGAGCCACGAATATTTAGATCTTCAGTCAAGTGGTATTGACCCATTAACTTATAGTTAGTGGTTGAACCAAAGGTATCGTAATCTTCGTAGCGAAGCGCTAAGCCCATTAAGAACTCTTCAGTAAATGGCGCTTCAATATCAATATAAGCTGCATAGTTACGACGGTCATTCGCCTGCATCTGATGGTTTAAATCCAGGGAAACCGTTAAAACCTATACCAAAACCTTGATCAGTTAATGGACCTGCAATAAACGAAGCCTCATCACTTGCCACTACGGTAAAGGTTTCTTCATGCCATTCTAAACCACCGGTAATGTTTACATCGTAAGCTAAATCAAAGTCAAACCCTTTTGAAATATCAAAATTAAAGTTTTTCTCTAATTGTTCATATTTACCTGGGCTAAAATCACGCGGGCTATCTGGACCCAGTGAAGCATTGATTGTGTCGTATATGAAGTAGCGAGATTCGTTATACCCAACCTTACCACTTAGATCATAATAAGCGCCTTCTAAAAAGTCGCCAGTAAACTCACCTTTAGTACCGATAGTAAGTGACGTATCTGTAATATTACCACCAAAGTTTGGTGTAAAACCGCCCGGAAGCATTTCGTTAAATGCGAAACAATCAGGGTTATTTGCTACACCATTAATATAGTCAGGGTTATCAAGAACGTTGTCATCAATCATAATGGTTGGACAGTTACCGCTCATATCACCGGTTAAATCACCAACAAGCAGTGTTTCGCCACCATCATTTGAGTATGCACCAGGGCGAGTATGTGGGTTACGGTAATAAAAACCACCGCGTACATCACGCTCTGAGTAGTTACCAAACATGTAAAATTGTGAGTCGTTAGTAAGTTCTAAACCAATATTACCAAAGATAGAGATGTCGTCATCTACCTCAGGTGCACCCCATACTTGGGTGATCGGGGCAATGTTTGGTACGCCAGCGGCATCAAGTGCGGTAGCATCCGCTCTTTGTACTGAGCGGCTGGTTGCGTCGGCTGTTTTGTACTGAAAGCTTAAATTAGCAAAACCGCTATCGGTAAATGGTAAGCCCACATTACCTGAAATTTGAGTTGTATCACCGTCGCCCTCATAATATTCGCCTTTGCGAACTTCGAAAGATCCGCCTTCAGAGGCATCTATAAGTTGGAAGTTTAAAACCCCAGCAATCGCATCAGAACCATATTGTGCAGCGGCACCATCACGAAGTACTTCTACTTGTTTCAGTGCAATACTTGGAATTACTGAAATATCAGCACCTTGCGCACCATCGTTAATACCACCACCTAAAAAGGCGATAACTGAAGCACGGTGACGACGTTTACCGTTAAGTAAAATTAGTGTGCTATCTGAAGGTAGTCCGCGTAAGTTTGCAGGGCGCACTAATGAAGCAGCATCACTGATTGGCATTGAGTGTACGTTTAAAGAAGGAATAACCCCTTTTAATAGCTCTAGCATATCAGTGTTACCTGATTTACTTAGCCCTTCACCACCAATAATATCGATAGGTACAGGAGAGTCACCAATAGAACGAGGCGCAGAGCGCGTACCTACTACGGCAATTTTTTCTACATTTTTGTTAACTTTAACTTCGGTTTGCTCTTCTTGAGCAATTGCTGAACCAGAAACAAATAAGCCTGCGGCTGTTGTTGCTAGAGCAAATTTGATGGCCTGTTGAAGCGCATTGCTTTTTAATTTCATTCTAAATATCCCCAGTTAGAATTGATTTGTATAGTCTATTTGATGACTTTATTGTGGACGGTTCACATTCAATGGGGAGCAGATATTGCTAACTCACTCCTAAAAGCTTAATAAACTAAGCGCACCTCCTGTGAGTCCTCGAAATAGACTATAGATAAAAAAACTAAAGAGGGTAATGGGTAGTTAACCACTATTTAACAAGTTGAAACAAATGGTTTATCTAAAAATAACGCAGAGTTAATCATAAGTAGGGCGGGGAAAGGGGGTAAAAGCAGGCATTGATACATAATTACTAACTAAATAACCTCAGATCTGCATAAGAATTAAAGCCGAGTCACTTTAATACTCGGCTTTTTAGTCTGAAAGGTATAGGCAATTAATCCAGCCATTAAATTAACCATAAATGAGATGCAGCTGCGGTGCCTTGT
>UEXM01003377.1_pt1 | contig 10220 bp, 19 predicted proteins | sample 1796661 | NCBI WGS metagenome assembly UEXM01 (sample SAMEA4772469, study PRJEB27181) | metagenome
GTGGCGTCTATCCACTGGAATCCTGCGTTTGCTGCTTCGTTCATAATTTCGTTTCTGATATCCAAGTTGAAATTGCCATAAGGCTCAACCTGCAATAACAGTGTCATTGGTCTATTATCTGATGTTTTACTCATCTAGTAGAGGATTATTCATCCTCATTATTTGACTCCGGAATAGTTGTAGGCATTCCTGCCATGGCATTGGATTCTGCTAGAGTTAATCCAGCCCCAATTACCATACAATATCCAAATTCATCATGTCGATCTATTGTGAGATGTATCAAGCGACCATTATGTAGAGCATGAAAGAATTCCTTCATAACTCCAGTAATTTGTTTGTCTTTGCCAGTGTAAACTTTCAAAAAGTAGTCAACATCTGTCTTGCGTTCGCCGTTACCCATCTCTGGGTCGTATACGGTCTTGTCAATTTCCACGCTCGCGTTTTCTACTCTCTCATAGGTATACATTATATCTTTATTTCCTGTCATCTAGTAGAGGATTATTCTTCCTCTTGTTTTTTCTTTGCGTGATAGCGTGCGAATTCTCTCGCATTTATCTTCTCACGATTCTCTTCGCGATACTTGCGTTGATACGCTTTCATCTTCTCAAGATTCTCTTCGCGGTACTTGCGGTCATACGCCGCTTTCTTCTCACGATTCTCTTCGTAATGCTTGCGTTTTCGCGCTAGTTTCTTATCACGCAGACATTCACCACAGAATAGTTTCTGTGGAATGTATTCAAATATGTTATCACAAGTCTCACAAATTGTAAGTTCCTTGTTCATTATTTTCTCGAATAATTCTTCATCATTCATCTAGTAGAGGATTATTCTTCCTCCTCATATGCATTATGTAGTATATCTCTTCCTATAAGTATAGGACAGGATAGTTTAGATCTATTAGTAATAGAAGCCTTTAGTATAATTGTTTCATTAAAGACATCTATTTGTAGCCAAACTAGTTTCCTTTTTTGTACTCCCATTGCATTTCTTACTCTAACCCGTCCAGCGGATTTGAGATTCAGTGTGCGAGCCAATCCTTCATCAATAGAAGTTCTTGTCGCACCCGTGTCGATAACCGCTCTACACCTAATTGGCCAACGAATCCTATCGGGTTCGTTGATTTCAACTTCGGTTGTAAAAGGGTCTCTTTCATTTAACGTTCCACGTTTTCTCATCTAGTACGGGCATCAGCCCAGGCTATTTAGCATAATACTCAATAGCATCTCTTACGATGTTCTTACGATGTTCTATGTCTAATCTAAACCAAACTTCACTTGGTTTTAGACCTACATACTGTTCTTCGTAATGACTTCGCAGCATTGGATCGCCTGCTCTTAGCAGGACATCCAGCGTGTTTACATTTTCTAAATATATTAGTACAGTATGTACTATCTCGTATTCTTCGTGTATGTTTCGCATCTAGTAAGCCTCACTCGGAGGTCTCTCTGTGGGACGAATACCAACCGGCATCATCCACACCATCGTAGGGAAGTCCCCCACGCATTTTTTCATATTGCACTTTCCATGCTTCTTGGTCAACCTCTTTCAGTTGGCTCAACAAGTATTCTTCACTAAGCAAGTAGTGCAATCTAGTGTCTATGTTAAAGCCATTTAAGGCATACATCATCACTATGTTAAGTATATCAAAACGGTAGTCGTTGCTTGTAGACATCAGCGGGCGTAGACTATCTAAAAATGTTTTCAGATTTTCTACCAGCCGGATGTTACTAGTGGACGAACCACTTTGATAACGAGAATGATCTGCAAACCTTTTTCTGAAATTCTGTTCAGTTTGTTTGTATAGTTCATCTCGTTCTTCGTTCGTTAACGTTGTAATTTTAGCAACACCGAGTATTCCTGGTGTGCTCCAAAGTTTTTCTTTTTTTTGTTGCATCTAGTAAGAATTAAGCCATCTTAAAAATGACGTTAATTCCAGAGTGGAATGATATTCCACCTTCGACAGCACCTATTTCGTAATTCAGTTTTTTCATTGTTTTAACTGTACGAACTAGGAGTTCTAGTTCACTTTGGTTTAGTGACCTGTCTTTTATCGGACTTATGCCGTATTTTTTGTTTATCTTTGATATTTTTAGTAAAACATTTGCAGAGGGTATTCCCCATGCACCGTCTTCCACCAAAGTGTCTATAGTACGTCGTGTCCATTCTATATCAGATATGCTTGGTTGCCAATCTGTCTCTTCCATCTAGTATCCCATTCGAGTCTTTGTTTTAACTCATTGGGGGTTGTATTTGACTAAGAATTGTCTGCTTTGTCCATAATTAATTAGTTTAGACATTATCTTAACAATTTCTTCTTCTTTATACCCAAGTCCCTTTAATTCTGCTCTGCACGATTCTGCAGACTTCATTCTGGTAGTATCAACATGACCAGATTTTATCTGATAATGTCCGACCATCGTCTGTCCTGGTGCGAGGTTAGCATGGAATGATTCTTTTATTCTCATTCTGCTAGCATCTAACTTGCGAATCTGCCGCATGGTTGCGGTGTATTCGTCAAGTTCGGCAACTTGTTCTTCTTCTGTTTTTGTTTTTTCTGGGGGTTCCATCTAGTAAAGACCGTAGTCTTAGTTGTTTTTATCTTGGAAAAGTATCATACTTTTATGAGATCCCGAGATAGCACAAATAGTGGTTGTCAACATCGTCGAGTATTCATCGACTAATTGAACTAATCCAGGCATTCCAACAACCCACTTAGCAATACGCTCAGGTGGTGCATCGGTTGGGGGTCTGTTTTCCTTCATTTGTTCGATAGTTGACATTAGTTCTTTTGCTATGGACCCATTGGGGTCCGTTTCTACCACGTAGTCCATCAAAGCCTCTGCGGTTCTAGCAATCAAATCAAATTGATCGCAAACCGCTATTGTTGCTGTTGCTGTTATTTCGGTTGGTAGTTCTGTAACATCTATATGTATCATCTAGTAGCCTACTCGTTAGTAGGTAGTTGAGACTTGAGTCTCTTATTCTCGGCTTTTAGGTGCCGGATTTCTTCATACCCTTCGTCGAGGGCTGCCAATATTTCAGAGGCGTCAAGCACGAATCGTGCTGCGCCACCGAAAGTATGTGGTTGATATGCTTTAGTATCTATTTTTCGCATCTAGTAACCTCAATCTTCTGAGGTATCAATTAATCCATCAGGGACGACAACAATTCCTGTCTCGTTCCTAGTGACCTTAATGCCAACTACTCGTTGGCCATCTTTTATACAGTTTCTAATAAATTCTAGCAGACCAGGAGTTCTATACCAAGCAACCATTAATTCTTGGTCGTCTGATATCGGTATGTCCTTTGCTGCACTATTTATCATTTCAAAAAACAAAACCTCTCTTCTCAGAGCCATTGTTTCTTGCATGTATGTTTTCCTGCTGATACCTCGGCATTCGTCCGAGCAGTATTTTTGAGCAGGTTGTGTCAGTGTGAATTCTTTTTCACATTCTTTACAATTTTTTGTAGTCATCTAGTAATGATTAGGATTATTCACCTAACCATTTTCGCTTTATATCGTCGGTCATACAATGACCATAACCAGCCCTTTCTATAAAGAGGGCCAGTGCCGATTCGCTATTAAAGTCTAAAAAACAATTATTTAACAATCGTTGATTCTTTAGTTGGGTAATAGAGGCTTCTGTGGCAACGATTAGTTTTTCGTAGTCGTTTGCATCCATTTGAAATTCTGCATAACTTCCTGTAGCCAATTGTTGTAAGGCTTTCAAGTGTAATACAGCCTGTTGTCTGAATCTCTTGTCCCAAGCGTATTCAGTCTCATCCGGTAGTCTAGGAATCGTGTCGCGGTATTCTTGCGAATTCAGCATTACCACGCATTCCATTAGTGCCTTGTCTCTGTTACTTTCTGTAAATTCTGTTTTACTATCCATAAATAAATCATAAAATTCTTTATCACTTGGTCGCATAGAAATACGCCAAATGGTATAAAATTGTTCAATCTTATTGCCGACCAGTAGAATTAATTCCTTCAATTCTCTGAACGCGGCTTTCATGTCTTTCGTTCTTTCTCTCTTATTTTTACCATCAATATTTCTTCTGGCTATATCTAAGTGAGTATGGTTGCATTTACCTGCAGCGTGAGCACGAACTAGTTCGTCAGTATCACTATCGCTATAAAGCACATAGTAATCTACATCCAGTCCGTTGCCGTCACAAAAGTGCGCTCTGCCTGTTGTGCCATTGGACCATGAGGCCAAATGACATCCGACAGTGCGCCCCAAGCAAACAGGAACAACGGTCACATCGGAAAGTGTTTTTTCCCGAAGTCTTGCGTGTTCTTCTTCGCTTAATGCGGTAATTTGCAATCTCTTTTCTTTAATGTTGTATTCATTATACATCTAGTAGCGCAAAAAGTTTCTAATTTATTGCGCAGCCACAGGACACTAAGTTCCTGTGATTTAATTTGATCTCTGAGTGTTTCTTTATCAACCGCAGAGTGAATTATTTCACCCAAATGGTTGTATGAAAAAGCAGCGTCTGTCGGTTCTTTCCAGCCAGAGCGTTTGCTTCTTTTTTCAAATATCAAATTGTTAAGGGCATCTTCTGCCGATTCAATGCTTGTGCATTGTAATTCTCGCCATAGAGTGTTTTCTTCTATGTCGTGATAGTTTTTAGAAGAAGCAAGGATTGGGCCACCAGATTGCTCTGCTTCCCAAGCCTGCTTGCATAAGTCATTGTGGTAAAATGGCCCTTCGGCTTTCTTTTGTACGAGTTCAGTTATCTCGTCACCACAATAATTACAGTCCACTTTTTTCTTGAGCCATTGTTGGCTCTTCTTAGGGGCTGCTCCTTTTCTTCTATTCCTGTTAGGATTGTATCTTCTTTTCATCTAGTAAGTGGTTATTTTAGTTTCCACTGGTTTCTGCCAAAGTGTTTGAATCTTTGGTCACCTCTAAGCCATATACTCAATGCTTGCGCCTGTGGCGCCCATCTTGTACTTCTAGGGTTTTTACTTATCATAGCACCAATCAGTTCTGTCGAGGACATAGGTCTAGCAGTTTGCTTTAGTATGCTCGCGCAGGCATCAAGTGCTCTGGTTCGGGTTCGTGCTCCTTTCATCTAGTAAGATAAAAAAACGCCAACCTATTTCTAGATTGGCGAATATTGTTCATCATGGTTAATCAGATTTTGGTGAAAACCATTTTCGCTTAACATCCTTTCGTCGCTCCGCGACGAGTGTAGGGTAGTCTTCGTTTTCATTTTCTAAAATCTTGTTAAAAGCACCGGCCATTATATTCAATATCTTTGGCGTAATTGCGTCGGCTAGTCCAATGTGTTTGAGTTCATCGACAGCAATATAATCGCAATTAGCGGCTTTTACCAATTTCTTAGAATGAGAAATCAGTAAAATTTGAAGTATCATGGATAGTTCATTTTTATCCAATTCGTTCAAATATCCATATATTCTGATTTCATTTTCTATTTCGGTCTGATCATAACCATCCTGATTTCCCCAATAAAGGTGGTTCAGGATTGCTATAACCATTCTTGAAATCAGATTGAGTTGATCTCGTCCGTAGGCAATAAATGCCAATCGTTCCGACGGATTCAAATTTTCTAATTTCTTCCATTTAGAACCCCAACATTCTTTTGTACACTTTTTCGCATCACGGCGCTTTTTCGCCTTGACTGGATCCCTTACAGTTATCCTTTTTGATTTCTGTTTGCAGGTTAGTGTTTTGAACGGTAGAGTTTTTTTATCTATTTTGTAAGAAAAATGATTATTCCAACTAGGTACTTTACCATTTATTACGTGATAGTAAAGTATAGAGTTGACAGTTTCTTCTAGGAGTTTTTTAATCCCAAAAAAATATCTTGTTGCGTCAGCCCGTAGACCGGGCCTGGCAGAATCATACCTATCATCCCACTCATCAGAGATGGGTGAGTATCCGGTAATTTCCTTTGTAACTTTATTCAAATCAAAGTTCACATCTTCTTGAAATGTGAGTTTTCCTTCATGTACCATCGTTTCAACAATATACCATCCATTGGTCAAAATTGTTTCTCGTAAACAATCTTGATCCCAGTATCGGTTTGTATTAGTGGTAGAGGATTTTATCTTTGCTTTCTTCTTAGACGCAGATTTTTTGAATTTCTTGCGTCGCTTGTCTGAATTTTTTGTCATCTAGTAAGGCAGTTGTTGCCTATTGTTTCATGCTACTGCCCGCACGCTTTTTGAACCACCGTGGTGCTTCATCATCGTTTCGGGTAGAGTGTATTTCGTTACGTAATGTACGAAGTACAGAAGTGGAGGTCCACTTGCCACCTTTCTTGCCTTTAAGACCATTTTTATTCAAGGTCTTGGCAACTTTTGCGGCAGGGACATTATACGTTAGTTGTATTTTCATCCATTCCATATTATTCTGCTCTTTCCAGTTAGGAACAAGCATACCATTTCTAACGTCCCAGCCGTAGACAGCACCAGTGTACGCCTTCTTATTTTTCTTAAGGGCACTCATTGCTTTCTTCGTCGACTTTGATGTATTAGTCTTTTTCTTGGGTTTAGTTTTTGGTTTAGTTTTTGGTTTAGTTTCGGATTTAAGAATCTTATCTTCTTCACTTACTTCCTCTTGCAAGGAGTGTGTTTCAATTGATTTAAGAGATTCATAGTGGGCAACAATAAGTTGTCTTGCTTTATGTTGCTCTTCTTCGGTTTCTTCTCCAACGAATTCAACCATGTGGGCTGTAAATTCTTCTGGAAATAGTGTAGCCAAGGCACCGTTGCGCCTAAAATTAAGCGGCACTGCCTTAAAGTCGGTTGGAACAAACTTTCGACCAAGTCTTATTTGTGCACATGTTAGGCACAACAATCCTTTGTATCCGTTGTTTATTTCGAACCATAAACTAGTTTTCAACATATAGTGCATATTTACACCATTTGTTTTCAAACCGATTTTGTTTGGTCTTCCTCTCTTAGTTACCCTACTCATTTTGCATCCACAATCCGAGCAGGATCTTCTTTTCATTCTTTCCTCCATTGCATTTTCACTCTCGTTACTCATCTAGTAGAGGATTATTCTTCCTCATTGATTGGGTGGACAAACAGACTGACAGTTACTTTGTCATCTTTTGTTAGGTGCTGTAAACTTTCAACGACTTTTGTTGCTTCTTCTAGGGTGTCAGTATAGAACGACACATCATAAGATGTGATATATGTTCTGTTTCTTCGACCCTTGAAGATGTTCTTCAAAGTCAGTTTACGAAAACCAAACGCTTGTCCGTGGCCACTCCAATACTCCATAGTACTGGCTGGCATCTTGTCTTCCCATGCTCCCAGTATGTAACTGTAAATATCATCCGAATCATCGAATGTCTTCTCAGCATTTACACCGTAGGCATATTTTGTTTTGTTTTCACTCTCGTTACTCATCTAGTAAGAGGCTCGCAGCCTCACGCTTCTAAAAGTTGAACCACTGCTGGTCTACCTTCATTGTCGAAGCCGGAATAAGCGATAAAGCAACCATAGCATAGATTGTTCCAAACATGGTAATCTGCTATGATTTCAAATCGATCTCTTCCTCTTGGTTTAACCTGCCGCCCTCTCACACTTCCTGAGTCGGTAGGGACTCGGTATGATTCTGCTTCGGTTAGTTCTTTGTTGCATTCAAAGCAACATTGCGTTTGATTTTTCTTATTCATCTAGTAAGAGGTTATTAGCCTCAAAGTGTAAGTAATTCTTGAGCCACATCTGGGCCCATTGCAACAGTCTGTATCTTTAGTCTGTTATATGACTTACTTGCATCTTTCTTTGACGGCACCTTAACACGAGCGAATGATATTTTCACAGGTAGTTCGTGGCCTTGGTTTTGCCATGAAGCAACTTTCTGTTGAAAGTGTTCTTGTTCGTAACTTCCGACCCACATCTGGACTTTGTCTCCAGCAGGGCTTGTCATTCTTACAATGGTATTTGTTTTACCATCGAAATTGCTTGGGATATCTGAGGTGTAACTTTCGACAATATAGTTTTCATATACTGTGTCAAATTCCGCCTTCAGAGTTTCTCTCTCTTCAATTTCGGCATTCGGTGTGCGGTGCTTTTCGTCTTCTTCTTCGACTCCCTTGAGGAAGTCGCTTAATTTGGTTTGCTTTGTCATTTTAAGTTCTCCTAGTAACAATATAACCCCTAAATTGAGGGTTTATAGTTGTTGTCTCGACTGTATTTCATCCATTAATTGTTGTATCTTATTTTTGATATTCCATATCGTATTTACGCAATCAACGCATCGAAATTCGTCGACATTAATAGTTTCATTATGTCTGCAACATGTGTTGGGACATCTCTTTATATCGTGTCTTTTCATCTAGTAGAAACAAATGTTTCAAAGTTTCATAAACCTTGTAATCCGGATTGGTGCTTTACCAATCACAGTAGGGTGTAACTTGTCACCAGTCTTCCAACCTTCAATTCCTTTCGAAAAAGGTTTTACAGTTAGGGCTTTATCTTTTCTGCCGAGAATCCATCCATCGTCAATCAACGACTTTAGTAAGTCGTCTTCCCAACCCGATTTGAGTTTGGTATTGTAGTGTTTGTAATTCTTAACATATTTGATAATGTCAGCCCAAAACAAAGACAGAGACCCTAAGTCCCCACCCTTTGTTTGGTGTTCGTTATATGTGGTTTTGAAGCAATTTTGCGCAAGTAACATGATTTCGACACCGTACTTGGTTTTGTAATCAAGTCCTTTAGTCGTGTTCATAATTTTTTTATACTTTTGCTTAGCCATTTGGGTGCAATGCACCGTCAAAGGACTTTTTTGTTGCTTTTTTGTTTGTTTCGTTTTTGTAGGTTTCGAAGGAGCCTTGCTCGTATCTTCTACCTCGATTACAGGTAAACCCGCCGCCTTTTTAGTGAGGGGCATCGTAATCCATTTTGCACCATCCCACAATTGAATTGATTCTAATGTAGGTTCAGCCTCTCTGACAAGTTTGATAAAATTCTTTATTCGCAACTCAATTAAGTCGTTGTCGTTAAATTCTTTTTTCCAAACAATATATTCATTACAAGCACCCTTTATGGTGTCTAATAGTTTTGAAACAGCCTGCTGTTGTGCTCCCATCAGTTTCTGTGCATCGCCGAGTCTGTTTATTGGAACAGACGCACCGTGCAGTTTTGTCGTGGGTTTTTCTTGATTTTCTCTTTTAGTACTCATCTAGTTGTACCACCTCTCGGCCAGGCAGTACTATTGTGATCGTCCTATTCAATCACTGCTATCAGTCTGGGGGGAGCGGTAGCGGGTTGATAAACGGACTATGTGTCTCTGTCATTTGTCTGAACAGGGAACATATAAAAAACCTTAACAAAAAGTTGAGTCCGAGCGTCTATCTAGTAGGAATTAAAATTCCGTTTCTTTCCATTCTTCAAATGGAAGTGGGGGTCGATTGTATGCACCAGTTTTGGCAAGGTAGTCTGCATATTCATTGTAGACATTGCCATCGTGTGCTTTTACATATTCCCATGTGACATTAGGAACTGTTTTTGCTAGGGCTTTAACCTTGGCAACTAGTTCCTTGTTTTGTTTTGCTTTCCAGTTCCCAAATACTAAGTTACCCGCATATTGCGAGTCTCCGTATATTATGCATTTATCATATTTTGCGCCCAGTCTTATCATTTGGAGCGCATAGTATATTGCAGCCAGTTCGGTAGTATTGTTTGTTACTTTTCCCAAATCTAATGGGAATGTGTTTTCCAACACTCTGCCGTCGGCATGAACATTTATTGCAGAACCATGATCTGGTCTAGCAGTTATAATATTAATACCGTTCTCGGTGTTAGTGCGTCTGTAAACACCTATACCTCCAAGAGTTCGTACATTTGGGTTCTCATTATTGATGGCTGAGCCATCAACATAAAATTCAATTTCATTTGTCATCTAGTAACCTCAAGGAATGGGGTCTGCTGGAATGTACCCAACGGGTCTTCCAGCACGATTTTTAATAACGTTATCGTCACTAAAATTAATTTCCCTACAAACACGCATGGACTTTCCATGCACGCTTCCAGGCAATCGTATGATTCTACGGTTATCGTAAGTAACCATCCAGTCTAGCAACAGATTCGTTTCATGCTGTAAGATTTTCACCACAGATTTGTAGTGCCTCTCAATATCTGCATTCTTGTCTTCGTGGTTGCAAGAGTAGCGTAGTAAGGTCTCTTTTTCTCGACCTTGTTTTATCTTCTCTCTTCTTAGTACTTTAAA
>UEXM01003378.1_pt1 | contig 10220 bp, 16 predicted proteins | sample 1796661 | NCBI WGS metagenome assembly UEXM01 (sample SAMEA4772469, study PRJEB27181) | metagenome
CTGTTTGTTTTATGTGTGGCAACATTTCCTTAATAAAGTTATACGACTCGTAGAGATTATCTGAAGCATGCACTAAAAGATCATGAACAACATAATAAAGGTATGCTACAGTAACGACTCCCGCATTAATAACTTCATCGGAACTGTACTTGCCCTTGCTTTCATCTGCATACTCATTTGCTTTTTCTCCAACATCTTCACGACCGGCATCAACTCGATCCTTAAAAGTTGGATCCTTGTCATATCTTTCTTCAAGGTCTGCGATTGCTTCCGCGTCCTCTTTATCGAGCAACTCTAACGCTCTGATAAGATCAACAGCCGCTTGTCCGCTCAATTCTGTTGGCGAGTCATATTTTTCTATGAACTTTACACCACGTTTTCCAACGTTATCCCAGAATTTTCGGAAATCTTTGATTGTGTCGACAATCCTCTCGACAACATCTTGAGGAAGTTCAGCAGTACTTTTGGCTGCGTCAAATACATTACCGGTAGCTTTTTGTACGGTTTCGAATCCCTCTTTAACAGTTTTAACTAATGGGCTTAGAACAGCAGTATCCATCCCGACGTCCTTTTAAAATAGAACATGCACCCTTTTATATGGATATGACAATACAGAGAAATCTACTTTGGCGTGCGTTTGCCCTGAGGGTCCCAGATTGACATTGCATCTGGCTTGCGCGTTGCGATGGGTGGGCTCATGTAGATTGGGTCCCCGAAGCAGGATTCAACGTCCTTTCGGTACTCCATTGGGTCGGGCGCCTTTCCGTAATTGAAGTCACCTCCTACAACAAATTCCGTTCCGCTCTCCTCGAGTTCAGTACACATGGCTTTCATCTCGTCATCGGATGGGCCACCTGTGTAACCGCTGTGAAAGCTCACCAGAGTCTGATCTCCAAGCCGGGCACAGGCACAGCGAGGACCTGTACTTATGTTCTGTACCTCAGTTCCGGGCGGAAATGCCAAAAGACAAAACGGGCGAGACATATCGCTGTGATGTACAACTTCCATCCGACACTCCTCTAGGCGAATGGCCAATCCACGCGTTGCTTCTTGCACGAAAAGAATAGTATTGTCTCCGGTGTTGTCCTCTAGCCAATCAATCTTTGACTCCATCGACGTTAGTAAAGAGTTCGTTGGGCCATGCCAAGCTGCATGAAACTCGTCCGGGTGTTCCTGTGCAAGACGTGCATACAAATACAACATACACATTGTGTTGTATCGCTGCTGTTCGGTGCTTCCGTATGGATTTTTGTGACTTGTGGACCATCCTGGCATCGTCAATTCCAACGCTATGATGCGTGCCGCCTCTTCTGGGCTCTGTGTCTTCACAACATCTGCCACACGCCTCATTGTTTCGGCCCATCTATTGGGTCCATTGAAGACGGGCGACACGAACCGAGTGTCAAGCTTTAGATGCTGGAGCGATCCATTCATCCAGTCTTCGAGACGTCCTTCTGGAGGGGGTCCAAACAGATCTTCGAGCATCTCGGGTGTACACTCGCTCGCGATACGGATCCATGTGTCCATCAACGCATGTGATTGACCTGGGAGATCGTCAACACCACCAATGTTGGCAACAAAGTATGGGTCACTTTCGAGTGCGTCATGGTCGGATGTTGGATTAGACACTTTTCGTGTGCCATCCAGCGGCGCGCTTGCAAAGATCATCGATCGGAGTAGCTTCAGGTCTTTTTGTGTCGGCATTGCTCGCTTGTTTTGTTTTTGGCAATTGATTTAGATAAAATAGAATGTCGCATATGGTGTGTCTATTTTAGTAACGTAATGAATTGGGCTATTAATAGGAGCGTCGAACGTCGCTGGTGATTTGTCGAATACAGGATTTTTCGCATCACAGTACCGATTGTGGTCAAGTTGACAAAGTCCCACAAGGTCGCGTTTTCGTCAAGTACAGTCGATGCCATAATAAGCTTTGTCTGTATGCATTTTGCTGCACGGTTTCGAGCACTGGCCGCAACAGTGAACTCTATGTCGCCATTTTCTTTAGCTTGATGAGATAATGTTATCGTCATATCGCGCAACTTCAAGTGTCTGTTGATTGACCCCCACGAACCGAGAGGACACACATAGTACCTCAAGAGGTCTTTAAAGTTTGAAATTGACATACTATCCAGGTCAACAGCCTTCAATAATGGGAATTTGGATATCACCTTTGCTGCATCACTTCTGTCAGCCTCTGTGCATACCTGACGTTTGACGACCTCCTCATCCCGACAAGACTGTCCGCTTTCCGAGATGACTTGCTTGGCATATTGTTCTGCGAGCTCTGGGGATTCGACCAACCCTTTAGAAACAAATAGTGTTGCAAGTGCTGCGCGTCTTGCCTGACCAAGAGTTCCTTGTTTTGCATTCCCATCTTGTCCCTCCATCGCTCAAAACACAAATGAGAGGATTTTGTTATGACTGCGGGAAAGTGGTTGAAAATATTGAGGCCCACAAAAAAAATGCACACAGAATTAAGACTTATTCTTTCCGCTGTATATCATGTTATAAAAGATTCAAAACCCCAGAGAGCCTACTGCGGCACACTCAGAGACAGCACCAGAATGTCATGCCCGGAGAGATTACCCCAGACCAGTCTCATGGCGCTGTTTGTATGGCCCCGTCAGTTCGCCGTAAAGCGCCTTTGCCGAAAAGATTGTGGTACTGTTCGCCGAGAATTGACACCGATTCCAAAACACAAGAACAAGAACAATCAGATGCAACAGCCCCTCACAATGTGCAGACAATGGAGAAAGACAGTACCGGCGTCTCGCTACCCGTTGATCAGAACGCTATCGATGGTGAACAGTGTGGTGCACGAGAATGAAGCAACGACATGCAATGCATTTGAAGGGCATTTTTCTTCTCAAGACGATCCCCATCCCATGCATCGCGACATGTCTCTGCGACAACAAGTGGTGGACAGTACAGGGACAGGTGTCAAGCTTCGGTTTAGTGCGAAACAACGAGGTTTAACCAAACTTAATTCTATGATCATTGCCGGATCCAAAACGCCCCAAAATGGTGTATTGCGCACAATCCGCTTTGCTCTTCGTCCTGGACCTGTCAAGATTGGTGTTCATAATACAGTCGCGTCGGGCGAACTCACGCACAGCGTAGATTTAGCACAGTTGTCAACCCATTTTCGCGCGAATCCAACGTCAAATTTTCCCGGTGTTCCGATGACAATCGACAACAAAGATGGTCCAGGGAATGCAACAGTGAGTTTCTTCTATCCATATGACATAAAGCAACAAACTAACACGTTTTAGGTCACTGCATTTACACAGAAAGATACACATCGCAGTTCTGTCATAATCCCTGGATCACTCAGTGTGCAAGGTTTAGCCTCTGCCATAAGCCAATTTGAATCTGCAGTAAACGACGTGAGCACATGCTTTCCAAAAGAGGCGCTCGGCCCGGAATAGATGCGTATGTATGTGCATGCTTTGGATTTGTCACGCTCTGGATTAATGCACTCGCGGTCCCAGTGGTGGCAGTGGATGTCGGTACGTGGCTTTTGGTTGTTGCTGTCGTCTGTCAATTGGGCGGAACACTTCTTGGAAAATGGGTCAGATTCGATGCATGTGCAAGTCTTACCGCCGTGGGGACCATCTTTCTTGGTCTGGGATACGTCACGATTGGTACCATTGTTTTTTCATTGGGGTATGGAATGCTTTATAGACGATACCTGTGTTCAGTGTGGGCACCCATTCGAGCAGCACAGTACGAGTTCGTCGGCCAGATACTCGTGTCATTTGTGGCCATTCCTATTGTTTACATACACGAGTCGTACACGGCACTTTTCCTCATTGCGGCTGTATTATTGATTATCGCAGGGGTCTGTGCGGATACAGAGATGAGACCCATTGAAACCATGTCTGGCGGATACCGTGTGCTCATTTCTTACGGAATGGTGTGTGGAGGAATCGGAGCGTTTTCGTTGGGCGGAATCTTACTTGTTGATAACGATCCGTCCGAAAACTACAGTCCGTACCAAAGTGTCGCTATTGTCGTTGGTGCGTCATTGCTAGGCGCATTCGTGGGCGCCATTGTTTCTGGAATTGCCGGTAGGTATCCCGAGCGCCTCTTCAAAGCAGGGGCTCTTACGGCTAGTGCTATTGCACTCTTGAGTCTAATCATCAATACCATCGTTGGATATTGCATTATGAGTGCCATTTTTGGCTTTTCGACAAGCGTTCTCATAATCAATTCGCGTGCCGTATGTTTCTCTGCGTCTAGTGCTGGTTACATATTTATCCAGAAAACAGCTGATCTTATTCCACCGGCACTGCTCTATTTTGGACTCACTTATCGTCAACTATTACAGACGGCACCCTCGTTTTTATCCATCGCCTTACTGGTACTTCCAGCATGCATATAACCGATATGTTACCACGATACTTTGCCATCGACGAAGCAGGAAACCCCAAGATTCATCCAAACGACAAGAAGAGAGTTTTGCGTGGCGTCGGGCTTTACGAACTTGTAGATGCATGTAAACACTTTAAGATGTAATATAGTTTACTGGAAGCCGAATACATTTTCATCGCTTACCTGTCTTATCGCTTGTTCACCATCGATTTTATGGAACTTTCTGACGGGAATTTTACCCGAGGCGGCTTTCATGAAGACTCTCGTAATTTCATCCCGTGCAACAAAATTTGTTAGTCCAAATTTATCCATAATTCTGCTTATTTCATCGTGTTTATGCTTGCCTGTATCATCGTCATCAGTAAATGTGGCTAATATATCTTTCCTGCATGCTTCAAGTTGTTCAATCAACGCTTGGGTTCGCGATTCTTTCATTTTTATCAGATCCATAATTTTCGTCGTAAAGAAGGCTTGTTTCAATTCCTTTGTCGCATTTTCTTCTTCTGTTTGTTCCCAATCGTGAATTTCAAACGATTCGACACCCCCAAGTGTAGTGTTCAATGGGTCATAGACGGCCCACTCGCCTTGTTCGCTTACAGTCACATAAATAGGACTCTCTAAAAACTCATCATAGTTGCCTGACGAATTGTCTCCATCAATATCAGTATCTGTAAATGTGTAAATACTTGACATTGAACGTTGGTCATTTTCGGGTGATGCACTATTGCTATTTACTGCAAATTCCCTGTGCTGTTGATGAGTGGGCTTACGGCGCCCAAACCCGATTCTTTCCTTGATTCTTTGAAAAAGGCTTGGTCCTGGCCTCATATCTTTTATAGTACGAACAGGTTTTATCTCAAAGTAAAGTCCGGACTCGGAGCGATATGATTCATCCATCGTAGAGGGGGTTTATTGATATACATTGTATAACTTATAAGGTTTACTATCTATTCATTGCTGTTGTCAACACCTTGTCGTACTTCCAAATCGACCTCCTCGTCATCGTCAATAAGCCGCATTTGGGTATCTGAAGTTTGTGATGGTGGTCCTTGTATTCTGTTTGGGATGAGAGCGTACAGTACGGCTGCCGAGCAAAGAAACCTAGATAGATGTAAGTGGCTGGTAATGAAATGTGGATAGGCAAAGGGTCTTACCCAACATCACAATGAACGACAACAAAGTGTTGAATTTCTATGATTGCCAGTGCAAGGTCGGCACCACCAAGCATAACAACAAGCATCGTTATGCATCCAAAGACCGCCCCGAGTGTTCGTTTGATGGCATCGTGATCGATACGACCGCTGATTACTGCAGCCAACGCAATACCAGCTATCATGTATACCGCCGCAGCAGCAAGACCGACAGCTTCAATGTATGATGTTGACGGACGGACGTCGGTGTAAAACAAAAACGAATCATAGCGTGATGCTCCAAAGCGGACCAATAGTGCGACCCAACTCCCGAGAAAGGCTATTGCTATCAAAACTTTTCGAATGAGATGCATATCTATAGAACATGGCCTTTATTGTAATTATAGTGTCTTTACTTTGATAGCATGTAAGATGACCTGGCGATGCATATGGTGGAACAAAACTCTAATCATTATCTTTGCGATGCACTCCAATTCCTCATAGGTACAGGCTGGGTCTTCGCCATTCTGCGATGAATATGCATCGAGACGAATCGTATCGTTTTCGACAGAGACTTCAACAAATCGATCAAGAAGTGGTATGGTGCCACCAAAGCCGACCGCCAAGTCAGTCTCTCGAGCCACGTGTTCTGTTTGTTCTGGTTTCCGCACGTGACCGTCGCCTGGCTTGAAAGGTTCCCCAAACTCACGGATTTCGTCGCCGCATGCCTGAAGAATATCAGACGAATCGAGTAAGATCGCCAGTACAGACATCCACTTATCCCTGACGCCTTTGACAAACGCTATTTTGATACTATGGTTCTTCATTTCTAGAAAATAAAGATGCCAAGAAAGCAACGATGCCAGCGAGGGGAAAGATCGATCTTGGGGTGGCTATTTCTATGAATCCTAAAATATCACGAGGTGAGTCGTACACAGCTGTAAAGAATCTGGCGTCCGGAGGCCACTTTTTTTCTCTTGGTGACTTTCGGGGGTAATTTGTGCACGCTCTGATGCGAACTTTTGGAACTGGATTTGATTTTGTTGGTCCAAATGAATAAGACACAAGATATCCTGATATATTTCCGATTTTGTCGCCTTGTCGATACAGGTTTACCGGACCATCGTCTATGGGTGCAAGAGACAAATCGTTGCTTCTGCGAGCCGAAAGTTTAGACTGTTGTGACCACTTTTTGAAATTCAAGTACGGAATAGGCTTATCGGGAGATTTAAGTGCGTTGTCGGGATCAAGGAATCGTCGTAACTCTTCCATGCTGTGTACCACTCTTTAATGACATCCTAAATAATGGATCCTACTATAATACTTCTGTTTCCAAGATTGTTCAATATCCGTAGCATGATTGATATAGACTCTTTCCGATCCGTTTCCTTTGTCATCCTCTGCATCCGGGTTGCCGCAACGTCTGCCGTAGTGATCCAAACTTGATTTGATCGAATTGAATGCGGCACCATAAATGATAAAATGCCAGGACAAATGAGCTGACAGTCGGGGTTTGTAACAATTGCATTGACAATAAGCCCCAACGTTTCGTCATTAAAGTCGCTGTAGTTTACAGTTCCACCAAGTTGTGGCACTAGATGCCGGCTAAACTGGACAGACGTCGATGTACACCCAGCAAATATTGTCAGCACATCAGGATAGACGTTGGCTATCGAAGCAGCAATAAATGTATTTTCAAGTGTGGGAGTAAACTGGGTTGCAGTCACCGCAAACATGGACTGTATTTTATCTGCAAGTTCCTTCCCGCCCTTGGTAACAGTCACAGTTACAATAGCCTTTCCTGATTTAAGTGTTTCAGCAGAGACAGTCGATCCAATCAATAAGAGTACATCGTTCAGTGTAACATGCGCACTACTTAGTAATGCATTAACACTTCCTACGTTACGAGGAGTTATTACAGCATTCATTAGCGTCTTGCTATCAAATACAGTCGGATACTCTGTGTTTAACGTTCGGACAGACCATCCCGAATCTGAGACATGATGAATTACTCCCCAAATTGCAATCCCGACGAGTACAGCCATACCAAGCACAAGTATCATTCCCGGTGTCCACTCCATCCTTTCGTAATTAGACGCATCATCTTTATGCTAAGAACTTCACATCAGCAGCTTGATGAAGTGAGAGGTTCGTACGGTTGCCGTAAACGACGACGCGCTGAATTGCTATGTTGGCTGGTCTGAAGGGCACAAATTCACAATGCTTGCAAACGACGAGCCTGATTTTCCTCATGTTTCTAGTCAGTGCATCCATATCGATACCAGTACATCTCTCCATGACCAATGTTGCACAAGAAAACTGTAGCATAAGAGCGTCATGTGCCGCGGGACCCATAATTTCCTCGGGACATCCAATAAAGCGGACCGTGCCGATACAACAAAAATAGCACATATGTTCGTTTGCATGACGCCAGAATTCAATCTTCGGCCAGCACGCGATGTCAAGAGTCACAAGTGCCAAGGTCGTATGCCATCGCGACACAAGCTGGCCAATCAAAATTGCAGCCTCTATGCATTCTGGTTCACATGCCTTTCTGATGTGAAACGTTGCCCAAACAGGTCGGTCCTCAGAATCAGTTTGTACCTTCAAGGCACCAGACTCTAAGGAACATCCCATATTGTCTTTCTTAAAATCAAGCACCATCTTTACGTTAATTTCCAGTTATTAAATAGAATGGGAAGCTGTATGTCAAAACGCTTGCCTCGCTACACTCCTCCGACAGCAACACTCGGAGCTACATCGGCACTGCAACTCATCCACATTATCGCAGCACTAAGTCAAGACGATGGCCCTGCGCTGTGCCATTTGATAGGTTTGCTGCCCGATGACGACTCTGCTTTTGGAAACGACGCAAAGGCCGTGATCTTAGCCCGTCTGCCTCAGCTTTCGGCTATAGCATCTCGGATCCTATCGACCGTCACACAGACCCCAGACGCATCTCTTGCACAGCTTTATGCCATCCAACGCGTCATCCGTATTGCATCACCCCAGTATTCCATTTTAGTAGGATCATTAAATTTACTCTAATTTATATATTTAGAAGTCATCCCCATTTTTTCAAAGAACACAATGACTGAAGAGATGACTGAAGCTCGCGCTGAGAATGATTATACCGCATATAAAGATTGGTTGGAACGTGCATTTCGAGAATCCAGAAAACTTAAACATGACTTGATGAGACTCTTCAAAGACGCCTTTAATACAATTACCCGTTCGGAAGATGACATGAAGATGAAGTTGGACAAACTCACTGACCTTATATTAAGGATACGGGGTTACGTAACCAATACCTTGAAAAAGAATATAGGATCTCTCAGGGACGCAATTACGGGTGAAAGACTTATGGATGATTTAAAAAACCTCAAAAGGTCATCATACAAGCCATCGCCCGATCTAGCATACGATCTATGGAAAATGATAGGTCTGCAGAAGATCGTCGAAGAAAGGCCGGAAAATTATCTGGGAAACGCTAACATGACATCCGGAAACACCATGGCGTCCCATGCAAGCAGCGCCGTACAAAGAGTGGTCGATTCGCGGCATAGATCTAATCCATATTAGAAAGCTAGTATAAAAAGGAAATAAAGATTACTCTAAATGAAGCTAGGAAAGATTATACGTAACAAGCCCGGGTCCGCGAAGCAGTACCATGTTTTCGTGAAGAGTAAAGCCGGGAACATTGTGAAAGTACAATTTGGTGATACCAAGATGCGTTTGAATCGGCAATTCCTGTCCCATCAAAAGTCCTTTTGCGCTCGCCATCATTGCAACAACCCTGGGCCAAAGGAAAAGGCAAACTATTGGAGCTGCAAGAACTGGAAATGCAGTACACTAAAGTAGCTATACTACTCTAATAAAGTCCATCATTGCGCCGTGTGTTTTGAGATGCGTTCGTATCCATGGGTAGTTCCTTTCGTTTTTGATTCCAACAACCGTTGCATTCTGTGGTAGAGGCCCCTTTGCAACAACACCATCTTTTTCGAATGTATGTATGATTTCCCAGAGCCATCTTGAAAGAAGATCAAAGTCTTTGTCGCATGTTATTACGATGCATCCTTTATGGCGATTCAAAAGACGAACGTATACAAGCCCTCCCAGTGTATTCTGTCGGTAAAGCATTGCACCAGCTTTGATAAGTCCTTTAGTCGAGAACACTTCAATGGGCCACAACTGTCCTTGAGAGTCGGTGTAGATGGCCGTGACAAACCCGCGTGCAATGATAGTTGTATCGTCTACCAAATCGATTGCAACTCGTGGTATCATTAACATATTAGGCCCTGAAGCGTCCTGGAACTGCACTGTTTTGAATCTATGTGGTGTACGTATTCTAGCATTCAAGAGCCGAGACAGCTCAGGCAGCCCGAAATCATTGTGCACTGGCGCTGGTAACAGATACATGGTCAGGACATGCGCCAAGACATCAAAGTGCGTCCCAGAGAGCATTTGTGGTTCTGTCAAGTTTTTCTGACTGTATATGCTAAATGTCGAGCAGTACGAAATGGATGCATGTGCGAAAAAGATAAAGGCCAAGGTCAAGGTTTGGCCATCTGCAAGGGCATCGCAAATGGTGGCAAAGTGCCATAAAGAACACGGTATTGTGCGTAAAGGTAAAGCAGGAAAGTCTCTTCAACGGTGGAAAAAGGAAAAATGGGTCGACAAGCGTACCGGCAAACCATGCGGTCACCCAGGGGACTC
>UEXM01003380.1_pt1 | contig 10218 bp, 10 predicted proteins | sample 1796661 | NCBI WGS metagenome assembly UEXM01 (sample SAMEA4772469, study PRJEB27181) | metagenome
ACCTTACAATATCAAAATATAAAAATACAGGTTTTAATTCAACAATAATAAAAAAATAAATTATGGCAGAGTCTGCGATAAGTAATTTTCCTTCACAAGCAGTTAGTGATTTAGAAAAGATGACCAAGGAATACGGGTTGAAAGTAGCTAGAGCTATAGAACACGAATGGTTTTCTGGTAATAATCATAGATACTACAAACAACAAAGCAACTTCCACAGTTTAAGGCTGTATGCTAGGGGAGAACAACCTATACAAAAATACAAAGATGAGTTGTCTATAAATGGTGACTTAAGCTACTTAAATCTAGATTGGAAACCTGTACCAATTGTACCTAAGTTTGTTGACATAGTTGTAAATGGTATGGCTCAAAGAGCTTACGAGGTAAAAGCTTATTCTCAAGATTCATACGGTGTAAGTAAGAGAACTGAGTATATGGAATCTATGCTTAGAGATATTAGGGCTAAAGAATTTAATGACGCTGCTAAGCAAGGTTTAAATATGGATCTATACGAGAATGATCCGGAAAAACTACCTGATACAGAAGAAGAGTTAGCTTTACATATGCAGTTAGATTACAAACAAGCCGTTGAGCTAGCTGAAGAGCAAGCTATAAATGTTTTAATGGATGGTAGTAGATTTGACTTGATAAAGAGGAGAACTTTGTATGATCTAACCACTATAGGTATAGGCGCTACAAAAACTACATTTGATTTTAGTGAGGGAGCTAAAGTTGAGTATGTTGATCCAGCTAATCTTGTTTATTCTTACACTGAATCACCTTACTTTGATGACATATATTATGTTGGCGAAGTAAAAGAAATACCTTTAAATGAATTAGTGAAACAATTCCCTAATCTTTCAGAGTCTGATATAAAAGAGATTGTCAGTGGACCAAAAAGTTCTATGAAGAGTTATCAAGGTCACAACAGAAACTACAATAGCAAAGACAATAATAAGGTTGACGTGTTATATTTTAACTTCAAAACACATAAGAATAACACTTATAAAGTAAAGGAAACTGGTAGCGGTGCGGAAAGAGTTATAGAGAAAGATGATACGTTTAATCCGCCAGCAGATATGGAGGGTAACTTCTCTAAACTAGAAAAAATAGTTGAATGCTTGTATGAAGGAGTATTAATCCTTGGTACTGACAAACTACTTAAATGGGAGATGGCTCAGAATATGCTGAGAACTAAGTCTAACTTTTCTAAGGTTAGAACCAATTATAGTATTGTAGCACCTAGAATGTACAAAGGTAAAATAGAATCTATAGTTAGTAGAATTACTGGGTTTGCTGACATGATTCAGTTAACTCATTTAAAGTTACAACAAGTGCTATCACGTATGGTACCTGACGGTGTCTACATGGATGCTGATGGTTTAGCCGAAGTTGATCTTGGTAATGGAACTAATTACTCTCCACAAGAAGCTTTAAATATGTTCTTTCAAACAGGTTCGGTTATTGGTAGGTCATTTACTTCCGAAGGTGATCAGAATCCTGGTAAAATACCTATACAACAAATACAGAACGGAGCTGGTGGTAATAAACTACAGAGTTTGATCCAGACTTATAATTACTATTTACAGATGATTCGTGATGTTACCGGGTTGAATGAATCTAGAGATGCTTCAACACCAGACAAAAACGCTTTAGTTGGTATACAAAAGTTAGCTGCCGCTAATTCTAATACAGCTACAAGACATATATTACAGTCTATGTTGTTATTGACTACTGAGAACGCTGAAGCTTTATCTCTTAGAATCTCAGACATTATAGAGTATTCCCCAACTAAGGAAGCTTTTATACAAGCCGTCGGTGCACACAATGTAGCAACTCTTGAAGAAATGACTGAGTTACATTTATATGATTTTGGTATATTCATAGAGTTGATGCCAGACGACGAAGAGAAACAGATACTTGAGAATAACATACAACAAGCTTTGGCTCAACAACTGATAGATCTTGACGATGCTATAGATCTTAGGGATTGTAGAAATGTTAAGTTAGCTAATCAGCTTTTAAAGTTGAAGCGTAAAAAGAAATTAGAGAGAGACCAAAAGATGCAGCAAGAAAATATTCAAGCTCAATCTCAAGCTAACCAACAAGCTCAACAAGCAGCAGCTCAAGCTGAGATGCAGAAAGCTCAACAAGCCGCGCAAATAACCACACAGTTAGAGCAAACTAAAAATCAAATGAAGCTTCAGTATTTAAGAGAAGAGGCTGATATTAAGAAAGAGTTAATGAACCATGAGATGTTTATCAACATGAAACTAAACACCATGGAAAATGAAACTTTAAATAAGAGAGATGAACGTAAAGACGATAGGTTAGATCAACGTGAAAAAATAAAAGCTGAAGAAAAAAATAAGGGTGAATCCGTTAAAAGATTTGAATCATCAGGTAATGATGTAGTAGGAGGAGGCCTTGGTTTAGAAAGGTTTAACCCAAGATAATTAATTATATAATATTTTATTATGGCAGAAGAAATTGAAAATGTAACAGAAGAGGTTACAGAGCAACCAGTCGAGAATACTATCGACGAATCAAAATTTGACAGCGCTGGAGATGATAGCATTGTTAAGATAGACCTAGACAAAATACAGATACCAAATGAAACTACAGAAACAGAAGCTGACACAACAGGAGTGGTGGGACGCAATGAAGCCCCCAACACCCCACAAGAACAAGAAGAAGTACAGCCGCAAGGAGAAGTACAAACAGAAACACCAGTATTAGAAGAGGTTGTTGAAGAACAAGTTCAACAAGTAGAAGAACAAGTAGCTGAAGCAATAGTTGAAGCTGTTGAAACTGGTCAACCTCTACCAGAGAATATTCAGAAGTTAGTTGACTTTATGGATGAGACTGGAGGAGATATAAATGATTACGTAACCTTAAATAGAGATCTAGACAAACTAGATGACTCTGAGGTTTTAGATGAATACTATCGTTCAACTAAATCTCACTTATCACCCGAAGAAAGAAACTTCTTATTAGAAGATAAATATGGGTTCGATGAAGATGTAGATGAAGAACGTACTATAAAATCAAAAAAAATCGCGCTGAAAGAGCAAGTTGCCGAAGCGAGATCCTACTTAGACGGGCAAAAGTCTAAATATTACGAGGACATTAAAGCAGGTAGTAAACTTACAGGTGAGCAACAAGAAGCTATAGAGTTCTACAATAAATACAGTACGGAGTCTGAGGAAACTCAAAGACTAACGCAAGTTAACAAAGATGTTTTTCTAAAGAAAACTGATAATCTATTCAACGACAAGTTCAAAGGTTTTGACTATAGTGTTGGAGATAAGACTTATCGTTACAATGTGAAAAACGTGGGAGACGTAAAGAATACACAAAGCGACCTCAACAATTTTATCCAAAAGTTTTTGGATGACAAGAATCAGATGAGCGACGCCGCAGGTTACCACAAGTCTTTATTTACAGCAATGAATGCTGATGCTATTGCTCAACATTTTTACGAGCAAGGAAAAGCAGATGCAGTTAAGAGTTCTGTAGCTAAAGATAAAAATATTAACGTCAACCCAAGAGGTACACACAGTAGTAAGACTATTGGTGGTACAACAGTTAGAGTGTTAGGCAATGATTCTTCTGATTTCAAATTTAAAATCAAAAAGAATAAATAACTTTAAAATAAAAAATTATGGCAATTACTCCAGGTGGTAGTTTGAATAGTGTTCCAGCTCATATGAAGCAAACACTATCTACAAACTACATTGACTTCAACCAAGACATGGGTTGGGCTCAACAATATTTACCAGATCTAATGGAAAAAGAAGCTGAAGTTTTCGGACCGAGAACTATCAACGGTTTCTTATCTAAAATAGGTGCTGAAGAAGCGATGCAAGCTGATCAAGTTGTTTGGTCTGAGCAAGGTCGTTTACACCTTTCATATAAAGGTTCTGTTCACGCTACTAACGGTGCTGCTCTTTATTCAGGTGGTTCTGCTTCGGTAGCACAGCTTACTATTACACATGACATAGACGAGTCGGCAGATTTTACCGCAGCTAATCACGGTATTCGAGTTAATGATACTGTTATTGTTGCTAACGCACAAGGTGTATTTAAGTGTTTAGTTTCTAAGGTTGCTGATGCTTTAGTAGACATAGAGCCTTATGATGGTACTGCTATAAGTACTGATGCTACTGCGAAAGGAACTACTGTTTTAGTTTACGGTTCTGAGTATGGTAAAGGTGATAGCTATAGAGGTATCGCTGGTGGTGCTACTGCCGTAGAGTCAAGAGGTGCTAACGAACCTGCTTTTAAGACTTTTTCTAACAAACCTATTATTTTAAAAGACTACTACGAAGTATCAGGTTCTGATACAGCTAGAGTTGGTTGGGTTGAAGTTGCTTCTGAAGAAGGCCAATCAGGTTACTTATGGTACTTAAAAGCTGAAGCTGATACTCGCGCTCGTTTCACTGATTACTTAGAAATGGCGATGATTGAAGGTGAGTTAAATGAAAGTGCATCTGAAATAGATGGTGCTGACATAATCGCTGGATCTGCCGCTGGTGGAGCTAATAGAGTAGGTACTGAAGGTTTATTTGCCGCTATTGAAAAAAGAGGTAATATGACTTCTGGTATTTCTGGTGTTAACGCTGCTACTGACTTAGCTGAATTTGATGCTATCTTAGCAGAGTTTGACAAGCAAGGTGCTATTGAAGAATACATGATGTTTGTAAATAGAGCTTCGTCTCTAGCTATTGACGACATGCTTGCTTCTATGAATTCTTACGGAGCTGGTGGTACTTCTTACGGAGTATTTGACAACGACGAAGATATGGCTTTAAATTTAGGTTTCTCTGGTTTCAGAAGAGGTTCTTATGACTTCTACAAATCTGACTTTAGATACTTAAACGATTTAGCTACTCGTGGTGGTATTAACGCTGCTAACGCTGCTTCAGCAATTAGAGGTGTTCTTATTCCCGCTGGTACTTCTACTGTTTATGACCAACAGTTAGGTAAAAACTTGAAGCGTCCTTTCTTACATACACGCTATAGAGCTTCTGCTACAGATAATAGAAAGTTCAAGACTTGGACTACTGGATCTGTTGGGGCTTCTACATCAGCGTTAGATGCGATGCAAATTCATATGTTATCAGAAAGATGTTTAGTTACTCAGGGTGCTAACAACTTTATGTTAATGAACTAGTATAGGTTGGGGCTTCGGCCCCACCTTATTTTTTTTAATTTTTATTATATTATATTATGGCTAAAAAACAAACCAAAGCTGCAGTAGAAGAAACTGTAGTAAAACAAGAGGTAATTGAAGTAATGGAACAACCAGTTACTAAGACACCTAAAGTAGAGGTTCCAAAAGAACCTACTGAACCTAAGTGGGAAATTAAAGATAGAGTATATTATCTATCTGGCAAGAAGAAACCTTTATCAAGAATGATTAAATCTGCTGGTATATACTGGTTTGATGAAGAGAAGGGTTTTGAAAGAGAATTAAAATATTGTCAAAATCAACAGACTTGTCTTGTGGATGAAATGAAAGGGGATCAAAGATTATCTCATATTATATTTAGAGGTGGCTCTTTGTTTGTACCAAAAGAAAAAACAGTGTTACAAAAAATGCTTTCACTTTATCACCCTCATAAAGATAAGTTATACTACGAGCACAAACCTCAAGTTATAGCTGAAAACGAGCTTGACTGGTTAGAGTTTGAGATCGAAGCTTTAACATTAGCTAAGAATCTAGATATAGATATGGCTGAAGCTATTATGAGGGTTGAGATTGGATCTAACGTGTCTAAGATGAGTTCTAAGGAACTTAAAAGAGATTTGTTACTATTTGCTAGAAACAATCCTAAACTATTCTTAGAGTTAGCTACTGATGATAACGTTCAACTTAGAAACTTTGGTATTAGAGCCGCGGAAGAAGGAATTATAAAACTATCTTCAGATCAACGATACTTTACGTGGGGATCTACTGATAGAAAATTAATGACTATTCCGTTCGATGAACACCCATATACTGCATTAGCTCATTGGTTTAAAACTGATGAAGGTATGGAAGTATACACTAATATAGAGAAGCGGTTATCATAACCGTTTCTTTTAATACTAAATAAGCACAAACCACAACCCATTAATCCTTAACCCTTAATTCACAATCAATTATTTATTAATTATTAAACAAAAACAAAATGGCAACAACAATTAAATTTGTTAAAAGTGTTACAGCCGGTTTATCAGTTAATCCTGAAAGGTTCTTAGGAGCTGTAGTTTCAGCTGCTGGTAGAATGGAAGTAAACTTTGCAAAAACAAGTGGTGCTGCTACTGGCACTTCATTAGTAGATTTAGATATTACTGATGGAGCGGCTGGTGTAGAGCAAAAAAGAGTTTTTCAAGCTTTAGCAAATGCTTTGGGTGGACACCCAAGACATGGTGCTGTAGTAGAGGTAGTGGATGATGTGTCTGGTGCATCTATTCATCCAGATATTTTAAGTCTTAACACTTTAACATTATAATCATGGCAGAAAATTATTTATTTTTCGCAGTAGCCGGAGATAGTGATGCTGATAAAGATGCAATCATGTTTCCGCGATCTAAATTTTTAGGTGCTGTCTCAACAAATGTAACTACATTAGAGTTATTCTTTAATGATAGGGCAAACGCTGCAGCAAACGATGACGTATCATGTACTATAACAAGTGGTGCTCATAAAACTGTTTGTGATAAATTTGCAGAGTTAGCAAATGGTAATAGAAATAATACTAACAACTTTACAGTTATTAAAGATTTAAACGATGACTTACCTTCTAATGAAGGAGCTATAAGTGCAAGTGGTATATCTGAAATTTCTGCAATGACAATAACTACTTCATAATGGAAACATATTTATACTTTAGAAAATTTAGACCAGCAACTCTTGTTTCTACTCAAGGAAGTGCAACGCAAGCATTAAACGCTTTTTCCGTTGCATCTATCGGTGGAGCTGTCGATGGAGCAGGTTATAAAGTAGCTAGTGCTACTGAGATAGCTAGCATGACGGTTACACCAGCAGATGCTGCTAACTCAAATATTGGATCTAACTATAGTCACCCTGGTGCAGGTGTAGCATTAACGATAGCTACCTCTGCTATTAAAACTGTAGCTGACAGTGTTATTACATTTGATAATGTAACAGAAGATACTGCTAATGGTTATAACTTTGAAACTGGAGATATTATTACAGTTACCATGCAACAAGGACTTGAAACCTCAGTAATGTACCCAGCTAGTTCACTTATTGGTATAGAAGCTACAGCTACTGGTCAGACAACTCTTAGATTTAAGTCTTTAAAAAATGACGGTACTGATGACATTATAACTATAGATCATGATGCTACTAAATACGAAAATATCGTTGAAGGTATTAACGCTATTATAAATGGCAATAACAATGGTGGTGTTGTTACTGTTGTAGATGGTGCTGGTGGATCAACTGTAATAAACAAGGCTCTACAAGGTCTTGGTATCGACGGTTGTGGTATAGTTTTGGAAGCTAGTTACTAAAAGCTACATTAACTTAATATTAATAGCCATCCTTTCGGGTGGCTATTTTTTTTACCCTATACTAACTCTACACTTTACCGTGTGATTATAGTAAAGTAAAAAAGAATGTTATGAAATCAAAAGGATTAGGAGACTCAATAGAGAAATTTACTAAAGCTACTAAGATAGATAGTTTAGTAAAACTAAGTTCTAGCTTTATGGGTATTAAAGATTGTGGGTGTAACAAAAGGAAAGCTTGGTTGAATAAGCAATTCCCTTATAATTCAAAAAAATAATGATCAGTATAGACAACGTTTATCAAAGAGTTTTAGCTGTGTCTAATAAAGAGCAGAGAGGTTATATAACACCTCAAGAGTTTAACTTATTAGCAAACGCAGCTCAGATGGATATATTTAATTCTTACTTTAGCGACATTAGAGAAGGGGCTATACAGCCAAACCTTGATATTAATATAGGTAACAAGCGAGATATAATGCACGATAAGATAGGCCCGTTCAAATTATACAAAGGAAATGTTTTAAATGGTACTGACTCTGACTCTTGGGAGTTCAAACTACCACCAGACTTATACTTTTTAGGAAACGTGTATTACACGCCATCTAATGGTCACAGAATTGTATCTCCAGTAAGTAATGAAGACTTTCACAACTCTCAAGGTAATTACAAAACAGCACCTAGAATTAACCATCCTGTCTATACTAGACCAGGCACACACACTGGGTCAAACATAAGTAGCCATATAAGATTATACCCGCATAACACCTGGACTGAGACTAGTTCTTTACCTCATTTTAGTGTTACTACTGTAGAAATTGATTATATAAAAAAACCGTCTAACCCTAAATGGGGATACGTCGTAGTAAACAATAAAGCATTATACAACGCTTCTGCTTCTAATAACTTTGATTTGCATGCTAGTGAAGAAAGTTCTTTAGTTAATAAAATACTAGAATTAGCAGGTATAGCTATTAACAAGCCGGATCTATCTGAGGCTGCTTTAAGAAACCAACAAATAAACGAAGCTGATAAAAATAAATAATTATGGGAGCATTAGACGGTACTACTCAAAAAGCATACTACGAAGGTACGAGTAAAGGTAATTATCAGTTCGTATCACTAGACGAAATAATAAACGCTTTTCTTGTTGTTTATGTAGGTGAAAGCAAGATATTAACTAAAGTGAATAGGACTGATGTCCAGTTCCACGGTATGAGAGCAATTCAAGAATTATCGTATGATGTTCTTAGATCTCATAAAGCTTTTGAGCAAGAAGTGCCAGGGACATTAGTGATGCCTTTACCACAAGATTACGTTAACTATACTAAAATAGTTAGAGTCGATTCTAATGGTATTGAAAAACCTTTGTATCCTACTGGTAAGACATCTAACCCGTTCCCAATAACCGCAACATCTACTACTGGAGCTTACGTTACTCACACTGATGGTAGTTTAAATCCGGAGGGTGACGACACTAATGCCAACGAACCTTACCAATCAAGAACTTGGGATAAATTTAATTCTATACCTTCTTCTAATTCTAATCAAGATTATGACGCTTTGGATCACAACAGAGTTGACAATAGAGGTAGGAGATATGGGTTAGACCCGCAACACGCGCAGAGTAACGGGACATTTTATATAGACAACTCCACTGGGTTTATTCACTTCAGTTCCGATCTTTCGGGAGAAACTATAACGTTAAAATATATTAGCGATGGTTTAGGTACAGATGCAGAAATGTTAGTGCATAAGTTTTGTGAAGAAGCAGTGTACAAGCATATTATGTATGGTTTAATATCTAGCAGAGCTGGAATACCAGAAGGAGTAATTCAAAGATTTAAAAGAGAAAAGTTTGCTGAAACTAGAAAGGCTAAAATAAGACTTTCTAATATTAAGATAGAAGAGTTTACTCAAATATTAAGAGGAATTAGTAAACCTATTAAGTAATAGTTTATGCCAGAAATTAAACATACGTTTCAAGCCGGTAAGATGAACAAGGATCTTGATGAAAGACTAGTTCCTCAAGGTGAGTATAGGGACGCTTTAAATATAGAAGTGAGAACTTCTGATGGAAACGATATAGGTGCTGCTCAAAATCTGTATGGTAATCTAGAAAGATTAACGTATGATGAGGATAAAAATCCTATACGACCTACCGTGAACGGTGATGGCGAAAAAAGTTATTTTGTAGGATCTATTTCAGATGAGAAAACTAATAACTCTTACTTTTTTGTAGCATCACCTAAAGTTACAGGTGTAGATCAGACCTCTGAGAATCCAAGCGTTAGGGTTTATAAAGATATGATTATAAAGTATAACAGTGATAGCAAGAAATTGTTTCCAGTGTTCACTGATATATTTAGAGTTGAAATACCAGTTAGTGTAGTTGTAGGCGACGTGTCTTTAGAAGACATGGGTAGTCAAATCACTCATTATGATCATGTGGTTGTGTCTGACGAGTTAGCGAAGTATGTTAGGCCTGGTATGTCTATAAACGTGCTAAGTGCTGCCAGTCAGTCAATCATGGGTACAGATGGAGATACTTATGAATCTTTAAACGGAATGCCTGAAAGTGTTATTGTTAGAGAGTTTGATCATAGCACTAACACAATTTGGTTTGATAGATATGTTATAGGAGACTTGACTTATGCTGCTTACTTTGTATTTGAATCTAATAAAGTTTTAAAATTT
>UEXM01003383.1_pt1 | contig 10211 bp, 7 predicted proteins | sample 1796661 | NCBI WGS metagenome assembly UEXM01 (sample SAMEA4772469, study PRJEB27181) | metagenome
AGCCGTAACTTAGTTCTAAACCCGAGGGTAAAGAAGTAATCTAAATAAAAAAGCCTTTGCAAATGCAAAGGCATATGCTTTTCTGCGAAGCCCGAAGCCCGAAGCCCGAAGCCCGAAGCCCGAAGCCCGAAGCCCGAAGCCCGAAGCCCGAAGCCCGAAGCCCGAAGCCTTTTACCAAATCATCTCTACAAATTCAGGAAGATCGATATACGGGTTACGATTTCCCTGAAATTCAAACGCTGCTTGGTTGCGGTCTAATTCCATTTGGCTAACAGGATCGTTGTTATGCCACTTTAACAGCATGGCCACAACCCAGCTTTCAAATACTTGGGTACTGGTGCCATTAAGCACGTCATTACTAGCTGCGGTGTTATTTTGCCAAGCACCAATTACGTTTTGATAACGGGTTGCCATGTAAAAATAAGCACGAGCAAAGTCACCTTTAAATTCATCAATAGGTTCAAACACAGTACCGTTGTAATTAATCGCATTACTTGCTGAGCCTAATTTACTACCGTTGGTTGAGGTAAATGAAGCACTTGCTACTTCACCGAACGGGAAGTTACTTCGCTTTGAATTTACATAGCCGTCAGTGGCGTAAATATGATGAACATCAGAGTTCATCGGTTCAACTTTTCCACCAAACCAACTTTTAGGGAACGAATGTTCTCGGTTGTAGCAATCTGCCTCACCACTGTAGGTGCCACATTGATCGCTAACGGCTGTGTATGTGTAGCTATCAGAGCCATTGGGCTTCTCGCTGTACATATCTAAAATACTATTATCGTTTTCATAGTATTTATCACGCGCCGATGCGTCGTAAAAATTCCAAATAGCGGAATACCCCTGAGCATTATGATTATTAATAATGTTATAAAGCTCAGTTTTTAGCGTGTAACCAGACAAGCCTTGAGTTGTCACATAGTAGCCGGTTGGCGTCGGTGTTGGCTCAGTGCTTCCTAATGAGAAAGCGGTAGCTTCGGTTGTTTGAAAACTAGCTCCACTGGCGAGCAATGTGCTTTCATTATTCAAGGCGTAGCTACCACTGCCATATGAACAGCAAATACCATCGCCATAGCTGTCATTAATAGTAAATGTATACTCACCATCGGCTACGCATAATTGTTCGGTATATTGGGTGTTTGCAGCATACCCACTTCCGCTTGCAACGACACCGGTTTGGTTGTGCGCTATTTGCCAGCTGGTTTCTTCGCCGTAGTTATCTGTGGTTAGGCTAAAAGTAAGGCCGTTATCTGCGCAGCTTGGAGAGCCACTGCTGTCATTACTAGGCAAGAAGTTATCAACATAAACTAACTCGCTACCATCAAATCCCGTTGTATCATAAAAGCGTAAGCCGACATCAATGGTTTTATTACTATCGGCTGTGTAGCTGTAAGTAATGGTTTGCCATTGGTTGGTTTGTGCTGGATTTGAATAGCCTTGATAACCATCTATCAACAAACGCGCCTTAAGATGGCCTTCGGTATGATACACATCTACTGAGAACTCATAAGTTTTACCCATTTCAACAGCGACTTGCTGCAAAAAATCAGTATTGCTTTGTGTGCCTGTATTAACGCTAATCGCTGCTGCTTGTGAGCCTTTACTTACGACTGTGCTGCTGGCAGATACGTTAATACCGCTATCAATCACTGTCCATGCATCTGGGGTGTTGCCACTGTATTGTTCAAAGTTGCCATTAACCACATTAGCCATCGCGGGTAATGAGGATAATAACAAGGTGCTCAAAAGTAATTTGTTTTTATATATTCCGTGTAACATAGGGTTTCCTAATTTATAGTTTTGCATAATATACCTTAGATCATAAAAGTTACAAAATTGTTAAATTAAAATTTCATAAAAGACAATAAAACCTTTTTAGGTCTATTTCGCAGGTTTTTATGTAACTTAATAACTAAATGGAATATCAAAGCAGATTCTATTCTTTTTTTATCTATGCTTAGACGGCTATCCTGCATACTTAACTAACCTCAACAGAACTTTCTGAGTGAGGTGGCACTCATTTTTAAACAATGTGAACAGGCATTGTGTTTAACGTTCAGGGTTATGAGGAAAAATTCATGTTGTTAGGTCAACTCAATGCGCTAGCAAGTCCGCTTTCGCAAGAGCAAGTACAAAAGCTACAAGGTTTAGTGGCTGAGCTTAATCCAATTCAGCAAGCCTGGGTTAGCGGCTACTTAGCTGCTAATGCTAATTCTGCAGCGCTAGGCGCGCCAGCTTCAGGTGCACCTGCAACCTCGGAAGCGGCAGCGTTGACCATTTTATATGGTTCACAAACAGGTAATGCCAAAGCGGTGGCGACTAAACTTAAAGAGCAAGCTGAGTCACGCGGCTTAGCAACAAAACTGGTTAGTATGTCAGATTACAAACCGACAGCCCTGAAAAAAGAAAAGTTTTTAACCGTGGTTGTATCAACTTACGGCGAGGGTGAGCCACCAGAAGACGCCGAAACACTGTATGAATTTTTAATTACTAAAAAAGCGCCAAAGCTTGATAGTGTCAAAGTTGCAGTATTAGGTTTAGGTGATTCTAGCTATGAATTTTTCTGCCAAACCGCTAAAGACTTTGAAGAGCGTTTAACTAAATTAGGTGCAGAGGTTATTCATCAACGCGCCGACCTAGACGTTGATTATGATGACGAAGCAGCCACTTGGATTGAGGGCGCATTAAATGCGTTTGAACCAGACTTAAAAGCCCAGCAAGATGCAACTAGCGGTCAAGTTGTATCAATGCCATTTGGCGCTCCTGCAGCAGCGGCTAGTCAGTACACAAAGCAAAATCCGTTTGCGGCAGAGCTAAGCTTAGTGCAAAAAATTACCGGTCGTGATTCAACCAAAGATGTACGCCATGTTGAAATTTCACTAGAAGGGTCAGACATTACGTATACACCTGGTGATTCACTCGGTATTTACTTTTTAAATGATGAAGCCCGTGTAGATGAGCTACTAGCGCAAACGCAAATTTATCCAACTAGCCGCGTTAAACTTGGCGATGAAGAGCTCAGCGTACGTGATGCCTTAATTGAAAAACTAGAGCTAACACAATCCTACCCTGGGTTTGTTGAAAAGTACGCCACGGCTACAGGCACGCCTGAGCTGCTTAAACTAGTAGAAGATAAAGGCGCAATGCGCGAATACATTGAGCCTCGTCAAATCTTTGATGTGGTTGCACAAAACCCAGCTAAATTAGAAGCGCAAACACTAGTTGATTGCCTGCGTAAATTACAAGCACGTTTATATTCAATTGCCTCTAGCCAAGCTGAGGTTGAAGATGAGGTGCACTTAACTATTGCATTGGTTGAGTTTGAAGCGTTTGGCACAGAGCACTTAGGTGGTTGTTCAGGGTACTTAGCACGCCGCGCAGAAGAAGGCTGTAAAGTAAAAGTATTCAGTGAACATAACGACAACTTCCGCTTACCAGTAAATGATGACACACCGATCATCATGGTAGGGCCAGGTACAGGTATTGCACCGTTCCGTGCTTTTTTACAAGAACGTGATGCGCGAGAGGCTACGGGTAAAAACTGGCTGCTTTTTGGTAACCCACACTTTACCCAAGATTTTTTATACCAAGTAGAAATTCAAGGTTACTTAAAATCAGGCTTATTGAGTAAAGTAGATGTGGCGTTTAGCCGTGACCAAGCAGAAAAAGTTTACGTGCAAGACAAGTTACGTAAAAACTCAAAAGAAGTGTTTGATTGGTTAGAAGCGGGAGCTCATTTTTATGTGTGTGGCGATGCTAACCGCATGGCAAAAGATGTGCACAATGCCTTAGTTGATATCATTAGCGAAAACACTGGTAAAAGCTATGAAGACGCAGAGCAGTACTTAAAAGACTTAAGAAGCGCAAATCGCTATCAGAAAGACGTGTACTAAGTGCACATTGCTTACTTTATAAAAAATAACGCTAACAGCCGTCACTGTAACAAATTTAGGATTAAACATGAGCGAACAAGATAAAAACGTAAAGCTTTCTGATAACGAGCGTTTGAAAAGAGAAAGCAACTTTTTACGTGGCACCATAGAGCAAGATTTAAAAGACGAGATCACAGGTGGTTTTACCGCCGATAACTTCCAGTTAATTCGTTTTCATGGCATGTATCAACAAGATGATCGCGATATTCGTCCTGAACGTGCTAAACAAAAGCTAGAGCCACTGCATAATGTGATGCTACGCGCACGTATGCCTGGCGGTATTATTAAGCCAGAGCAATGGCTTGCAATTGATAAATTTGCTGGTGATAAAACCAGTTATGGCAGTATTCGTTTAACTACTCGCCAAACATTTCAGTTTCATGGTGTATTAAAACCTGAAATTAAAGGTATGCACCAATTGCTTAATAGTGTTGGAATTGATTCTATTGCCACCGCCGGTGATGTTAACCGTAATGTATTATGTACTACCAATCCGGTTGAGTCTGAGTTACATCAAGAGGCCTACGAGTGGGCGGCAAAAATTTCTGAACACTTATTACCTAAAACGAAGGCATACGCTGAAATTTGGCTCAATGGCGAAAAATCTGAAACTACAGAAGAGCCTATTTTAGGTTCAACGTATTTACCGCGTAAGTTTAAAACTACAGTGACGATCCCACCTAATAATGAGGTGGACGTACATGCTAACGATTTAAACTTTGTGGCGATTGCTGAGGATGGCAAACTCGTTGGTTTTAACGTGCTAGTAGGCGGCGGTTTGGCGATGACCCATGGCGATACAGCAACCTACCCACGTAAAGCGGACGACTTTGGCTTTATTAGCCTAGAAGATACGTTAAAAATTGCTGAGCACGTGGTATCTGTTCAGCGTGATTGGGGCAACCGCTCAAATCGTAAAAATGCAAAAACTAAATACACACTCGATCGTGTTGGCACTGAAGTATTCAAAGCTGAAGTTGAAAAGCGCGCAGGCGTGAACTTTGCACCAAGCCGCCCTTATGAGTTTACTCACCGAGGGGATCGTATTGGTTGGGTAGAAGGCATTGATGGTAAGCACCACTTAACCTTATTTATTCAAAGCGGTCGTATTTTAGACTACCCAGATAAGCCGCTTAAAACAGGGTGTCGCAAAATTGCAGAAATTCATCAAGGTGATTTTCGCATGACGGCAAATCAAAACTTAATTATTGCCGGTGTACCGGCCGATCAAAAAGCAGTAATTGAAGAAATAGCCCGCAATCATGGTTTGATTGACGATAAGGACACTGAGCAACGCAAAAATTCAATGGCGTGTGTGGCATTGCCAACTTGCCCATTAGCTATGGCCGAAGCTGAGCGTTACTTACCGAGTTTAATTGAAAAAATAGAAGGCTTATTAGCCAAACACGGGGTGCCAAATGACAGCATTATTATGCGTGTAGTTGGTTGTCCGAATGGCTGTGGTCGTGCCATGCTAGCAGAAGCAGGCTTGGTCGGCAAAGGCCCTGGTAAGTACAACGTTTACCTTGGGGGGAATACTGAGGGTACACGTATTCCAAAGCTTTACCTTGAAAATGTTGGCGAAGAGGTTTACTTAGAAGCATTCGATAAACTCATTGGGCAATGGGTTAGTGAGCGTAATGATGGCGAATGTTTTGGTGATTTTGTTATTCGCAAAGGTATTGTTGCAGAAGTAAAAGTATCCGTTACCGATTTTTACGCATAATTTAAAAGCAGCGCAAAGCGCTGGTGAGGTTTAAAGTTGACCATGAGTGAATTTAAAAACATATTACAGCTAGATAAGCAAAGCCAACAGGCTATGTTAGCTGATGCGAACGGTTTGCTGGCTGACATGAGCGCAGAGCAGCGCGTTGCATGGGCACTTGAAAATTTGCCTGACACTGCGTTTTTATCATCGAGCTTTGGTATTCAGGCTGCAGTTATGTTGCATTTAATGACTGCACAGCGCCCAGATATACCTGTGGTATTAACCGATACAGGCTACTTATTTCCAGAAACCTATCAGTTTATAGAGCAAATGACTTCGCAGTTATCACTTAACCTAAAAGTGTATAAAGCGCAGCTGAGCCCTGCATGGCAAGAGGCTAAATTTGGAAAATTATGGGAGCTAGGTGAGGCAGGTATTAAGCAATACAACCAGCTTAATAAAGTAGAGCCAATGACACGCGCTTTAAAGGAGCTAAATGCGAGCACTTGGTTTAGTGGCCTACGTCGAGATCAATCCTCAAGCCGTGCTGAAAAGCAAGTACTAGAAATAAGCCGAGGTACGGTAAAAGTGTATCCCATTATTGAATGGAATAATCGCGATGTATATCAGTATCTAACAAAGCATAATTTGCCATACCATCCATTATGGGAGCAAGGTTATGTGTCGATGGGGGATGTGCACACCACGCGTAAACTAGAGCCCGGCATGAGTGAAGAGGAAACCCGCTTTTTTGGCTTGAACCGTGAATGTGGCTTACATATTGATGGTGATGGAATTTAATTACCTTATTATTCAAAGCTATAAAATGAAAAAAACGCAGCCTTTGCTGCGTTTTTTATTGTTTAATATTTGCTGAATTGATTCTTTTTTATTATATTGGTTGTGATGATGGATTAAACACACAGCAGGAACGCTATGAAATACTTCACCTATTTAGCAGTGTCAGTGATGATAATTGCTGTTATCTTATTGTTTTATATTAAAAAACCCAATGGCCAGCCTTGGCTAAGCACCTCTCATATTTATAATGAATCAACAGAGATCAAGAATGAAATGATAGCGCTTTCATCTATCGCGTTAGATAGTATTACCTCAGCAATTACCACAGCGGGTGAAAAAATCACTGGGGCTACCTTTGAGACAGAAACTCCTAAGCCAATTTATAAATGGCAAGACGAGCAAGGACAATGGCATTTCTCAGATGTACCAAACAAGAATGGTAAAAGCGAAGTGGTAAAGCTTAACCCCGCCGATATTAATGTCGTGGTTGCAGAAGATACCGCCATTTTGAGTGGCAGTGCTAAATCAGCAGTAAAGCCTTTTCCTCAGCGAGCACCAGCGATATACAACAGTGAATCAATTAATAAGCTGTTTGAAGATGCTGAAAAAGCTAAAAAAAGAATAGAGCAACGCAGTAAAGAGGTCGAAAGTTTTAGCGGCTTTTAGTTTTGAGGTGTTTTTGCTGTGTCTTCAAATAACGCTTTTCTGCTTCCATTAATAATATAGTTAAGTATATTTTTGTGGGCAACGATAAAAGTACGCCAATTGCAATACAGGCAGCTGCAGTAATAATACCTTTAATGCCGAACTGGTTGGTAAAGTAGCTCGATACAATTAAACCATGGCCTGTCACTATTAAGCACAATCCAAGCAAAATCGATGTTTTAAGTAGTCTTATTATTACAATTGAAGACATAGCGACCTCTGCGCAGCGTGTCTTCTTAGTGTATGTAATCTTTATAAAGCGGCATTGATTTAGCGCAAGCATCCATTAATAATATAAAAAAGCCCAGCTCATTACTGAGCCGGGCTGCATTTTCGTTTTAAGTTGTTAGTCGAGCATATTGCGCAGTACGTACTGTAAAATACCGCCATGTTTGTAGTAATCCCACTCTTTCGGAGTATCAATACGCACATCGGCACTAAAGCTAACTTGTTTACCTTCACTGTTAGTCGCAATCACACTGACTTCGTCGGTTTTATCGTATAATCCTTGAATATCAAATTGCTCTTGCCCAGTTAAGCCTAGTGATTCATGGCTTTCACCTTCTTTAAATTGTAAAGGAAGTACGCCCATACCAATTAAATTAGAGCGGTGAATACGCTCATAGCTTTGTGCTATCACAGCTTTAATACCGAGTAATAATGACCCTTTTGCAGCCCAATCTCGCGAAGAGCCAGTTCCATACTCTTTACCTGCTAGAACCACTAGTGGTGTTCCACTTTCTTGATATGCCATTGCCGCGTCATAAATACTTTCTAGCTTATCATCAGGTTGAGTGCGGGTAACACCGCCCTCGGTACCAGGGGCTAGTAAGTTTTTAAGGCGCACATTAGCGAATGTACCGCGCATCATTACTTCGTGATTACCACGTCGTGAACCATAAGAGTTAAATTGTGCTTTTTCAACCCCATTTTCTTGTAGGTAAAGCCCTGCGGGTGCCTCTGCCTTAATTGCACCTGCTGGTGAAATATGATCGGTAGTCACCGAGTCACCCAGTTTAGCTAAACAACGCGCACCCTCAATAGTTGGAATACCCGGTGGTTCAACACTCATACCATCAAAGAAGGGGGCTTTTTTAATATAAGTCGAAGCACTGTCCCAATCGTAAAGTTTACCATCAGGTATTTGAATTTTTTGCCAGCGACTGTCGCCATCGTAAACATTGGCGTAGCTTTTTTCGAACATCTCTTTAGTTACCGTACTTTTTACTAGTTCACTTACTTCTTTAACGCTCGGCCAAATATTTTTAAGGTAAATATCGTTACCATGCTTATCTTGCGCGAGTGGCTCGTTGTAAACATCAATATCGGTTCTACCCGCTATGGCATAGGCAACGACTAAAGGAGGCGACGCTAAAAAGTTCATTTTAACATCTTGATGTATGCGCCCTTCAAAGTTACGGTTACCCGATAAAATTGAGCTTACAACTAATTTGTGCTTTTGAATCGCCTCACTAATTTCATCAGCAAGTGGGCCTGAATTACCAATACATGTGGTACAGCCATAACCAACTAAATTAAAGCCAAGCGCATCCAAGTCATCCATCAACCCTGCTTTTTCAAGGTAATCGGTGACCACCTGAGAACCTGGTGCAAGTGAAGTTTTAACCCAAGGTTTTACATTAATACCTAACTGACGTGCTTTTTGAGCTACTAAACCGGCAGCTAAGATAACACTTGGGTTAGATGTGTTTGTACAGCTAGTAATTGCAGCAATAACACAGGCACCATCATTTAACTCAAACTCTTCTCCATTAAAGTTTACTTTTGCTGCGCCCATAAACTGCGCTTCATCAGTTGGTTCATCTGGATTGGTAGTAGGGCCTTCGCTTTCAATACGCGCTTGCTCTTCATCGCTTTTATCACGACGTGCCATACGCTCGTCTTGAAAGTCTTTTAAGTGCTGACCAATAACCTTGCCGGCTTTATCCAAAGTAATTCTATCTTGCGGGCGTTTGGGGCCTGCTAGGCTTGGCACAACATCATCTAAAGTCAGTTCAAGCTTATCGGTATAATGTGCTTCGTCGCCATCGTTACGCCATAAGCCTTGGTGTTTAGCGTAATCTTCAATTAGTTTAAGCTGCTTCTCATCGCGATTAGTTAAGCGTAAGTAATTAATCGTTTCCTCATCAATAGGGAAAATACCACAGGTTGCGCCATACTCTGGCGCCATATTAGCGATAGTTGCTCTATCGGCAAGTGGTAAGTCGGCAAGGCCGTCACCATAAAACTCAACAAACTTACCTACCACACCGTGGTTACGCAGCATTTCAGTAACAGTAAGTACTAAATCGGTTGCTGTAGTGCCCTCAGGTAAGCGACCATTTAATTTAACACCCACAACCTGTGGAATAAGCAAGCTAATAGGTTGGCCAAGCATGGCGGCTTCGGCTTCAATGCCGCCTACACCCCAGCCAAGTACGCCTAAACCATTAATCATCGTTGTATGAGAATCTGTACCGACTAGTGTATCTGGGTAGGCTAACGATTTGCCGTTTTTTGTATCATTAAATACTACGCGGGCTAAATACTCTAAATTCACTTGGTGAACTATACCGGTTGCAGGTGGTACAACTTTTAAGTTATCAAATGCGGTTTGTCCCCAACGTAAGAATTCGTAACGTTCTTTGTTTCGCTCATATTCTAATTTTGAGTTTAAGTCGAATGAACCATCTTTACCGTAACCATCCACTTGCACCGAGTGATCGATTACCAGCTCAGCAGGAGAAAGTGGGTTTATTTTTGCAGGATCACCACCGAGTTTTTCCATCGCATCACGCATGGCAGCTAAATCAACAATTGCAGGGACACCAGTGAAATCTTGCATTACTACGCGGGCTGGAGTGAAAGCTACCTCGGCAGAGGGCTTCGCTTTTGGATCCCAATCTAATAAGGCCTGAATATCTTGTTCTTTAATATTCACACCATCTTCGTTACGTAGTAAGTTTTCTAGCAATACTTTTAACGAGAAAGGCAGGCGTTTGGCTTTATCGCCAAGTCCCATGAGCGAGTTGATATGATACTGCTCGCCATTGATAGTGAGC
>UEXM01003384.1_pt1 | contig 10205 bp, 11 predicted proteins | sample 1796661 | NCBI WGS metagenome assembly UEXM01 (sample SAMEA4772469, study PRJEB27181) | metagenome
GATTTTGATTGTACACATCTGTTGAAGAGGCCAAAGGATTAGTGGACAAATCGCCTGTACCGTCTGCTGATCCATCACCACCGACGTTTATTCCCAAATCAGTAAGGTCAATGTCTTCTGCGGGAATGGGATCAAACGCTCCCGCAGCCCCTGCTGCACTAAGCCCAAGCCCTCCGTATAATAAGGCTTTTTTCAGCAAACTTCCACTTCCTGCGCCTGCCGCTGCATTTGCAATATTTTGAGAATTTTTAGCCAAAGCCATAGCTTCTGTTGAGGGAATCCCTTGAGCAATATTTTTTTGATACTCAGCCGTTAAATCAAAAGGTTTTGCCAGAGCTTGCGTCGATTTTATTTGCTTTGCGACTAAATCTGTATACCCTTGGGTGCCCGCAAAACCTGTTCCCATAAACATTGGATCGCCTGCTTCTCTCAGTGCAAAATCACCCTTTGCATAACTAGGAAAGGCACCTTCTAATCCTGAACCACTGTAAGAAGCAGGCAAGCCACCTTTCAACCCTGTCATAAAACCCTGACCAAGTGTTTGCTCTGTTCCAATAGAACCTAAAGCACCAGAAACTCCAGAAGCAACACCCGCAGTAATGCCCCCAAGTGCTGCGCTTTTTAAAGCATCCCCTAAACTTTCTCCCTGTATTAAGCCACCAATACCTGCGCCTATTGCGGCAGAGGCAACAGTGCCTAACCCAGGAGCAATAAAATTTATTGCAACAGGCAATATAATCTTAGCGGCTTTTTTAAATACGTTTTTTATTTTTCCCACTAATTTTTTAAATAAAAACTCACGCTGCCCCGTCATCGGGTTAATAGAGTTACTAGCAGAACCCACAACATAAGCTTCGGGGTCCGCGCCCTCTGAAGCAATAGCCTGCTTTATTTGACCAACAAGTTCAGGATTTCTTTCCGCAACCTCTCGCGGCAACATAATTTCTTTTTCAGACGCATGAATAATATAAGTGTCCGTGCCGTTGCCCATTGCAGCCATGCGGTCTGCAACTTCTTTCATAGAGTTGATGCCGCCTGCTTTACCAAACATTAGTTCGTTGTCATCAATCTCATCTATATTAGACGTAAGAAACGTTCCGATACCTGCATCGGGCATTGTTATTGTTTCATACTGCTGCATTAGGCTTCTCCTGAGATTGCTTCGGGGGCAGTTACCGTTATTGCAGTATGCCGTTTTGTCTCTCCTGTCCAAGACTTTCCACAGTTAGGGCAAGTTCCGTCTGGGTAAGAAGCAACCTCTTCAGGAGTGTCTACCACATTATCACAGTGATGGCACTGCAACCTATCTACTGAAGTGGATGGTCGAAATTTAGAGCCATCCCCTATTACTATAATATGTTCATCATCGCTCATGTTGTACTCACCGTTACTGACCCTACTGTTCCAGTGCCTTGGGATCCACGAAGAAAAGCAGAGTGGGTTAAAGGTACTCTAACATAACCATCATGCTGAAATAAAGTCCCAGTTTCAAGTCCACTGTCATCTGTGGGCAAATTAGTGATAGTTATCTCTGTTGCCCTAACATCCCCAGGATTTTGAATTTGTTCCAAAAACACAGAAAACGCCCGAATGACTTCGCTAAAATACGTTCTTTGGTATTGATCCGGCGGGATAGGAAAATACGGACGGGATAAACGTCTAGACACTAACGCCTCCCATCAGGTCTTATATCTAAGCGAGGAGAACCTAATCTCCATGTAACGCCAAGATCTTCGGACTCTATCTTAAATCTCATTTGTCTGCCACGCAGCCTGAAGTATAATTGTTCTGTTCTTGCACCTACCGCGGCGGCTTGTGTTTTCACAAAGGTATCTGTCTCTGTTTTAGAATAAGTTCCATCAGGCGCATTTTTTACGTCCAAGATTATGTTTACATCGGGAAGGATAGCAGTAGAGTCTCTAAAATCCACGTCAGGTATCATCTTACGCAGCAACATAAACTGCTCTCCGTCCCCTATATCTATAGGGCTAGACTGTATGAAGGCATTAATTGGTGTGGTTGGATTAGTTGTACCATCGTCAAATCCGATTTCATGCTCATAAATATAACCGTCAGCGTTTGCTGCAAAAGGGAAATCAAAAATGCCCCTGTCAATCCATGCAGTTCTACCAAAAGAGCCATAGTACCAAACCTGTTCTAAGTAATTATAAACGACATATCTATTTACCTCAGTGCTATTTGCAGAAGGGTAATACCACCAAATCTCTGAGTGCTCTGTATTAAGAGCCGCGTTTATTTTTTCTAACTGCTCTTCGTTTATATCAGAAAAAACAAAATCTCTGACCATACAAGGCAATCTTTGAACGGCTCCGCTGTACACATAAAACTCTGCTCTACCCATCCAGAAAACATTATCGTCTACCGCTATAGCTGCATTTGGGCCTGCAACGGTTATGTTTTCAGACAAAGAGTTTACACCAAAGGTAAACGGTGGTCCTAAAAACTGCATTGAATAAAGAGTTGTGTCTGTAAAAACTAATATCTGTTGTCTTGTTTCGAGAGCCGTTACGATCTCAGATCCAGAACCTAGACGCAACTCTCCTGCGGTATTGGTAGCTAAAGAAGCCCAATCTGTAAGAGATTCTTGAGAAGAAAACCGTATAGCCAACGGATCTTGGACACCTGGATTAGCCTCTGTGTCACAACCAAATGCTATGATGTGTCGATCTCGGTCTGATACTAATACTTGTTTCGCAACTGTCGGGGCATTTGTAGATCCAACTAACGTCGTAATATCAACGCCTCTTGTGGACAATGTGTTTGTTTCATCCCAATAGTAAATGCCCCCATCCCTAACGTTCATAATAAGGTCTTCACCAAAGTTATCATGGGACCAAAGACGAAGACTATTTGTAACGATTGATTCTGAAGAAGCAGAACCCCAAGTCCCTCGCGACCAAGTCCCTGCACCCCATCCTGCGCCTGACACACCAATATCTAAGCCTGTGTTGATCTGGTATTTACCAACAACAGAACTACCGCCGTTGCCTGTATCAGACCCATTAGCTGCAACAAAACTTGGATTAAGTTGCCCCTCGTAGGTAATGTCAGATATGGATGTACCCGCTGCCCTAGCTTTAATCTTATAACTTCCTGTGTTTACGACTTCTGTTACATAATACTCTTGATTTAAAACAGTAGCAGTAATCAAGCCACCAAGACTGGCTGCTCCAGAGTATGTTACAAAGTCGTTTACAACTGCGCCGTGATTTGTGTGAGATACAGTTAATTCAGATGATCCGTTAGTTGCAGCAAAGGTAACAGCCCCTGCTGAAGTCGTAAGTCGTAAAGGGGTTACATCATTATAAAAACCACCTTCATCAATATAGTATTTGAGGTTTGTACCCACTCCTACATATTGATCCCGATCTAAGGAAACCCAAGGGTGTAATGCACGACAAGTACCAAGAAATGAGTTTGTAGATCTTTTCTGCCAACCCCCTATCTTTTCAGGATAGCCCTTTTGAAATCTAACGTTATCAATATCAAACCAACCGCCTTCATTAGAGTAGGCGGTTATCTCACGGTTTACTCCGGGTTTGAATTGTAGTTTTGATAGAGGCATTAACTGATCTCTTCATAAGACACTATAACTTTAAAATCGTTTGCTGTTCCCGCTGTAGCACTTAATGAAGTACCCGTACTTCCATTCTCTTCTAAATAAATAGGAGCGTCTTTTGTTACTACGTCAAAGAAATCATTATTGTTTACTGATTTAAGCTGAACAAGCTCTGTAGCTGTGCCCCCTGCGTTAGTAGCATTGTGATAGCTAACAGTACAAGTTCTTGCTGCGCTACCATCTACATTGACCAAACGCACAAGATTAACTTTGAGAACTTTATTGTTAGATCCGGCATTGTTAAGGATCGATGTTGCTGATGTTGTTGTCAGGCTAGTTACGTTAACCTTACCTGTCATCGTGGTTAATGCTGCAATGTTTGGCTCTGCCATGTCTATCTCCTATCCCAGAATAATACTGAGGGCTATTGATGTGTTAGGTGCGAGGTTAGAATATCCTATAGTTCCTGATCCGTTTGTAGTCAAAGCTCTATTCGCACTACCATCTGAGGTTGGTAAAGTAAGAGCAGTAACAAAAGCTTGTAAGTTTGCATCATAGGCAAGAACATCTGACCCTATAGCAACACCAAGGTTTGTTCGAGCAGCCGCAGCAGAACCGCCCCCTGTGCCGCCGTCTGTAATCGCTAAGTCAGTAATTCCTGTTATAGAGCCACCTGTGATGTTTACGCTGCTCATGCCAAGGTTGGCTGTAATGTCTACAACTGCTGCACCTGAACCTGCACCATCAGCATAGATTATGGCGTTGTCACCGTTTGCTACAGTTACGTTTGCACCTGATCCTTGACTAAACGTACAAGCTTGACCTGATCCGTTTACCACAAAGTATATATGCTGACCGTCATTGGGAGCTATTGTAATCGTACAAGCTTGGGTTGCTCCAGATAATACCAGTGTTTTAAACTGACCATCTGACAATGCACCGTCACTTGTTGTAAGAGTATGCGAAGACCCCGAAGACCCCAGGTTTATCGTTCCAACGCCGTTGGTAAGACGGTCAACTATGTTTAGGTTTGTATTAGTGGTTGTACCCCATGTACCCGACTGTTCGCCGTTTCTTATAAGCTCTATACCACTATTTGTTGCATATGTACTTGGCATGTTTTTTCCTACGCAGCTACTATTTGTGTCCAGATTGTGTCTTCTTCTGGAAGTATTCTACTCCAAACTAACACACTTCCTACTTCTCCGCTACCCGCAACTCCTCCGACTGTAACAGAAGATCCGCCTGTGACTGTAACCGTTCCAACGGCACCCGTGGCGGCTAAAGATGCAGCAGGTATAACGGCTGTTGTTCTTTGTGTTACTCCACCGACACTTGCAGTGGCAGCTAGACCTGTTTCAGGCACAATCGCATCACCGATTACGGTAACTTGATGTATGTTACCACTAGCCTCAAGCCCTGTCACAGTAGCAACTGCACTGGCATTTACTGTTACCGTGCCAAGCGCAGATGCCAAAGCAGAGATCGTCGGGAGATTTACTAGCGCCGTACCTGTAATGGTTGGAACTGTAACTCCTCCAGTCGCTGCTAGACCTGTAAGATTTACCACAACATTTGTTATGGCAGTTACATCACTCGTAGAACCAGTCGCTGTCAAACTGCCTACTGGAATGGCAATACCACCACCAACTCCAACGGCTACTGATCCAACTGCACCTGTACCTGCTAGTCCTGTAGCATTAAGGTTGTTGTCCGTAACAAGAGAGACTGTGCCTAATGTACCTGTTGCTCCAACGCCAGTAACAAGAATACGAGTAACGGACGCATCATCACCTATCGGTACTTGAGCTATAGATGTTGCGCCAAAAAACATTTAGGCTACTCCTGAATTAAGAGGCTTCTTTTTTCTCTGTACCTGTCTCAACAGACTGTATCAAAGCATCTGTGTAGGCTTGCTGAGATACCTCTACAATATTTAACTCCGCTTTTATCTGTGCTATTTTAGTTTGGCACAAACGAAGTTGATTGATTATACCTTTTTGTTCATCACTAAAAGTATCTATATCATGGTCTGTTCCGTTTATAGAAACAATATTTGTTTTATTTTCTGTCATCTTTCTCTCCCTAAGATGGTTTAGCAGGCCAATCAGTATTCAAAAGAAAAGGCCAGTTTTCGTGATCAGACAAGTCACGAAGTGATTGCCTATAGATTGCCCAAGACGCTTTTTGTGCATCGGTTAATGGGCTATCTGGCATTTGTGTCCAATCGCTTTCAGCCAAAAGACTATTTCTAGTTTCTCTTCTTTCTTCAGCGTTAAAATCAGCGGCGGATATATCAGTCATCAGTTAACCCCATAAAATGTTATTGTACCTTCAAATCTATATCTTTCTGAACCATAATCACTTTGAACAATATTGAAAGTTGTTGGAGTTTGATTTGGTATAAGATTTTCTACAAAACCCGCACCATTTTGTTGTCCAGAACCAGAACGAGAAGAAACATAAGTGTGCGTCCCATCTGTAAATATTTCTGCTTGAATAAAAACAGGATGATTATCTTGAGGACTAGCCGCAGTGAGACGACCTGCATTCTGAGTTGAACCTTGATTAGAAGTGCCTTTCTGTCCCGCATATACGTAAATTGATGAGGTTACACTATTTAACCTAAACCTACAATAAGTAGTACCAGAAGGCGGATCACCTGATTGAAATGTTGAAAGATAAATTATTTTAATATATTTATAAGTATTCCACCAATTTGAACCTAAAGAAAAATCATATTGAGCATTTGTTCCTATTGTTCCACTGGTAATTTGTGTCATTCCACCAGAACTAGCATCAGCCCAAGTAGGTGCAGCACTAGCTCCACCAGATGTTAGAACCTGACCTGATGTACCGTAGGTTGCACCGCCAATGCCAAGCTGACCTAATGAACCCATACGGAAACGTTCTGCTTCTTTAGTAGTAAAAACCATATCAGCAGGTACAGTTGACGAGTCAGTCCCATTCTGAACAACTGATATTTGAGCACCTACTTTAGAAACTGTGCTAGTGTTTACACCTCTGAATAATATTTTACCTAAGTTTTCTCCATCAGCAGTGGCAGCAAAGTTCCCACTATTTGTAGAAGACTTTTGAAGAACTACAGTAACGCCATGACTATCTGTAGTTGATCGGCATAACGCACTAATTGTTGCATCTGCTGCGCTTGTTGCAACGTTAAGATTACCACCATTAATAGTTGAGGTTTCTCCAATTATAAAGTTACCTGATGCGTCAAATGTCATCAAATGGGTAGTGTTATCTACACGGTCTAGATTCAAATTATTATTTGAGCTATCTACCCTAAAACCATAAGAAACAACTGTGTCGCTTGGAGATATTGTAAGTGCCGCATCACCTGCCGTATTGCTTCTTGCCCTTTTAGCTAGGGCTGAATTACCAGATACACTAAGAGCGACATTAAACGCATCATCTTTTGCAGTAAGAAAATCTATTCTGCCATCTTCACTGCCATTACTAACATCTGTTGCTATAGCTTCTATTCTAGCAAAAGTAGCGGCATTACCCGCATCATCCTCTCCTTTAAAGATAATACGTCCTAATACGTCATTATCAGCAGGGCTTGCAGAATTTCTATAAAGATTTAGAACTGGGCCAACACTTGCATCTGCATCTGTGCTCACTATCGTAAGAGCGTCAGAGTTATCAGCAACAGTAATTGTTGCGTTGCCAACCACATCAAGAGCAGTTGCAGGACTCGCGGTTCCTATACCGACTCGATTGTTGGTGCTATCGACTACGAGCGTGGTTGTATCTACGACAAGCTCCGCCGCAGCGCCATCTGCTATGAAGTCTCCTAAGTCTCTTGCTCTAGTCATTTCTTAACCTTTCTTACACAGGTGGATCGTAGTTTATAACTTTAACTTCTCCTGGATCAGTGCCACTGCCACTTAAAACATGTTTGGTTCTAAACTGTGCATTTGAGGCTACGTTAACAACACTCATATAAGCCCCACTGCTATCGTAATTAGTAACATACATTTTACTATTTGTTTCATCTAAAACACCATATTGAGGTTGGTTTAAATAAGTAGTTCCACCAGTTGTTTGTCTTACATAGGTAGGATTATTAATATTACTTGTGCTAATTGTTACAAGTTTATGAGAGTTTGCTTGACTCATTGCGTATGCATAATCTAAGGTTGATCCACCCCTGTTTCTATGGAATACGACTAATCTAACACCATCTAAACTTCCAGACTTACTAAAAGTACCTGCTGAAGAAAATTGATCTGTATATGTTCCAGAAGAATATCCATCAAAAAATTGTACGTTTTCCGAAGCCGAATTTGCAGTACCCATATAAACTAAATCTCCATTACTGCTAGGTGCAATGCCAAGCCCAGTCCACCCCCCAGAAAAACTTTGATCTTGCCTATCATCAACGGATGATCCATTCCATTTTAGTAGTTGTATCTTACTTGGGCTACCTGTAGCGTTTGCATAAACATATCCTGTTACTGGCTCAACAGCAACCTGAACACTGGTTCCATTACTTGCACCTCCACCTCTGCTTCCAAGAAGACTAAAACTACTTTGATTAGATACATCTATTGCATAAATTGTCGTTTCACTTCCAACCCAAAGCCTACTATTTGTGACATCAATATCACAAGTAAACAAAGGTTCCGAACCTACATTAAGTGTGCTACCTAAAGACATACTTTTAGGATTGGATACATCTATAACACCAACACGCCTTGTTGTGTTTCTTGTACAAAAATATATTCTTTTGTTAGTCTGATCTGCTGCAATTCCAGAAACCCCATTATATGTGCCGCCACTAATTGTACTAAGTTCTACTGGATTATCTGGATCACTTACGTCAATAGCATGTATTGTGTCAATCTCTTGATTTGCTACAAAGGCAACAGATGTAATTGATGCTCCTGCTGCTGCACCAACACCACCAAAACTTCTAGCTGAAGCTGCACCGAATGTTGAAAGTAAAGGAGCCATATTATTCCTTATGCGAACTGTGTAACTGATGCTAACACTGTGAATGTAGCATCTGCTGTTTTGATAATCGTGAATGAGTAAGCATCAATACTAGATGCGTTGCCCCCTGTAGGTGCTGATCCACCAGACCACTTAGGTGTGACCGATGATCCATCTACTTGATAAGCGTTGAGGTAGTAAGCTGTTGAGCCTTGCTGCATTAATATAGCAGCAGTCATAGACTGCCCTGTAGACATTTTGCTGTTTAAAGCTGTACCACTGTCTGCACGAAAGTTAATTGTTCGGTTTGCCGTTTGGTTTACCGTGTAGTTTTCAATCGCTTGATCTGATAGATCAAAGTTTATCGTGCCAGTTGTAGAAGTTTGAGCTGTTACTTTTTCGATTACTTCCTCAATATCAAGCGTATTGTTTACTGTAGTTACATTGGTACTTAAAAGTAATCTTGCGGCTCCATTTGTATGAAATTCTATCTCATCTGCCGCAGGAAATTCTATTTTGGTATTAGTATCACCATCATGAACTAAAGCATTTGCATATACATTAGCTGAGAGGTAGAGGTCTTTAAAACGTCCTCCCGAAAAACCTAAATCAATAGTAGCATCTACATCACTACCGTTTTGTCTTGAGCCAATGGCTGATGCAAACATTTTAAGTCCTGCATGGCTTCCTTCTCCATCTAAAACAAAACCACTGGACTCAATACCAAGACTGCCTACTTGCGTGGTGTCCTTAAAAAAGCCCATAATTTCGCCATTAGACGAAAGACGGTTTAGATTAAGAGAGGCTCCCCCATCTCTGGTTATTCCAACTACCGCCCCACCAGATGTTGCTTGAAGACCTGCGGTTCCAAGAGCAGCACTTGTCTTGCCCAAAAAGAAACCACCACTACTGTCAACACGAAATCTTTCGCTGCCATCCGTTTCTATAGTAACTGTATCAACCGCAGGGAAACGTATCGCTGTGTTTGTATCGCCACTGTGAACAATCTTATCGGCAATCGTTACATCACCACTAAACGTACTTGTCGTACCAGAGAGATCTCCTGATAGCGTTCCGCCTGTTAACTGTAGGAATCGAGCATCTGATTGAGATTGCGTATAAACATTTGCTATCGTTTGTGTCCCATATGCAACAACATCAAGGGTATCACCAACCGTTGCGCCAGAGGCAAGGACAATTGAGCTACCATTTGTAGCCGTAAAATCTGCTGCTGAAAGTTTAGATCCGTTTAAAAATACTTCTACAAAGCCAACGGTATACGAAACGCTAAACGCTGTTTGGTTAGCTGTCGCGGTAAAAACTGTGGTGGTAAAAGTTGTAGGCTGTAGATCTGCGGCTATCGCTGTGATAAATACAATAGCACTTCCAGAAAGATTTATAGCGTTATTACTGTTGCTACTTTCAGAGACAATCCTGCTAAGAGTTGTCCCTGAAGCTGTAAAAACACCTGAACCTAGCTCAAAGTTAGTTGTACCATCTTCTATACAGTACCTAACAGTTTCTCCGTTAGACACCCCTGCTGCGGCAAAAGTCTGGAAACCGTCAACCGCTGAACCCAATGTGATTGTGCCAGTACCCGTAGTAGCGGTTGTCATCTTGGCACGATTGACCAGTTTTACCATAGCGGCACTCCAAACTTAAT
>UEXM01003387.1_pt1 | contig 10192 bp, 11 predicted proteins | sample 1796661 | NCBI WGS metagenome assembly UEXM01 (sample SAMEA4772469, study PRJEB27181) | metagenome
TGATCGGCAAAATCATTAAGAGCACAAAAGTGATCATTTACAAGTGATTTTAGTGATCAAAGCTTAATGAGAATAAGCGATCAAAGTTAATGCCATTGGGTGATCAAAGCTGGAGAGAATATGCAATCCTTCCATGCTTCCAATGTTGTCTTAAAAAGATATGACATAGGTGAATCAGATAAACGACGGCGGCAATCTGTTAGGACACTTGGAGCAACTCTAGACCACTCGTTACTGACACTAGGCTGTAAAGCAATATCCATAGAGCTACAAACCTCTTTTATCGACTTATTTCGTATAAGTCCCATCCAGATAACAAGCCAAATAGCTTGTTGGGCTGGCAATCTTCGGTTTCGGATGCTTGCTTTTCCTGTAGCTAACAAAGACTCTTCTATCCACTCGGGTTCAATTGCTTGAATGACAGATTCATAAGCACCACTTTCCTCAACTGATTCATAGACAAGCTCTAGTTCATTATTAAGCACAAAAAAATCCCCTTTAAAAATATCAGAGGGGATTATCTTATAGCTGCAAGATCGTTCAAGTATTTCTTAAACGATCGGCATTAGACATAAAAGTCGGCCTTTTCAGAAGCATAAAAATTAAAACGGCATTTTCATCCCTGGAGGCATTTGCATTCCTCCCGTTAAAGCACCCATTTTTTCTTTATTTTGCTCTTCAACACGACGTACAGCATCATTCATTGCTGCAGCAACCAGATCTTCAAGCATGTCTTTATCATCAGCCATTAAGCTATCGTCGATAGCAACACGTCTAACGTTATGGTTACCTGTCATAGTGACTTTGACCATACCAGCACCTGACTCACCAGTTACTTCCATATTGGCTAATTCTTCTTGCGCTTTAGCCATTTTTGCTTGCATTTGTTGGGCTTGTTTCATTAAGTTGCCCATGCCACCTTTCATCATAATTTTCACTCCAAAAGTAAGATGCCGCCAAAGATAGAGGTTAACGGCTAAAAATTCAAGTAGCGATTAACGCGCTACGATAGTTTCTTGATCAAGCTCAGCCTGGAATTGTTGTTGCAATGCGATGACTATTTCGTCTTCCGCCAACACTTGCTTTGCATATTCATAGCGTTTGGCATTAATATCAGCTTGGATCTGGTAAGGATCAGCAACGGTTCTTTCAACAATATTCAATTCAACCGTTACTTTACGTTGTAAATATTCAGAAATTTTTCTTTCTAATTGTTTATGTGCAGCATCACTATTTAAATGTTTAATTGATTGATCTAATTGTAATATCAATAAATCATCAGTAGAGTTTTCATCAATAGTTGCATGTATCGCCAGTTGTCGTAAACGAGCAGCTAAGGACATGCTATCAATCATATGTGCCCACTTATCGACTTGGTTCGCCAACTTTATTGTCGCAGGATCGATAAACTCTTCGCTATAAGGCTGTTCCGGTACCGTTGATAAGTCTAAGCCGCTATCGGGTTCAGGTTCAGTTGGTACAGTTTGCTCAATATAATCTTCGAGTATCTCTGCGCTAGGACGCTTGATAGCGTCACTAGACTTTTTTCCACTCTTCTCCAGCGCTTTTTTTCGGCTTCTAAGCATATTGCGGGTAGCGATTGCAGCAGCAACCGGCGATAAATTTTGTGAATCCTGCGGCTCTGTTAATAAGCCATCAACAACCGTATTCTCAGTACCCAAAGTGTCATTAGTATTAGCACTGAGTGCATCTTGATTGTAGTTATTATCACTAGCTTGATTATGCTTAGCACTATCTTGAGAAGCTAGCTGTGGTGGTTCACTATGTTGTTCAGAAGTGTGAGCTGATAAAAGCGGATCATGAGGTACTGGCTCTATCATAGCATCAGCTTGACGTTCAATTGCCAGCATCTCATTCGCTAATGCTGAGTTGTTCTCAGTATCGAGACAACTACTAAGTTCGTTTTCAACTTGGTTTTGATGATTACTTCTTTGCTCAACATCACTATTAACACCGTTATTACTAGCGTCGTTATGACTAACAGTTGCCTTCATAGCCTCTGTTATAGGTGCTGTAGCAGGTGAAGAGAATACTAAATCATCAGCACTAATAGCTTTAGTTACATTAGGAGTTGCATAAGATAATTCGGCCGCAGGTAATTTATCAAGCCCGGTATCTACATCCACTACTTCATTAGTCGATTCAGGTAAACTTTGATTATTAGCTAATGGTTTAAAAGCTAGCAACCTCAATAACATCATATCGAATGCGGCTTGTTCATCATCAGCATAAGGTAAATCTTTTCTTGCCGTTAACACAATTTGATAATAAAGCTGTACGTCTTCAGGCGACATTAGCTGACAGAATTGTGTCAACATTTGTTGATGTTCTGTTGGTAAGCTAAAGTTAGTTTCAACAACTTGTGCCATAGCAACTTGATGAAGTAATTGAATTAACTCAGCTGATAAACGACTGTAACTTGGTGCATAGGATGCTATCGCAAGTGATAGTTTCATTAATGCTGTAGCATCTTGTTTTAATAGAGCAATTAAAATTTTAAACACCCAGTCACGATCTACACCGCCTAGCATTTGCTGGACATTATCTCTGGATATATTGCCATTGCCCTGAGCGATACTTTGGTCGGTCAAACTCAAGCAATCGCGCATACTACCGCGTGCAGCCTTTGCTAAAAGGCTTATGGCTTCATCATCAAATGTCACCGCTTCTTTGCTTAGTATTTCAGTAACTTTATCACTAATTTGCTTAACCGATAGAGCTTTTAAGTGAAACTGTAAACACCGCGATAATACTGTAACCGGTAGTTTTTGTGGATCGGTGGTAGCGAGAATAAATTTAACGTGCTCAGGTGGCTCTTCCAAGGTTTTTAATAAAGCATTGAAACTGCTGCGCGATAACATGTGAACTTCGTCGATCAGATAGACCTTATATCGACCTCTTGTTGGTGCATATTGAACATTGTCCAATATTTCACGAGTATCATCTACTTTGGTACGAGAAGCAGCGTCTATCTCAAGCAAGTCAACAAACTTACCCGCGTCTATATCAACACACGCTTGACAGATACCACATGGCTGAGCGGTTATACCTTGCTCGCAATTCAGGCTTTTAGCAAAAATTCTGGCAATAGTTGTTTTACCAACCCCACGAGTACCGGTAAATAAGTAAGCATGGTGCAACCTTTGCTGCGTTAATGCATTAACCAATACGGTAACTACATGTTCTTGGCCAACAAGTTCAGTAAAGGACTTAGGCCGCCATTTTCTTGCTAAAACCTGATAACTCATTGTTCAGCCTTAATCACCAGCATATTGTAGTAAAGAGAATACGGATAACCCCATACCTTGTATTTTTTCCTCACCACCTAAATCAGGTAGTGAAATAACAAATGCAGCGTCTGTAACTTTAGCGCCCAAACGCCTTATAAGCTTTGTAGTCGCTTCAATAGTGCCACCAGTTGCTAATAAATCATCGATGATTAATACATTATCATTTTCTGTTAAAGCATCTTGATGTATCTCTAACGTGTCATGGCCATACTCTAATTGATAGTCTTGAGCATAGGTAGCACGCGGTAGTTTACCAGGCTTACGAACTGGAACAAACCCAACTCCCATAGCAAGTGCTAATGGCGCGCCAAAAAGAAAACCACGCGCTTCAGTGCCAACTATTTTTGTAAAACCACCATCTTTAAATTTATTCGCTAAGATATCAATAGTCAGTTTAAAAGCATCAGCATCATCGAGTATGCCAGTTACGTCTCTAAACATAATACCCGCTTTAGGGTAATCGGGAATACTATGGATTGCAGATTTGAGTGTGTCGATTTGTGTTTCAGTCATGTTCTAAAAGTCAAAAAAAATTTTAGCTACAGAATAAAGCAATTCAACTAGAAATTATAGTGACTGATGGCGAGTATTTGATGATAGAAGACTATTTATCGAATTAAGTAGGTTTTGTTCGTCAATCGGCTTATCAATTACTGCCGAAAACAATTCAGTATCGCAAAGAGATTGAATTAGATCTTTACCCTGTGTGGTCATAAATATCACAGGAGTACCACTGTAGGTGCTATTTTGTCGTATATGCTTAGTTAACTGTATACCATTCATAACTGGCATTAAATGGTCGACAATAAACAAATCATAGTCAGGTTTTTGCAACTTTTCAGATGCCGCTAAACCATTACATGCGGTGTCTACAATGTAGCCATGCTTAGATAATAGCTTGCTTAAACTATCTAATATTATTTGTTTATCATCAACAACAAGAATTTGCATATTTCTCTAGACAACTTAAAATTTAATTTGCTAGAACTGTAAACCAACCCGCTAGCATTGGCAACAAAGGTGCGCCGAACATGGCAAGTATTGCGATGAATAAATGGCGTTTTGATGAACTATCTTTAAAGTTTTCTTCTGACATTAGGCTTCCTATCGAGTAATTAAACCGCGCGGATTGTAGACCAAAAAGCACTCCAAAGGTAGCTTTATTTGATATAGATCAAACAACAGCTTGATAGTTCATAGCTAACTATAAGTAAATTATATTTTATTTCATCCAGTTAACTTAGCCGTTTGTATTATTCAGGACTTATATCAGCAATTACAAACCATGTTTCAGCAGTATCGAGCTCTTGCCAAAAGAAAGACCTTCGCTTTGTCAAGTGGAACCACCAGTTATGCTGAACATAAAAAAACCAGCCATTAAGGCTGGTTTTTAAGGTTCTTATGCTAATAAATTAGATAGAAACGTTTTTGCGTCTTGCTGTATCTTTAATGAAGTCTACCCAACCCTTAGCCGATTTTTTGGTTTTAGGATCTTTCATTGCTAGATTGATTGCTTTGTAAGCTTGCTTATACTCTTCTAAATAATAGTGAGATTCTGCAATACTCATATGTAATCTGCCTTGGTTTTTCGCACCAAGCTCAAGAGCTTTAGTTAAGGCAACAATAGCTGGTTTAAACTGCTCATCTTGCTTCAATAACATACCTTGCTTGCTATAGTGCTTAGCAAGGTTTGTCATTTTAGCCAACTCACCGTAATACTTAGCAGCTTTATCAATATGCTGTGCAGCATGCCAAGCATTTGCTAGAGAAGATAAGTTTTTATCATCACGAGTTACTAAACCTGAGTCGATATGCTTTTCAAGTAATACAGCTGCTTTATATGGCACATCATTCTGTGAATATAAACTTGCTAAAGTCTTAATTTCAGATTCTTTTTCAAGGAAACCTTGTTTATAAGCCATATCTAGCGTTGCTAGAGCTTTCTTATAATCCTCAACTAGCAAGTAGAACATGCCAAGTTGATTCCACCAAGTTTTATCCTCTGGAAAAATTTGAAGAACAGTTTCAAGTGTTTTAACAGCTTCCTGATATTTTTTTCTCTCATAATAAGAGGTAATTTTTAAAATATAAGGGTTTTTGTTATGCTTATCACCATAGGCTGCAATTGCATTATCAGCAGGAACGATCATTTTATCTAAACGTTTCAGCATGTAATTAGCATTTGCAATCTTAGTCCAAGTATCACCGTCAGACTTACCAGTAAAATCCATCCAAGCTTGATAATTAACTAATGCTCCTTCAAACGCTTTGGTTTGCATCTGCAAATCAGCTAATAACTTTAGAGATTGATCATGATCAGCTTCGTTAAGAATATCAGGTTCTACCGCGGCCTTTAAATATTGAATTGCTTTTGCTTCTTCATTACCCATTTGTGCATACATAATAGCAATGAAACGCGAAACATAAGCTTTATCATATTTCTTACTGGCATCAATCTCCAATAAGATAGCTAAAGCACCTGGAATATCGTCCGCTGAGTAGGCTTCAAAAGCTTTAGCAACTTTTTTACCTACGGTAGGACCAACTAATTGTGTTTTACGCTCAGGCTTTTCAGACTTCTCAGCACCTGCCGCAGAAGCATCTGCAGCAATAGGTAACTGGATAAGAACAACTGAAACTATTAACAGTAAAGATGAAAATATCTTATTCATTATTAATTCCCTCCGTCCATATTAAAGTCTAATCTTACTGTCAAACCAACTTGCTTCATGGCTTTACCATCAACAACTTTAGGTTTGTACTTCCACTTACGTAATGCACGCTTAGCTTCTTTATCGAAAACACGCTTAGGCTCAGCATCAATAACATTCACATCTTCAACACCGCCAATTTCGTTAATAGTAAAAGATAGTGTTACCCACCCTTCTTTACCATCACGAGCAGCTTGTATCGGATACTTAGGCTCAATACGTACTATCGGTGTTGCATCACCATCACGACCAAAACCTGCGCCTGGTGCTGACATACCGGCATTAGCTCCCGCTAATTGTACACCTGGCATATTAAACGTTAATCCACCGCTATTGTTATTAGTCTCAGGCTCAGGAGCTTGAGGCTTTGGTGGCGTTTTAGGTGGCGGCGGTGGCGGTGGCGGTACGCGTTGACGCCTCTCTGCCTGCGACTTAGGTGGCGTCGTATTAACTTCAACAATTATGTTCTCTAATTGCTCTTCCTTGTTTCTATCACCGCTAGAAACAAGAAATGCCATAAAAGAAAATAGTGCAAAAGTTACTGCGGCGCCTAGTAGTATAGATACTAAAAAGCGAACCATAGACTACCCCTTAGCTGCAGCAATAGATATTCTGTCTATGCCCGCTTCTTTAATTGCATCCATTACTTTAACAACTACACCGTGTTTGGCATCTTTGTCAGCTTGAATGATTACAACGTCAGTTGGTTGTTCAGCCAATAACTTTTCAATGTTAGCCGCTACGCGTTCAACATCTACACGACGTTTATCTAACCAAATTTCACCGTTATCTTTAACTGCTATAAAGATGTTAGCTGATTTCTGTTTAGATTGGTTTGCCGCTTTTGGCTTATTAACTTCAATACCAGCTTCTTTAACAAAAGAAGTAGTAACGATAAAGAAGATCAACATAATGAATACGATGTCTAGCATCGGTGTCATATCAATTGCTGCTTCTTCGTCTTCACGAATACGTTTACGTGCCATTCGAATATCTCTCTAGTGATGAGGTAAACTGTCAACCAGTTTAGCCTTTGCTAGTTTAACTTTAGCGTCTAACCTTGAACTGAAAAACACACCTGATAATGCAGCAACCATACCCGCCATTGTCGGAATTGTTGCCATTGATATACCAGACGCCATCAGACGCGGATTACCTGTACCTTGTTGTGCCATAACTTCAAACACACCGATCATGCCGGTTACGGTTCCAAGTAGTCCAATCAGTGGACACATTGCCACTAAGGTTCTAATTGTGAGCATACGCTGCTCTAGTAGTTCTGTCGCTTCGGAGATCCAAGTATCTCTAATTCGATGTGCATACCAAGAAGTTGTATCTTCTCTTGCATCCCAACGTCCGACGATATCGTCTTTCATTTTGGGATAAACTTTAGATAGAAACCAATAACGTTCTATCATCATTATCCACATCAATAAGAGTGCGAAGGCAACAACGTATAGTACGTTACCGCCAGTCGCAATAAAACTCCTGACAGATTCCCAAAGCTCTATCAGGAATAACATTATTTAGACTCCTTCTCTGCGATCGCAGCGATTAAGCCAGCACTTTGCTCATCTAGTTTCTGTAGTACAGATTTACTCTTACCAGCAACAATACTGTGGATTAAGATTAGTGGTAATGCACAAATCAAACCTAATGCTGTTGTTACAAGTGCTAGAGAGATGTTACCCGCCATAATTTTCGGGTCACCAGTACCAAATAATGTAATCGTTTGGAAGGTCATGATCATACCGATAACCGTACCTAATAGACCCATAAGAGGAGCTATAGCTGCAAACATTTTGATTAAGTTAATACCACGGTCAACTTTCGGTGTTTCACGTAGAATAGCTTCGTCAAGTTTCAACTCTAGTGTTTCAGCGTCAACAGACTTGTTGTCGAAGTAAACTTTCAATAAACGACCAAGTGGGTTGTTTTCATTTGGTTGATCAAGATTCTTAGTTTGAGCATTAATTTTAGCGCTCATGCTACCAAGAACAATCATACGCTCTAAAGCAATAAGAAGACCAATAATAAGAAGTACTGTGATGGCATAACCAACTTCTTTACCTTCGTGGTAGAACTCCATCAATGTTTTCTTACGTGTTTCTAACGTTAAGATAGCACCACGAGAAGGATCCACATAAAGAGGCGCATAGCCAGAAGTCTCACCAAAGAAAGAAGCGGCAGCACCAGCGATGTAACCAGCAGGTTGCTTAGCTAATGGTTGTACTTGACCTACTTCATCATTGTAGTTTAAGTAACCATCTTCAGATACTAAGTTAAATGTACCGATACGAGTAACTGTTTGAGTTGACTTTGAACCGTCTAAGTTAGTTACTTCTGTAGTAAACTTAGATACTTCACCTGATTGCGTCATTTCAGTTTGTAATGCAAACCATAACTCTTCAAGTTGCTCAAGTTCAGGGATAGCTTTAGAGTTAGCAATAACATCTAATACTTCACCACGACCTGGGTATTCAGCTGAAACAATTGACGTAGCAATTGAACCGTAAGCGTTAGCAGCAGCTGCGCGACTTACACCGAACATTTCACCTAACGTACCTTTAGCATTATCTAACTCAACAGCTTTTTGTGCTAACGTAATTTCATTAGCTGCATACTCTTTAGTTAAACGTTTGTTACGTGCTTGTTGGTTTGCTAATTCTTTTTTCGCTTTGTTCAATAAGGCTTGCTTATCAGAACGAGCAGAAGTGAACTCAGCTTCACGTTTGCTATCAATTTTAGCTTCTGAAATACGGTCAGCTTTAACTTTTTTTAACAAGTCATCTAATTGATTAGCTGATGCTGAAGTTGCTACTGCCATTGAAGCAGCAAGTAAGACAAAATTAATTACTTTTTTCATTATTTTGCTCCTGCTGCAAATACTGGAAGTTTAGCTAGATCAAGCGGTAATTGTTTACGTGCCATACGAACGGCATCTGTAACAGGTTTTAAATATTCATCACCGAGAGCTTCCCAAGAGCGCTTCTCATTGTTCCAAACCCAAGCATTTTTCATGTCAAGAGATTGTGCAACAAATGAAATACGACCCATATGAACAAAATCAGCAGTGATCATACGATCACCTAAGTCAAGCTCACCTTGATACACACCGAAAATAGTGCCGTAACTAGCTTCAATTTCATATGCTTCAAGTACTAAGCGAAATTGCTCAGATACAGAAACATCTGAATCACCCATTACATCACGTAAACCAGCGATACGCTCTTTACGTGCATCAATGTTCATAGGAACATCAAGGTCAACAAACTCCTCTAACGTATCAATCATTTTATACATCAGTGGCACTACGCCTTGCTTAGTTTTATCGATACCAGCAATTTGATCTTCTAATGATTTAATATTAGCTTTTTGATCATCAACCATAAGTTGAACATGATCGTTGTAGCCGCTAAGAACGTCAGCTTCATCAACAGTATTACGATACTCAGCTAAAAGCTCTTGAGTTTGCTCGTAAATGTTATTGATTTTGCTTTGTGATTTGCTCGAATTTTTAAAAATTTGAGCTTCCGCTTTTTGTAGTTCTGTCAATGCATCTGCAGAAGCGAAGTTGCTTGCTGAAAATGCTAATGCGCCAATTATCGTCGATGCGATAAGGCTTTTCTTGCTTAATTTGGACATATTTCCCAACCAATTGCTATTGAATTTTGATAACAAGCTTATTGTTAACGCAAATTTAATAATCTGCCATTTTAAGTTTTAATTTCTCTAGAATAAAACCATGCAATATTCCCAGACCACAGCCAAGCTGTCAACTAAGACCATTAAAAAGACGCGTTATTTCCCTCAGAAGAGAGAAATAAATTTTTGCAACGAGAATTACAGATAATATTTGTATAAATAATTAAAAAACATTATCGCTAATCTTCGTAAGTACAAACATTCCTCTTAATAGTAACAATATATGCTAACTATGTTTTACTAACTCTTTCGTAGTAAGTCAATTTTAATTGTCTAATTGCGAGGCTATATTGTAAATTAGATGAAGAATTAAGCAGTAGTTAATCAATTTTACATCATCACTCAAATTTCTCAGATACTTAAACAAAGTAATTATTGCCATATTTGTTTAAAAAAACACGAACTTTCCCCCAATAAGCAACAAATTATTTATCACCAATTGAACTTTATAACAAAACAATAAGA
>UEXM01003388.1_pt1 | contig 10189 bp, 9 predicted proteins | sample 1796661 | NCBI WGS metagenome assembly UEXM01 (sample SAMEA4772469, study PRJEB27181) | metagenome
GGTTTGTCCTTTTCTTCCTCGAACTGAAGTCATAAGAATATTTTCATATTCAAATTCATTATGTAAAATATCGGCAACTTGTCCACCAATATCATTGATTTCCACCATGCAATAGGCATCATTAAATTGTTTGCAAAGAGAATGCACCACTGTGGGGAAAACCATAGGAGATAGTTCGTTATTTTTAAAGGTAGCCACTACTTTATATGGTTCATCATCTCTTGTGATATCAATTACAGAGAATGCATGGTAGTCCTTTCCTGTTCCTCTTGAAACATCCACTCCAACAAAATAAATATGATCTTTTTGAGGTTCTTCATATATCCTCAGTCCCTCATCATTTTTATGAATAGGAGTTTTATATGCCAAAGATTTTAGTTTAGCAGAGGAAACTAGAGTATTTGTTGAACCAATAAAGTCACATTCAAATTCTGTTCGGAATTGCTCCTCGCTAGTATTAGCGATTGTTTGTTCTTTCCATTTTGCGTCTCTGCCTGGAACATCAGACCAGTGAACCTCAATTGGAACATAAGTGTTTCTTCCTTCTACTGCGTCCATCCACATTCGGTAGTACATGTTCAATCCTTTGGGAGTTGATACAATGAGAACCTTTGTAGTTTTACCAGATGAGATTGTAGGATAAACAGAACTGAAGAACTCTTCAGCAACACCCTGTGGAATATAGGCGAATTCGTCCATGAAAATCATGTTGAACGAACCACCACGAACAGCACTGGATGATGTAGCAGAAGCCAGAATCTTTGAACCGTTTTCTAATTCAATAGAACCTTTATTCCATTCCATGATTCCTTGTTGCATCCATTTTGGTAAATGCTCATAAGCCAGTTTTAATCTACCAAGCAGTTCTCTTGCAGTCGCAAGTTTATTTGCAAGGATAGCAACATTTACACTTGGGTTAAACAGAACGAAGTGAAGAAGGTAGGCAATAATAGTTGTTGACTTACCACTCTGTCGAGGAAGTTTGGCAATTACAAACCTATTGCTGTGTACTTTGTTGATGATGTCCCGTTGAAAGTCATACATGTCAAAAGGAACCAAACCTTCATCGACATTCACGATTTGAACATATGTTTCAATAAAGTATTCTGGTTCAGCCGCACATTTCAAATACTCCTCGACTTGCTCTTTTGTAAAGTCTAATGGAACATCTGATGCTTTTAAGTTTTTATTACCAAGATATGAATTTTCATTCGGCATTATCTAAATCTTCTAACTGCTTTCTTTGGTTCTTGACTAAATCTTGAAGAGCCTTTGTGGAACCAACGAAAATTGAGTTGTTTGTGATGCTTCCTGCTTTTTGGTTAGAGGAAGAATCGTCCTTCTTAATCTCCTTGATTGACTTGTGAAGCGAGATTAAGTCTTTATTTGCTTCAGACACACTCTTGATCAGTTGAGATACAACTTCGTATGCTCTAGGAGAATCACCCTCAGAAGCAACCGATAGAATACCATCTATTGCGACTGTGCCTTTCTCTACGATGTCTTTGAGGTTTCCTCTGACATAATCATAGTCACGTTCAACATGAAAATCTTTGATACTTTTCTTTGGTTCAGCCGGAACAATTTCTGCTTCAATAACTTCACCTTCAACTATATCATGTTCTATGTTTAGTGCTTCACTTATTCGTTCTTCTACTTTTTTCTTTTTAGCCATTTAAAACTCCACTTTATGCATAAGTATTACCTGCATAATCCATTGATGATCCTTGTACCCATATCTCATTGAATGTTGTATAATTATCTATACCAGAAGATGAACCAGAAGGTCCGGTGATGTAGGTCTGAATCGTAGACATTGCAGCCGAAGAACCAGAAGGTCCAGAAGATGAAAAGTCTTCGGAATTCCAGAATGAAACATCTGTTGTCCGAATAACTTTCGATGTTTTTACAGGACCATAAACATATGATTTTGCAATGAAGTTAAAATCTGTAATAATACTTCTTCGTGTATCGAAATCACCTTCGTAGTCTTCATTTAATACAGATGATTGCAGTATAACTGGAACATCTACTTTTGTGTGAAGAGAAGTCATGTTTAATGAAATATTGAATTCTGGAGTAAAGTATGGTAAGATTTGTTCTGTAATTTGAAGTGCATCATCCATATGTCGAACCATCGCAGACAGTTGGAATGAAAAATTATAAGGAACTTCAGCATAATCATATGAAATATCTTGTCCAGCAGTGACACCAGTAGTAGTGTGATACTTGTTCATAGTATTTCTTTTTCTTTGAGAATCATAATCTATACCAGTAATTTCAAATGCTAATCTTGGTAAAGTAATTTCTACTTTTGGTCCATCGCTAATCGAACTTCTTTCGTATATTCTTCTTAGAAATTTTTCTTTTGGACCATAAGATATAGGAACTTTAATTTGTTCCTTGGTTGATCCATCTGCATTTTTTCTGGTAATGTAAATATCATTGAACATTGAACCAAATGCAACAACTAAATTTCTAACAGAATTATGATAAAATGTGTCAAACATTAGATGTCACCTTCCGAGAATGGATCTGTGTCGGTGAAGTCGAATATAGAATCTCCCTGTAATTCGAAATCGTCTGCATCGTCGAATGCATCTGCTATAACAATAGTTCTTGTTGCGGGATCTAGTGTGCTTCCTGCGGTATAGAATGCTCCAGAACTTGCACCACTTACTCCTGCACCTGTTCCTGTTCCAACAGTAAATCCTGTTGCTCCAGATGGTCCTGCAACAGTTAACAACATGTATCCTGTTGTAACGCCTCCGGTAACAGCAGGTCCATATGTTCCTCCTGTTACCCAACTAAGAACAGTTGCATACCAAGATGCACTCACACCTTCAGGTCCAAATCCGGCAGTTCCCTGATATACAAACTCACCGACATTATAGTTTGCAGTATATCCACCCGTCAAGTAAATATTGAATGCAACGTCTTCTTCGATTCCTACCACTGTATCGATATCGGAAAATCCTGTATCGAAATCTTCTTGACTGTATTCGAATAGTTCACATGAAAGTTTATATGTGTATAGTTTACCAAGTTGATAAAATGGATTTTCGTGTTCGACAAATTTAATTTCAAACAATCCCTTTGTTAAAGGAAGATAAATTAAATCTCCTTCTCTCGGTCTGTTTATATCTGATTCATGAGAAAGAGTTTTTTCAAATATTTTCTTAGAAACAACAAGATCAACAGTATCTTTAATTTGAATGCCAAACTTTGAAGCAAAGTCTCCCTCCCCCTCAAATCCATCAGTGCTGGCGATGTACATTTCAATATTCAATCCCTGTTCAAATTTGGAAATTGTATCCTCTCCGAACAGAAAATCTTTATTTACTAATGTTCTTGGAATGTATATTACATCGTGACCATACATTCGAATTGCTTCGATTGTAAGGTCTTCAGCAAGATTTTGCTCTGCCTTAACTTGATGTCGGAAAAACTTATTTGTGGCCATTTATCATCCTACCATAAAGTCGGGTGGGAGTTCGTACATCAATTGTACATTCTCTTCGATCTTATCAATTTCTGCTTGAGCCCTTTCCATAATTTCTCTGCCGTTAAACGTAACTCCGCCTGGAAGTTGAATACCTTCAAATTTGGAAAGATTGGAACCCCATTGTCTTCTGAATAATTCTGTAACATATCTTTTGAGAAGTCTGTCGTTATAGATTTCTGGATATGTTTCCGGATCAAGTACAACATATGCTTCTGCCACTATATAATCACCCACATCTACTTCTTCACTCCAGTCCATATCAATTTTTAATTGGTTTGTTACTCGACTAAATCTTATAGATTTTTCTGGAGACAGTATATCCTGAATCAATCCTAAATGGTTTTTAGTGATGGTATATTGAACCATTGATTGGTTGGGATTTCGTAAACCATAAAAATCATTTAGTGCCATTTGATATCTAACATCAAATAAGTTTGTTGTTCCTTCACTAAATTGAAATAGTTTTGTTACTGATATTACGCTATCGCTAAGTGTGACATATTCATTGTCAATATCATCTTGTGTTATTTGATGTTTAAGATAAGTTTTTTCTACACCATCAAAATGATATTCTGCAAAAAATTGAAGTGCATCATCAATTCTGTCTTCCAATTGTGCGTCATCTACGTTTATTTCGATAACCGGCGCACCAAGTCTTCTTAGGGTGTATTCTTTTAAGGTTGCTCTTGATGTTGGATTTGCCATAAGTAATGCTCCTAGTATTTTCTCCCATATATGTATGCCATATTGGGTCTACTCAATCTCGGAGACACTGTATTCTTTATCTAAAATAAGTTGTTTTTCTAGAAGTTGCAATTGTATAATTGATTTAATATACATGTCTCCCCGAACCCAAGGAAATTCGTCTCCCGTTTGGATCTTTCCATTAGACAAATAATGTTTTCTTCCTTGAATATAACATCGAGTCCATCCATCAGGTTTTGTGTATGTTGGATCAAAAGTTTTTAAAATGTTTTCGTGAAATCGGTACTCATCGATTTCGATTGTGTTATCTTTGTGTATAAAATAACTCATAGTAACCAATTTGGTCTAAATGACATTCCACCTGAAACTGGACTATGAAAAGACTGAAATCCCCAAATACCATTGGTTCTCCATATGGTAGGAATTTCTCCATTTGCATCTCCTGTGTATGCTTCTTTCACCGCAGTGTCTGCTGAACCATCTTGATTCTGAGTCCAATCATAATAACTACCAGTATAATAAGCATCGCTTTCCACAAAAATAAACTTTGGCCGACTTCCTAAGCAGTCTGGTGCGGCATTGTTGTCACATTCATCATTTGCATTTTCACAACAGATATCACCCTTCCATATAGTTCCCCACGAAGAATCAAATGCATATGTTTGTCGTGTTCTGCCATTATTATCTACAAATGCATTCACATTATTACCAGCAAAATCTTCATAGTCTAATATGTCGAACGTGTTTGAGTTTTCCTGTTGCTTGCATACAACAATTCCTTCTCGATTGTATGCAAGTTCAGATGACCAAGAAGAGTTTCCAAGATTTACATTATCACCAAAAGCATCACCTTTCTGTAGAAGGTTTTGATTATTTCTTTGAACAAAAAACAAACAAACATCTTTTCCGTGTTCTACACCCCATTTTGTTGATCCAAAGATATCACAACATGATCCGTTTGCCTTTAACAGATTGTTGTAGATTCTATAAATGTTACCACCCCAACCAAAATCTCCTACTGGATCATTTGCTGAATCATAGTCTGGCCAGACTCGATCATTAAGTAAACCATTTTGCCAACCAGCAGAATATCCGGTATTGAAATTACACAGGTAATGAGTACCAGAATTTTCTGTGTCAATTGGTTCAACAGAACCTAAAGGAGCAGTCATTACTCCTAAAGTATGATAATATAATCTATCTCCGCCTCCGACTTGAGAATACCATGCAGTTCCGCCTGGTGTTGCTGAAATAAATCCATCTGTTGATTGACTAAAGTTGACACCTTTATATCCGGTAACATTTCCATAGATTATATTTCCCTGACTATCGGATGTACAAAATCCTTCACTTGCATCTGTTCTATCTAATCCATGACCAAAATCCTTTAAAGTCTTCCATGCAGATACCGCAGCCTGACCTCCATCTGCACCCGAATCCCATGCATCACTATCTGCTAAATAATCTGGGTTGCTGATATCACTGTTGTCTGAATCTAATCTTAAGACTGTTACTCTATGGTGTTGGTTGTCTGACTGACCCCACGGACCTCCTTGTGGTCTCGCTCCAGTAACAACAACTATGTTTGCCCATTTGTTTGCAGAATCATAGTCTGGTGACTCTGGGGAAATTTGAGTTATTCCAAGCACATTTCCGGGATAGTTGAACCGTGCTGCTTCGGGATTCGAGTCACCACCATCAGCGGTGTTTTCTGGAAGAACCATTCTTGACCATATTTTGGGAGTTACGGTTCCGTCTTCGTTTAACCTGTTCGCCCATATTTTTACTCTTCTGTATGAGTCTCCACCAGCATCATCCGAAGTGTTAGCAGGGGATGTCGTTTCTGTTATAAGAAAAGTATCTCTGGAAATAAAAGTCATATTTCCAAATTCTTGTAGTATATCATTACCGTGTACGAATGTATCCTTTCCATCCCACACCAATGTTCTTCCTACTTTTCTGGTATCATGATCAAATGTTAGTTTATATAATTTATTACTTTTTGTGTTGTTTTGTAAACCATTTACCCAATAGTGTTCCCAGTATCGATCATTGACGGGTAAGTCTACTCTGTACCGTGCTTCCCTATCATAAGACCGAACAGTTCCCTGCCAGTAATATACTTCAGGATCTCCTTGACTGTCCAATTTCCAACCAAAATTAGACTTAAGATTGGTTCCGTGTCCTAGCACTATGAGAAGTCCTCTGCCCATGTACAGTAGAACAAACTTGCCGATTGTGCTACCATTGAAACGATAACTTCAGAGTTTGCTCTAATTAAGTCGGGTTTAATTCCATTCGCCCATTTATACTCTGCCCCCCAAGTGAAGTTTACTACACTATTTTGGGTGTTAGTGAATATTAAAGAATACATTCCTCCACCAAGACCATTTGCTGGATCCTTTACATCTACTGTGGTTCCAGTGCAATTAATTTTTTGAACATTTGAGTCATTGAAGTTCGGAGTCACATTCAAACCAGTACTCTTATTATGAATTTCAGAATACGCTTGTGCTTGGAATTTAGTAACTCCAGCAATCGTTGCAGTACCAGTAACGCCAAGATTTCCTGCAATATCAGCACTATATAAAAATTCACTCAAATACCCAGTAGAACTGTCGTGGAGTTTTAATATTGGTACAGTATTTGTTCCTAACCACAGTGGGTGATTGCTGTTTGTCCGAGTGTATGCTCTGTCATCATCTGAGAACAAATCAAATGTAACAGAATTAGTAGTATCTTCTATTCTGATTTTTGCATTCGACGAATTTTTAACATGTAGTGGATGATCTCCACCCTTATGTCCAACAGAAATATTTCCATTGGTAGATTCTATTTGAAAGGAATTTTCAAAGTTAGCAACATCGGCAGGATATCTGTCTAATAATTTTACTGCTTTGTAGTTACTGCTTACAGCGTCATATACATTGATATCACCCGCAACAACATCTGACGTATCGTGGTTTGTTAATCCGGCATCGGAAAGAGAAACGCTAAGTCCATCTACAAGTGCTGCCTGTGCTGTTGATGTTGTTCGGATAATGTAGTGTGTTGCCATAAATGGTTGACGAAGACTTGCATCAGTTGCACCCTTCGCGGCATATACTCTTTGCGCCCCATCCGAAGTAACGACAACCGTATCTGCGTCCTCTGCACCACCAATCTGTCCCGCAGTGAATCCATCCATACCAGAAGAACGAGGACTCCAAGGAACAACATAATCTGAAGTTGCACCAACAAGAGTTCTTGCTCTTAAGTCTGGAGTCTTAACATATTTTACAGTTGCACTTGATGTTGAATAGGCATTATTTGCAGCCCCACCAGTTCCGACAGTGATGTTTGTTCCACCTTGATATATGAGTCCGTGTGGATAACCAGTGTTATCTCCTACAGTTTCACCACCAGTAATTCCTGTTAAGACATCTTGGTCTAACAAAATTGTTGCGGTTCCTCCTCCTCCAACTGGTCCCCAATCCATCACTAAAGAAGGAATTGCTACACTGCTTACGGTTTGTGTTGCGGTGTTTCCGATAAATCCTGTGTGTCCTGATGTTACGGTAAATACCATTTCAACTTGGGCACCATACTTGGTTCCGACTCTAGAATAATAGTCTGCATAATCACCAAGAACATCGAGAGTACTACCGTCACATAACTGCCATCCAGTAGGAACATCACTAGTGTTGCCAGCGAAAGCAATAATTTCTCCTACAGGGTGGACGGAATCAAGACTTACCGTATTACTACCACCGATAACAGTTCCGAGATAATTTGTTACAAGTCCTCTGGATTTTGAAGAACCACTTACTAAAGTTAGAACTGGTTTTATAATCTGTCCACTCGACACTGGTGCAGTTGCTGTTAATCCACCTGCAAGTGCTGTATCTAAAAACCAAACATCAGAACCAGTAACTCCATTTGTTCCATTCGTTATAAAATTTGTTGTATCAATTTCTCCACTATAAACTACGGTAAATTCATCACCGCTTGCGGATACACTCTCTACAATACCAATCGCTTCTGCTGAAATTCCACTGTTTGCGGATGCAAGTTTAAAAGTACCAGTTGTTCCATCGGGTACTTGTTCGAAACGAATAACACTACCAGCAGAAAATCCGTGGCTTGTTTGTGTTTTTGTTGCACGAACAGACCTTCCGTCTGTTCCGCTTCCGCTACTTAATACAAATGCTGAGTTAGCCATTCATTTCTCCAATCAATCGTAAATTACACCGTGAACAAAAGCCGCATCGACTGCGGCCCCTGCGATATTTTCAAGACGAATGTCCATCGTGTTTCCTGATCTTCCAACTATAGTTACTAATGCTTCATTGCCTGCTGCCATTTCGGCAGTAAATGTTGCACAATATCCTGTTTTCCCAAGGTTGTGAGTTATAGTATATAGGCCCGTTCCTGTTCTTGCCGCACCCACATCAACACCCACAACTTGATCAACTGTATCTACACCACCAGAATCTGCATCAAATATGAATGCGTGTCTTGGTCCTACTCCGGTTACTTGTCTTGCACTAGGCATATTATGTTACATCCTTTGCTAAAATAACTTCTACTGCATTATCTACTAATGCATTTCCTCCGTTATAAACTTCTAATGTCACATAGTTACTTCCCTTTGTATGAATATTTCCATACATAACAGTTCCACCACCAACGGGTGTTACAGTAAGTGAATAACCTGTGCTATTGAAACCATGAGTGATTCCGTATTTTCCTGTAGAAACTTTGTGACATGTTAAATCAGTCGAACCATTGTCTTTACCACCACCACTTGCAATATTAATTCTACGCATAGTGGGTGCAATTGAGTCGGTTTCTGGGGCAATCTTTGCTCCAACATATTGGAACACATAACCAGAGGTTGCTCCAAATCCAAGAAGCATTGGTTTTCTAATTTTACCTGCCGCTTGTGGTTCTTGATTCGTTACTTCTCCACTGTTTCCTGCTGTTCCACTCAAGAAGTAAACAGAACCGGCTGCTAAGGTTGCACCTGTGACACCAAGAGCCCTGGAAAATTCACCCCTAACTTCTCCGTGCATAGTGACAACAAATTGATTCGCATTAAGTACTTCAGATACAACACCAAGAACTTCAGCGTCTTCTATTGCATTTGCATGTGCTAACTGGCAAGTTCCTCCTGCTCCAAGCCGAACCGATTGTCCGAATGTAAATCCATGTGAAGTATGTGTAAATAGTTTCTTATTTACACCATCGTAAATACGAACCATTCCGTCTTCGTCAAAGTGTATTCCTTGAGTCATGGATGCACTTGCGGTAGACATATGACCAATTTTCATTGATTTAGAATCGTATACTGTTGCAGTTCCTCCATGCGGAGCATCAGCAGTTGCTACGGTCTCTACCATCAATCCAGAACCAGTTGCATTTGCACCTGATTTAAATCTTAATATATCATCATTTGCTTTAAGTCCAACTCCACCAGTAAGATTAATGTAATCTGTACAAGTCCATGCGCCAGAACATCCAACTCCGAGTGGGTTGAATCCTGTAGCAAGGCCTGCTGTCAGTCCCTTCCACAAGAAAGATGCGGTGTCACCTGCACTCCTCATCAGCATTATACCACCACCACCGCTGGCGCCAATATAACCATCTGTTTTACCAGAACCACTTGCACCAAGAACGATATTAAAATCATCTACGGTAAGTTCTGTGGAGTTTACTGTGGTTACTGTCCCATCAAAAACAACATTACCAGAAAAGGTAACTCCATTGGGAACAGTAGAAGCAAGAGAAATTGAGGCAACTCCAGCAGAACTGGTGGCGACTTCTATTCCATCACCTCCGGTTGCTGAGTAAGTGCTTAACTTGTTTAGTTTTTCGATGATAGATTGGTTGGACACATTCAACCATTCATTAAATGTATCACCTAAAACTAATTTTGGTATTTGGTATTCGTTATTTTCAACGCCCATTATTCACTTACCTTTAAAATGTTTTTAATTT
>UEXM01003389.1_pt1 | contig 10189 bp, 9 predicted proteins | sample 1796661 | NCBI WGS metagenome assembly UEXM01 (sample SAMEA4772469, study PRJEB27181) | metagenome
ACTTTATACATCAGACGGTCTTTCAGCTAATGTAGATCAATCAACTATTACTGTGGATTCAATAACAGGTGCACTTTCAGTAATTGGTGGAACAGTAACATCATCTGTATTAGGTAATGGTTTATGCGGTGGAAGTGGCTCAGATATTGAAATTGACGCTACTTCAACTTTCTGCTTCCCAGCAGGTCAATTACAAATTAATACAGTACCGGCACAATCAGTTCAAGCTGATGCTCTTTGCACATCTAGTATTGGTGCAACACTTAATGTTTCAGGTAACGTTCTTAACCAAGCTACAGTTGGAGCAAACACCGCTCAGCCATTTAATCAATCTGTAATTGATCAATATGGTCGTGTGACATCTTCTTCAACATCAATTGAACAGAATCTTTCCGGAACTGATACATCAGGTAATGGTCAAATCTTCTTTGGTTCACTCAATGAGGCTAATCCAGGTGCTTCGGGTGAGACAGTTATTAATGCTTTATCAGCTAATAGTGATCGATCTGCTTCCGTAGCAATTGCTCTTTCATCTGCTGGTTTCATTCAGATAGCTTCAGGTGATCAAGGTAACTTCGCAATCCCAATCTTCAAATTCTAAAAATCATGGCAAAGAAAATCGAAATACTCGAAAACACTCTTCTTAAACTAATTGTTCGTCAAGGAACAAATGCTGACCGAGCCTTAGTCACCTTATCAGAGGGTGAATTAGGTTATACTACAGACTGGCATAGGTTATATGTAGGGGATAGTCAAACACAAGGAGGTCATGTTGTGGGTAATTTGTATAAAGGTGCTGTTGCAGATCATACATCACTTACTACAGAGATAGAAAATGGTGATTATGTCTTTAACACAACAAATAACACATTATTCATTAAGAATAGTACTGCTGCTGGTTGGCTCTCAGCTGCTCGTATTTTAGAAGCTGCAGATGGTACAATAACAATTGATGATAGTGCTGGTACTATTGCTGTAGGTACTTTATCTGCTGGAGACTTCGATGCTGATGCCCTTGGTAACTCTCTCGAGCTTGTTGGTGGTAGAATTTCTTTGAGTGCTGGTCAAATTAAGACTGATATCATTAATACAGACTCTGCTACACACCTTTCACTTCCACAGAAGCTTAAAATTAATGCTGTTGATTATGATTTCCCGGTTGGTGGTCTTGCTAATAATGCTTTTTTAGGGACAGATAGTAGCGGTAGACTTAATTGGTCAGCACCATTAAATACAGCCTCTCTATACTTTAACTCTTCTGCAGCTATTCCAATTGGTACAGTAGTTGCAGCTGCAAGTGGTGCTACAATACCTGTTGGATGGCTTAAGTGTGATGGACAGTTAGTTGCAGGTGCAGATTATCCAGATCTTTCTGCTGCTATTGGTTCACAATACGGTGGTGGTGCTGTTAACTTCAGGGTTCCAGACTATACAGATGTAGTTCATGTTGGTACAGATGAGCCAATACAATTTACTAATAGTACTCTTACAAGTACCGGTTCTGCTACTTATACAACCAAAGGAGTGGTATATATTATTAAATCACTTGCTGATACTATAACTACATCTAGTGTTACTTTCGGTGGAGGGTTAACTGCTCAAAAAGCAGGTGTAGATTTTACTGATACTCCTGTATCTGTGTTTGATAGTGATGTAAAGATAGGATTACCTATCCCAGGTATAGAGACCTTTACTGCTTCTACAGCACTATCTACTAGTGGACGAACATCATTTACAACTAAAGCTGAATATACAAAAGTATGGGTAACAGGATCAGGTGCTAAAGGTGGAAACCGTACTGGTGGTGCTGCTGCCACTTCTTACGCTATACTTTCTGCTCCTATTGGTACTATATTTGACGTTTATGTAGCAGCAGGACAGACTGTTATACAATCTGATGGATTGCCAAGTAAGATTGCAATAGGTGGTGGTGGAGCAGATTTAGTTGTTAGTGATGGTGCAGAATATTATGAGTCTGGTACTACTCCTCCTAATGATAGATCTGTTAACAGTGGTACTATTGCAACAAGTAATTATATTGTAGGTGGTTATATTATACCTGGTGGTCGTGGTGGTTGGAGAACAGTTAACAACGATGAGGAAGTTGGTGCTACAGCTTCATACTGGGGTGCAGATAATGTTCCTGGTGCTGGTTCTGGTGCATTTAATGAAGCTACAATTGATACTGTTGATGGTTTAGTAAAGTTTGAGTGGGGAATGTAATATTAAATTTATCCGCTTGTAAACAACATACACAAGATTAAATAAGTGTATGGTATATCCAAGTGACCTTCCACTTTCTGCTACTTCTGTAGCTGTATTCGAGGATGGACTATCTCCAGAGTATGACATTACATGGTCTTTCACCTATCAGTTAACTAACTACGATGTTACAGATGAATTTGGCTTTAATATGTTTTTGCAAGATGCAAGTTACAGTCTTTCCGGTGGTGGTGTTGGTTTAGATCTTGGATATAGTGGTGGTTCAGAATTTGCACCTATTTCAGCTCAAGGTATGAATGGTGGTGTTATTGGTATTGGTATTGATTCACTCGGGGTTTTTGCTGCTAATACTGAATACATTGATTCTTCTTTAAGAGATGGTCTCAGTTCTGGTCTTTCTGCAAATAGCATTACTGTAAGAGGTTCAGGTTTATCAGGTGAAAGGTACGACTTTATAACTACTGCAGTAATTAGTGCATTTGATATTAAAAGTGATGGTCCAAAGACTTTGAGAGCAGGTCTTGGTAACTATGGTCGGAAATTACGTGTTGATTATAAAGCAGAAGCAGATACTTTCTACACTAATATATTAGACGTAGATATACCTAAGGTTGAATACTTCGAAGGTGGTACATTTAGACCAGGAGTTACTATTATTAAACCTTTAACATCTAATAATACTAACGGTGATGTTATTATTACAAATTTTCACGTTGAAGGTAACACTGATGCTACAACAACCTCACAAATAAGTTCAACACCAATGGTTCCATTTGAACCAGATTACAATTCACTTGGAGATACTCCACAACTACCACCAGATGCTGAAGCTCCACAACGTTTACCATTTTTAGGTATAGAACCATCAATAGGTTGTTCAGATGTTTATTGTGGTTTGAGTGCTACTGGTGGTCTTAGTGATAGTGGTACCATTATTAGCAACGGCTATTACCCTAATACGTTTCTTTATAGTATCTCCGCATTTATTGGAGATGTAGAAGTGCAATGGGCTTCAGAAAGTAATCCATATAGGTTTATCTATGAATATGATGGTGAGACAAAGATAGATACAGGATTTGTTGGTAGTAGAATCTTTAATTATGGTGGAACATCACGACAGACTTTTAGAACTGCGTATGATAATTCAAATAAGATTAATCAAATACCAGATGCTTTTGAAATAGCAGCTCCAGATGGTTATCCTTTTGTACGTGATTCTCTTTCTGCTAGTCTTAGTAGCTTCTACAAAGATACAGATAAATCTAGACTTACTGTTAGTGTGTATGCACCACTATCAACCTCTGATTGGGTAACATTAGTTGGTTGCCCCTACTACACTCTATCTTGTGGTAATGAAGATAGTTATCTGTGTGGTTTAACACGACAACATGAAGCATTACGTAAGGTTGTCTTTCCAAACATTGTATAAAAAATGAGCTCAAACACTCCAACACCGACACCACCAACTTCTTTAACACCAAGTTCGACACCAACTTCAACTCCGTTGCCAGCTGGTTCATTAGATTATGGTGTTATAGGTGATGATATTTCTGTTGGTACTAATATCATGTACCGTGGTGCTGTAAGAGGTAATGATGGGTTGTTGTACTTAATACCATATGATTCTGATAATGTTACAGTAACTGATCTTTCTGATGAGTCTCAAGTTCAGTATGATATTACAAATTTAGATAACAGTACCTTTAAAAAGTATGTTGGTGGTGCTATAGCCCCAAATGGTAAAATTTATGCAGGTCCACATAATGCATCAGCACCGTTAATTATTGATACTACTCAAGATCCACCTACCTTTGCAGAAGCAACTGGTTATACACCAGGTCACAATCTTCAATGTCGTGGTCCTGCATATTACAATAATAGAGTCTATATACCTTCCTATACAGGTGGTTCTCTCTGGGCTGTTGTTAATACAACTACAGATGGTAAGGAGCCAAGTATTGCTTGGGCTACTCCTCCAAGAACAGATGCTATCTATATAACAAGAACATCTTATGCCACAGAAGCTGGTGGTACCGCTCTTAAATTCTACGATTCGTTATTAGGAGGTGTTGCAGGTAATAATGGTAAGATTTATGGTATGCCATATGGTGCCTCCCGTATCAATATTGTTGACACCTCTACTGGTGTTTCAACATGGGGAAGTGATTACATTACAGGTAATGCACCTATTGACAATGATTCTTTTAACTATACAATGCTTTTAAAGAAGACATACTTTAATAAGTATGCATATGGTGTATTAGCTAGTAATGGGTGTATTTATGCACACGGTAGTAGAGCACGTTCTATTCTTAAAATAGATACTTCGGATGATTCAGCAACTGAAATTCCATATCCGCAAACTATTATTGATGCAATGCTTGATGGTGGTTCAGAATCAGATGCAGATACAGAAAATGCTGCTGCTTTCGGTTCAGTACTAGGTGGTGATGGTAAGGTATACTCTACCCCTTGGAATATTCCTTATATTCTCTGGATTGACCCTACAGATGATTCTATTGGTTTTGAAGATATTTCAACAGTGCTTGCACTTTCTGCTTCTGGAGCATCAACCGGTTGGTATACATTAGGTACTTCAATTGGTAATGATATATATCTTTCTCCTGGTGCTGCTGATAGAATTCTTGAAATTGAACTAGCAGGAGTATCTGCTTCACCAACACCTACCCCAACACCGAGTGTTACTCCCTCTTCTAGCTTTGTAGCTACACCAACCCCGAGTACTTCGAGATCTGCAACCCCTCCTGCAAGTAACTCAAACACTCCAACCCCTAGTACATCGCATTCTAATACCCCAACTCCCTCAACTACACCGAGTTCAACACCAACTCCAACACCTACTAATACACCAACACAGACACCTAGTAATACTCCTTCAATAAGTGTTACTCCTAGCGATACACCAAGCCCGTCTACATCAAACTCACCTTCAACAAGTGTTACACCGAGTGTATCAAGGTCAGTTAGTACTACACCTAGTAACACTCCTAGTGGTACTCCATCTCCAAGTGTTACTCCTTCACCTTCTGTTACTCCTTCTAACTTATTTACTAGGTGCATTACTCTTAACTATAGAACAGAAGATGGTCCAGATAGATTTATTGTCACATACAAGGGAGCAGTGGTAATCGATACTGGCTTTGTTGGTCATAGTAAATTTGACTATAATGGTTCACAAAGACATGTCTTTACAAATGCTATTGATAAAGAGAAGACTGACATAAGTGGTACTACTCTTGCAGCTGATGGCTATCCCGTAGTTAGTTCAACTCTCTCAGGTAGTACTACTCACTCTGTACCACGCTTCAACCAAGATGAAGCATTTATGACTATTCAAAGTCCAGTTAATGATAAGCCAACATGGACTTACACTCTCAACTGCCCAGTTATCTGTAGCCCTACACCAAGTCCTACACCAAGTACTACACCATCCCCTTCTGAATCAGGAGCTCCTTTTGTTACACCATCAGTATCGATGTCTAATAGTATGTTGCCTACTCCTACTCCAGAGCTACCTACTCCTACACAAATAACACCTACACCGCCAACAGCAACACCTACAGATACACCAGCAACACCATGGCCTACTCCTCAAGATGAACCATCTCCCGAGGTAACACCTACACCTACACCTATTGCTCCATCCCCAGACCCAGACGATCCAATTTCTAATTCACCAGAAATTGAGACACCTACTGCTACCCCACCGACACCTACACCTACACCTACACCAGAGCCTGGTGAGCCAACACCTACCCCAGTGCCAGTAACTCCAACACCGGATCTTATTACAGAAACACCTATACCAGCACCACCAGTATATTCTCCACCTACACCTACCCCAACACCAGAACCAGAACCAACACCAGAGCCTGGTACAGATGATATGTTGACTATTAATAAGAGCAACATTAATACATTGCTAGGTTCTTATGACCCTGTTACGGATATTAATATATTTAGTGACTATACTTCGCAGGAAAATTTAACACGTAATACTGGTAACCCATTTCATAGTATCTTTGGTAGTACCGGTATAATTGCTTGGAATAGTAGAATAAATCAAGGAGGTGGTACGCAACTCGGTGGTGTTTTAATTACTCCACAGCATATTTTGTATACAAAGCATGCTAGTTACGAGGCAGGTAATGAAGTAGTCTTTGTTGATCGAAGTAATAACCAATATGTAAGGGAAATTGAAGGGACTATGAATTTTCCAGGTTCTAGTGACAATGAAGGTGATTTCGGTGTTGCAGTTTTAGATTCAGCATTACCAGAAGCTATTGAACCGGTTAAGATGTTACCAGCAGATAGTTATAAATATTTTGATTCAAGTTTATTTAGCCCAGTAAGTCCAACAGTCTTTTTACCTAATGTAAGTGATTGTCCTTTCTTACGCACTGACCAGGAAGAAAAATCATTAGCTGGTACAGTATCAAGAATTCTCTTTAGTAGCTTTACTGATAGGGATCCTGATAATTATCACGGTGATGAAAATCCTATTTTTGAGATGCGTACAACTAGTACACCAGAACCATATTTATCTTGGTATGAACTACCTGCAGGTGGTGATTCAGGTAGTCCAATGTTCTTCTCACTTAATAATGAATTAGTATTTGTTGGATTAGTCAATTCTAACTCTCGTGGATCATTCTTTGGACAAGCTCGTAACCGTAATGCTGTTGATCGTATGATACTTGATGCAGAAAGTGCAGCAGGCTTTTATCCAACAGGACTCACTCCTACAGATACTATCCTTATAGGTAACTTTAAAGATTACACTGCATAAAAAAAAGCCTAACCAGACGGTTAGGCTTTTTTACTAGTATTGTATTGTTATGTAACTTTAAAAGCTCTTTGAAAAGGAGATTCCAGTAAGTGTCTCATCATCTGAACCAGCATAGATGGTACCAGCTGTATCAGATGCAACATTTACAAATGAAACAAATGGTGTGAGGGTAATTCCACCAAAGTAGTTATAATCATAACCTTTACTAAAGGTTAGTTGAGTATGAGTAAACTCTGACTCATCAAAGCTATAACCAACTGTTGCAGTTAGGTCAATATGAACTTGATTATTGAGTACAAAGGGAAATGGATCAATAGAGCGTTTAGCTGTAAGCTCAAAGTATCCCAATCCATTACCTTCAGTGGTAAAGTATTGTGTACCCATAACATCAGTATTAAAAAGCTCTTTAGCAAATGAAACACCAATTTCACTAGTTACATCACCAGCGAGATCTGTACCTCCAGAGTAACGCTTATAGGTTACTCCTGCAGCAAACTCACCTACTCCTTCAAGATTGAAGTCACGAACAAAACCAACTGATAGATTAGTGTTATTAAGCTCAGAGTTATCAGCATAAGAATAAGAAGCTTCCAATCGTGCAAAGTCAAATTCATAAGCAGTACTTACACCGGTTACTTTATCACTGTCACCAAACTTAGCACCACGCCAGACATCTGTATCCCTATACGTAGAGAATACTTCTAGTGGAAGCGCAGTAACATCTGCAGAGGCAAAACCTACTGCAGCCAACGTTGTTAATATAATAGTTTTTAGCATATCGTATTTATTGTATAGTATTTTGTTGCTTATGCAACAGTTAAGTTGGCTCCGGAGGTAGGGTTCGAACCTACGACCTAAGGATTAACAGTCCCCCGCTCTACCGCTGAGCTACTCCGGAATAAAATCTTTTGCTTAGAGTATTTATTTTTAGTTTGTAATAAATCAACCTTAGATATTACCTAGCTCATGCTCAACTTCAACATCACGTAACATAGAATGGAACCTCTCTTGAATATACTTCTCAAACGCTAACGGTTTAACCCACTTAGTATCTTTATCTGATACATTCGCTTCAACTAGCTTTTGATCTACTGCTTGAATACCTTCAACTAAGCAAGCCCATCGAGCAAAAGCTTCTTGAGTCATTTCTTCTGTAGTACCGTCTTTTTTATTAAGAGTTATGTTCTTATTCATTACTCTTTAATTATATCGGAGTTCCTTACGGTGTAGTCTTACTCTTATATTTGCTAGTTCGAACACGTACAGGTCGTGATATATGCCTGTGAACTGTAGGAGGGCAATATGACCTACGTGGATAAGAGATATATGGTGGGTAATGTCGTGAACCGTAGTAACGAGAACTGATAGTATGCTGATAATACGTTGGAGTATAACTTCTATATACAGTAGTGGTAGGTGTAGGAGTATATGAATAAGATGTATATGTACCATCACAGCTTATAAGGAACAATGCCATAAATGATAGTATAATTTTATTCATATATGTATTTATTCTCCAGTTACCTCTTCTGGGTTAGTTTGTAGAATAGGTGTCTTCATCATTCCAAGTTCTATATTATTATTACACTTAGGACATCTGAATACATTCTCTGTATTAGCAAAGACATCTACATCAAAAGTATAATCACCACATACACAGGTGGTAGAAACCCTACTCAACGATAATACAGCATCCATTTCAGTTTCAAACTCTGCATATAGAGCTTCTTTATTGGTTACGTTAAGGTTATTAATAAACCAAAACACAACAAACTGTACTGCTGTTGCAAGAGCAAACCCTTGCCAGAAATTTAACCATGCACCTAAACCATAAGCAAACAAAGCAGATACAACTGCGGTAATTAATAGTGATCTAACCATATACTTGTAAGTATAACCTATCTTATAAGATAGTCAACTGTTATAGAGATATTTTATTAAGCTCTTCTGGTAGTTCAAGAATCAGATTATTAATTTGGTCAATTTTATCTTGTAGTTGGCCTACATGCTTACTATCAACAGTTTCATTCTGTTTAACATTCTCAAGCATACGTTGAAGATCAGCAAGTGATACAAAGGTATTTCCAAGAACCTGTATAATACTCTCTAATTCATGCGGTAAAATAGAATCTGCTTTCTGGAATTGTTCTTGATCTTTATACATACGTTCTTGACCACTAAGATCCATTTGTTGATTAATAGGATCTTTTGCAGTTCCTACATAATACGGATTACTTGCAACATTCATGTATTATTATTTAGTCACGAGACTAAATATTGACATGAGTAAATTTGAAAAGAGATTCTTTAAGGTACTTAATGAAGATATTAAGGATGAAGAGGCATTTGATCTAGAGCTTGACGATGATACTTCATCAGAAGATTTTGATGTAGACATGGAAGCAGATACAGAAGTTGCTGAAGTTGATCCTGCTGTTAAAGCTGCAGAAGCAATGGGTGAAGCAAATGCTGCCATGGTTAACACACTTAAAGGTTGGATTACCTCAGGTGATGAGTTCCTCGCTAAGCTTAATGATAGTAACGATCCTAATTCTATTGCATATGCAATTGGTAATGCTGAAGCAGATACACTTTTTGATAAGATGAAAGGAGAGCAACGTCGTGTATCTAAGGTTGCAACTGATCTTGCTGCTCTTAATGAAACATTTCGTGGTTATCTTGCTCAGTCAGAAAATCCTGTACTTAAGGGAGTTTAAGCATTTGTATACTTTTTAATTTCAGTCATCTTAACAATACCTTCGAGTCCTTCGAAGGTATTTTTTTGGATAAACTTCCAACTTATCTCATCTTTTTTAGCTGCAATAGCTAGGTCATTAAAGTCTTTATACTTCTTACCTAGTGTTTCTGGCCATATAAACACGGTCTCTCCCTGTTTAAGCAAAGCCTCACTCTTTATCATAGATGCTCTATCACCCCATTGAGAGTCAAGTATCCACACCTTATCATACCATTTAAGAGTAGTATTCATCTGCTCTTCTTGCCTCTTGGTAAATGACTTACCACGTTCTGTAATACCAGCTACTGCAACAGAGTTACGAACAAAGAATGCATCGATAGGACCTTCGAAGATATACACTTTATCGTGATCACTTGATACTTTATCAATGTTAAATAACGTTTTTTCAGCACCGACCT
>UEXM01003390.1_pt1 | contig 10189 bp, 4 predicted proteins | sample 1796661 | NCBI WGS metagenome assembly UEXM01 (sample SAMEA4772469, study PRJEB27181) | metagenome
ATAGTAGAGTCTCTAAGTCTTTTTTCTAGGGAAGTTAATACTTCATTCTTAGTTTTCTGAATAGGGCTTGCTACTGATATGATGATAGCGTTCTTCGGGTTTCTTACCGGTTCGTTGGTGATTACTCCGATATTGTCGATATCATCTTCGAGTCTGAAATCAATGTAGGGTTTCATAACTTCGATAACTTTTCTAACCGCCCCAATAGCGGCTTCGTCACTGTAAGAGAATATTTGTAGGTTACCAGTAGAGGGAGTGAGTCCGACGGTAACTATTTCTTCTTCGACTTTGACTCTGAGATTTAAGGCTCCTCTTTCTGTTTTATAGTCCTGCGGCATGTCTAGTCTAGAAGGTGCGAACTCTTTCAAGAGGTCTTGTATCAATTCCACATTAGCCATACTATGTTTTGGTAACTTACCATTGTACTGTACTCGTTGTCTTTTTAATGATGGATTAGGTCGTAGAGACTTTGAAGTTCCGGCGAAAGTTTTGTTATACAAATCTCCCAATGCCTGTGCCGTAGCGTTCCCGGCTTTCTCAGAATGAACCATTAGTTCGTGCTTCTTCAACTCATAGTTGGCTCCTGCTTTTACATCTTCAATGGATTGTAAGCCAAGAACACACGCCTCGATAAGTGGTAGGATGAAATAATGGTCTCCTGCGGTGGTTCTTGCTTCATCGGAATGAATGCCCTGTTCAAGCACTTGTGTTAGAAGAATTAAATTATCACGAGGTATTTCTTCCTCTACTTCCAAAAAGTCAAGGATTTCTTCAATCCTAGACGTGGTTCCTATTCCATCCCGCACTTTCGCATCTGCCATCGAAATATCGTAGTTCAACAAAAGGATATTGATTATGTCGTAGTAGTCGAATTGCGTGCCTTCGAATCTTTTGTTTCCAAAGTAATGGAGTCTCCTAATATCTCCGGGTTGTAGCCTGAGTACTCTAGAGTACCCAGCACCATTTCTGTCCATGTTCATAGCGTAGTAGAGTGAATACCAAAAGGCATACTTCTCATGTGGTAGAGAGTTTTCGTCAAACTCAGGCCAAGTGTAACTACCTGATTTTATGTCATTAAGTGCTTTGGCAAGGAAGGCATCTCCCAAATGTAAATCTTCTCCCATGTCTTTATCGGGGTTCTTTTTCACACGATAATGACACGTATATTTGATTTTGAAATACTTGCTGTATTCTTTATTCAGCCACTTAACTACTTCTTTGGTTATCTTTTCACAATAGTAGAGGTCATCTGCTGCGGTCTTGGATGGTAGTTTCTCATCAAGTTTCTTAGCAATCTCATCCATCTTCTTATCGAGTTTCTCAATGAACTTGTCTTCGTCTATTTTGACATAGTCGTTTTTCTTGTCATGTTTAGGAGTTATGTGGAAATAGTCCATTCTATCTGCCATAACTGTGTAGAAGTGTCTAATGTTTCGTGGCTTGTGACTTAAGTCAAAGTAAAGTAAGTAGTCGTCAGGAGAACTGATTGATGGTTCGTCCTTTTTCGGATGAGTGTGAAACATCATTTTTGCTTGAGGAATTGCCTTTGTAATTTTTATCTTTGGCATCACCAATGATGCTCTTCTGTAATAGAGACTCTTGTCATCACAGTAGCCATAGTTTTCACCCATAGTAGAGACATAGGAAAATAGTTTTGCTCTGAATGCAGGGCCGTTGAAATTTTGATATGGGTAGACTCGGAAATAAGTTTCCGGTTGGGTCATTTCCATTTTCGAATATTCATGGTCGAAGTCTTCTAATGCTGTCATTTGTTTGACGTGAGGGTTGGAAAGTGATACTGGAACGGTTGAGAAACTTCCTGTAACCTTAATTCCTTTCTTTAGTGATTTGATGGTGTAGTCGTGGCTCTTAATGAGGTAGTCTCCGTCTTCTAAATTAATGCGAGTGCCTTTAGAAAAGTTATTCAAGACGGTCAATAGGTCGGGTCTTTTGGCCGTCCTCTTAAAGAGAAAGTGATAAGATACAATGTCGTTGGACTCTTTGGTACACTGGCTCTCCAATAAGATTGCTGAGTTGAAAACTGCGCCTTTTTGTGGAATGCTCATGGCTTTCCTGTTCTCAATAGATATCTCAGAGTTCATCTTCGTCATCCTCGTCTTCTTCGAATTCTTCTTCGTCCTCATCTTCTTCTTCGTAAAGGTCGGAAAGTATGGGGTCGAATACCGCGTCTGTGGTATCTCCTGCCAAATTGGAGTTAATTACTTTGATGTCGTCATCTGATAACTCATACTGCATTTGAGCCAAGTTGAATAGTCTTTCTTTTTCTAACATTGGGACCGCCCATGTAGGGAACAAACCTAGTGAATAAGTTGACCACATTTCCTTTGGCTCAGGGTCTAATTCCCACTGCATAAACTGGTTTATGTAGTCAGTAACTAAGGCATTCCACGCACTTCTCTTTACTGGTGGGTTTGATAAGACAGATTCGATTGCTTGGTCGAAGCCCCTAAAATTAGTTGACTTGAGAGCCTTTTTCAAATCATTTTCCTCTTGCCTGTACTGTGCCTTGTATGTTTGGTCGTAGCCTCTAAAGTCCGGGTCAACAACATTCCAATCTTTTCCTTGGCCGGGAAAAGATGTAAATTGAGCGCCCACTAGTTTCATGTCTTCTTTTGCCTGTTCCTTGTTTGCTAACTTGGTGGCGTTGAAGGCTTCTCTATATGACTTGGTTTTCTCTATCGTATTGCCTGACGATATTATCGGCACGCCATCTATCCCATAGGCGTTTTTATGGTCATCAATAGCGGTGTGCATGAATAATGGTAGGCTAGTGTATTTGAAGTGTGGAGAGTCTCCAGTGGTGTTTTCACTGGTTTGGTCTATGTAAATTCCGAACCCTCCTTCTTCGTCTTTATTCCATCTGTTATACGCTTTTTCGAACTCGGCAGGAGTTCCTTTTGGTATTGATTTCTTGGAGTCAAATAAATGAGGACGTACCGGTGTTCCCCCTGTTTGGTAAATGTAATCGTTAGAGTACTTCCACTTAGAAGGGTCGTTAGGATATTTATCACTCATTAGCATTGGTGGAATGGGAATCGCATCCATTGGTGATGAGTAGAAACTACCCATGTTTGAGTCCACGCCGGAAAACGCCGGATTTGATTTTGTCGGCCAAGCAAAGTCGCTGAACCCTTTATCCTCGGAATGGATTGTAATTTTATTTGCAGGGATGTCTTGAAAAATAATGAACTCTCTCCCTTCATTCCAATCGAAGGTAGCGTTTCGTTCTTGTGAATCTTCTATGATATTCATGCCTGTTGTATCAATGGCTAACACAACCGGATGGTATGTTGCTCCCTTTTTCTTACCCAAATAGTTCATATCCATGCGCGTCTGACCAATGGCGTATTTCATGGCTTGTTCGGGGGTCATGGCGGCGTAGTGTTCAGGGTTGGCTAACCTCTTTTTCCCATGCTCGGGTGCGTACATATTCTTACCTTCTTTAAGATACACCTCGGCTACCTTTGAGGATGTTCCGTGATATAATGTGGTGGGGATTGGTGGGTCCACATGGGCTTTCGGAGGATGAGGATTTGATTTTAATTGTTGAACCTTTATGATGCCTAACTCGAATCCCGGAACCACTGCATCGGTGACTTTTTCTTTTGGAGAATATAGTGAACTTACCACGTCTAACAAGTCAGAAAGTACCTTCTTAACACCTTTATCTTTACCGGTAGCAAATAATTCGTCTCTACGTTCTTTTAGTGATTCACTTTCTATTTCACAATATATCCAATAATAAACTCCTTCGGAGATTATTAAATGATATTGTATTCCATATTCGACAGCCATTTTCGTGGCGTTAATGATGTCGATACCTCTCAAGAAGAATGGGTTTGTTATTTTCTTAAAGGTGAAGGCTGAGTCCATTAGTTCCTCGTAGTCTCCGATGATAGACCATCCGGGGTCGTCATAAAAGATTATAGATTTATTTTTCACGAATCCCACAATACCTGTTTTGGAAAGTTTGTTTAGTTTGGAATAGGACTTTGGAGACATTTTCCAAGGAGTGTGGTTGTCGATGGTTTCCGGCATCCGTGCGGTGTAGTATTCATAAAAATCCATTTTCTTGCTGGGATTTGGAAGAGTGTTTAGTATTGAAAATCCTTGCTTAGGGGCGCTTCCACTAATAAGTAACAATGACTCTTGTTTGTGAGAAATGTCAGATGGGCGCTTTGGGTTTAAGTCGCTTCTAATTGCCACCACTTTGGCACCAATAATTTTGGTGACGAACGACCCTCTCTTAGATTGTAGGGCGCGATACGATTGTCCTCTGTTCGAAGGAAGGTAGAGGAAAGGGAGTGCGTTGGTCATTGTCCTACTTACATCGTCGTATACTATATCCACGACTACTGTTGGTTCTACTGTGTCTATCATGTCAACAATATCGTCTCTAGGTATATTAATCGGTACTCTGTTCCTGTTGTTGTCACCATAAACTAGTTCTTTTAATTTAACCCTGTCTTCTTTTTTGAGAGCAATCTCCGCTTTTCCTATTAGATAGTAAATTGGTCCCTTTTTAGAATGGTTCTTAACCAAAGCGATGAACACTGGACCTAGTTCTTTAGATTCGGACTTGTAAGGTTGTGACTGTCGGTCAACCCCTACAATTGCCACCGACATTTTGTTCAAGGATGAGACAAAATAAGTCTCGTCTCCCATGATAACCATGTCTTTACCCAGCCGTTGGTCCCTATTTGATTTGTAAGAACTGATTAATTTCTTTCCTACCGGCTTAGTGAAATTGTAGGATGGAGCAGGGAAAATTCTATTCGTGGATATCTTAGAAAGTTCTTCTTCCATAACTGCCAACGGGACTTCGTCGTAATTATAAGAGCCTATGTAAGAGCAGATAAAACGAGTTTTCTTCATTTCGTCAGCGTCGATACTTCCTTTTTTGGCTAACATGGATTGCACTTCTTGGATGTCTTGTTCTGTCCCGAAATCATCAGTCATAACTAACTGGCCGACAAGAGTTAATTCATTGATTCCTGAGGCTATGCAAAACCTTTCTAGTTCTCTTGTTGAATAATCTGAATGAATAACAATCCCGTTACTGGTTACGAGTACTGCTTTTACTTGTTCGGAACTCAGTTTGGCATCTCCTCTCTTATCGGTAACTCGCCTTTGTTTCGAGAGAAGTTCACCAAATTTCATGTTCCCTTTGGAGTCAAATCTAAGGATTGCATCTACGCCCCTTTGTTTAGAATAGGCGAATATTTGAGACTCGTCTGTGGTTTTTACGGCTATCTCGTCGGGTCTAATTCCTATTGTGTTTGCCTTTGTATGAATAAGTTCTAACTGCGCATAGTCGTTGAATCTCTCTTCTAGTCGAATACAATCAGGGTCGGCTTGTAAATCACCGGGAGTATCGTAGTCTTGACCTATTCTAACCGCATCGAACCATGCCGCTACCACTGAGGCATAAGCGTCAAAGTTTCTTCTAACTACGTCAGGGTGAGCGTATTCATACGGTTCAAATGACATTAAGTCGTCAATCGTGACCGGGACCGCAGCGAGACCGGAGAATTGTTTCTTCGATTCTTTTGTCGGATAGTGTAGGCTGAAAAACATCCTTGCTGGTTGATTTTTATTTAGAGTGCTTCGGTCTATCCAAATGTCATCGTTGGCGATGGCCTCTTCTTCACTTGTGGCCCCCATACCATACATCATACTGGTAACGTAATCTGCTGCTTGGTTCTGATTACCTAGTAGATTTTTCCCATTGGAGCCAATCCACACTTGATACTCTCCTCCGGTGAACATTATTATCGTCGGGTGACCTTCTCTCATCATTTTGGAGGCGATTGCCTTGACAGACTTTCTGACTTCGTTGGCCGGTATCTTTGCAGGGTTATCTATGTCGATTACCATCATCTTGACGTCTTTACCGTCGGTAGTTGGGTTCCAAAATAAGAAACGATTTCCTGAGTTTTTACCGCCGGGGAAGTTTCCACTGTATGTCTCCATTGAAAGGAACTCTTGCATGTCTTCTTCTGAATCCAATGTCACAGGCTTGCGAAACTCGTCGTTACGGATGAGTTCGCTTCCACCACTTCTAGTGAAATATGTCCCCATGCTTATGGGATGGTGCATGGTTTTCCTGAGCATGAAAGGCATCACTTTATCGAAATATTTTGTGATGTATGCCTTGATTCTTTTGGTTTTCAACTGTGCTTTAGTGTAGGCAGGGTGGTCGACCTTTTCTTTCTCAGACAATTCTTCCCAGCCGTCAGAAGTTCCACCTCCCTCGATGTAGAACATTCTAGCGAAATCGTCTTGCGAAGTTGGGGTTGGGTCCCATCCCCCTTCATTTGGTTCATCAGAAACCTGCCCGTAAGTTTCTTGAACTTTTAGCATCAGAAGTGGCTTCAATTCTTTTGTGGCTTCTGCTAAAGTCTTATCCGTCATATCGAAGGCCTTGACTTGGGTTTCAGGGTCTACGTTGTTAGCGTGTGGAATCTTTATACCTTCGTACCAAAAGTGAAATCCGGTAGAAAGAAACTTCTCAAGAAACAGGTCGATATCGTCTTCTGTAATTTTCTCTTTTCCTCTTCCGATAACGGTTGCTTCGGCAAAGTCAGCGAAGTGACGGTATACTGCCGCGTAGTCAGACACGTCTGATGCAAGGGTGATGAGTTGAAAAGGGGTTTCATCAGGGTGACGGGTAATTAGGTGGCCTAGCATAGTCGGTCTCGTTGTTCTGAAGGTTTGTTCTTATCTGCTGACGCTGTGTGTTGTCAATTCTCTGAGCAACAAACTCGTTCCTTTTATCTACGTCAATCACAATGTATGCTCTAAGGATTGAAACCATTAATTCGTATGCGTGGAACTTAACTGTGGTGGAAGATAACTTCTTCAATTTAGCGTCTCTATCTAATCTCTCTTCGAACTCTCGCTTTAGAGCAGTGACGTCTTTTGTGCTAGAAATCTTCGCTTGTTCGATGACAGACACTATTATCGCTGGTATTCTGTGATTGGTTTTGAACACACGACTCAAATGTGCTATGAACTCGTTTAACCTTGCTTGATAGAACTCCCGCTCGATTGGTTGTCCTGTGATTATTGGGTCTGTTTTGAGTAGTGTTACATTGTTTGTGGCAGCCCAAGTATCGGGGTATATGTTAGCCACTATGCTAGATTGTCTTGCTTTTTCCTCTATTTTTGTGAAAAGGATGTCAAAAAGTCTGAACGGTATTATATCCTCTCGGTCAAAGATGTTGGTGTTTCTCTTCTCAATGCTTGTCCAAATGCTTCTAGCCAATTCCGCTTCGTTGATTTTATTTGCGTCTTCTTTATTATAAGCACTCATAATTGTGAACTCATTAAAGACCTCAGAATAAGTAGAGACTATGTCTTTGAATAGTGGGCTTTCGACTTCGTAAAACACTGTTCTTTTTGGTGTATAACCAAATTCCGTGATTACCGGTGGTCTGTCTATGATTGCTTCAAGAGTATTTGCGATTCTACGAGTGTCGGCTCCAATATCTGGGGTCGGCGGAGGGACTGCCCGAGTTGCTGGCGTGGGTGTTGATGGTGCTATACTTTGATATTGGACTCTAGTTAGTGGGTCATTCTCTACTCGTTTCTCTACAAGGGCTTTTCCGGAATCTGACACTGCTCCTATCAGCCAAGTTACTTCTTGCTTTAGAAGGCTGGAAGCATATACTCTGTCCATTACTTCTTTGTCAACGCTCTTGCTTCTAATGATTGAAATGATTGACCCTGTATAATATCCTCTCAAACCTGCTAGAACCGACACTAGTGATTGTCCACGTTTTTCTTTTGTGGTGTAGAAATTCTTGAACTCCGGACGAGTAGGGATAGGTGCAGTATCCTTGGGATGTCTCAAGTTGAGATGGCGGTCCAGTATTGTGCTTCTCCTGTGAGTCGTGTTCGATAAATCGGATATATATCTCAATTTCACGTTAGTCTCGTTCCACTTTTCGGGAGTGGTAAAGTCGGTGTCGTATTTTTTATGCAAGTGAGTATAGAGTTGCATGTAGAAAAACGCGTCTAAGATTACTCTTTGATTTACTATTGTGGCTGCTGATGGTGGTACGCCCTTTCCCTTTCTAGCATCTCCTGAGGCACTTGGTCCGGTTTCGTACCTCGGTTTAATCTTGAATTGGTTTTCAGTAACAGGGCTATGGTTATTAGCATCTAACTCGGCGCCGTTAGGATATGCGACTCCTAGTTGACTATTATTACTAATATCCCATAGTATTATTGTAGGGCTAGTTATACCATTAGTAGAAGTTATAGAACTAGATAGTCTATACTCATAATTATATTCATCAGGGTCTATACCATGTGTGTTGGCGAAGTAGTCTCGAATGTGAGTGCTACGGTTGCCCACTAGAGTAACTGCGCTATCTATATACTCATCTAGTTGGGCATTAGACTTGTTGAATAGTTTACCAAATATTGCAGATACTATCTCCATTGTGGAATCTTTATCAGAAGAGTAGTAATTTCTATTGTACTCATCTCTTACTGAGTTTGCGATTGAGTTCGTGTTTAGTAGGTTTGTGTTTATGTCAGGGTTTTGGAGAATATGTCTCAACACTATTAGAGGGACTGGAGAAACATCGGGGAAGGGAGCGGGGGCTGTAATTCCGGAACCCAATAATCTCATTGTGTCGCGGAATATGCTCGATGGGGTGTCTCCGCCCGCAAGTCCGCCCGCAGGGTCGTAGAAATCTATCGGCATATCGCTAAGGTCGACATTGTTGTTGGTGTGAAATTCTCGACAGAAAGCCTTGACTTCATTAACAAAACATTTCTTGATTAAATCGGTTTGATTTCCGAAGGTGTGTAACTTAATCACCTCTGTTCCCAAACTCGGCAACATGAACTTTGCACCGTTTCCGGTAGCGTTTATTTCTCTTGAGAACCAATTCGGCACAGTGGTGTGGAAACTTAGGGGGATTCCGTTTTGTATGCTTAGTGGAACTTGTGTGTTGTAAAGTCCGGCAATTTGGTTTCTATTGAATTGAAACTCTGCTCTAGTTCCATTGAGAACTAGTTGATACTCACCCTCGACCGTATTTCTGACAAGGCTTCTGAACCTTAGAGTGGTCGGGTCCATAGACTTGAACATCAGTTTCAGGTGTGCTTCTGTATGTTCTAGCAGACTTTTCTTGTATTTATCAACAACTGCTGTTACATCAGGGGCATTCACTGAGTCGTCAGTAAAGAAAGAACTATGATAAAAGGTGGGAACTTTGGACACTTCATCTCCTCACTTCACGGAATATACTCCGGGTAAACGTTCCTAGTTCTCCATTTACCGATTTGGTCAGAAGCGATTAACACAACTGCACCTATCGCTATGAATCTCAACGTGTTCTTACCAACACCGGTCGCCTTGTAAACGTCCTTGTAGATGGGATTGTCTTCTCTCCAAAATTGATAGAACTCGCTCATTTAATCACCTCAGAATACATGGTCCTTTATTTCGGAAAACTTGAAACTTTCTTTGAGTTGGTTTATCGAGTTGTGATTGTTTTTCAACATTGTAACCGCTACTATTGCTAGTGACAGTGCTTGTAAGGAAGCCCAGTTAGCGCTGTTCTTCTTGCCGTAGTTTGCTAGTGCTTGATTCTTACCGTAGCCAAATATGCCTTGACTGCCAATAGTGTTAGCCGCCGTTCTAGCCGTTGTAGCGAGTAGGAGAAGCCCCGATGCTACCTCGACATATGTCCAAGTTTGTGAACTAAGTCCCAAAACACTGCTCGAACCGTGCATTATACTCACTCATCTGAGGGGGGTGACGCCTAAAACGCCTTCGTATCAATCATAAATCCAAGCAACGCCGGAGTCATCTGTTTTGATTTTCCAAGTGCCGCCCATGATGATTAACATCGGCTTGCCTTTATCAGGCATGGTGGCATAGAGGGCTGGTAAGTTTCCGTCATTGGTTTCTTCATTGAAAATATGGTTGAACCTTTGGTTCTTAGCGTTCCCGTCTTTGGCACTGACGTACCCAATAGACCAGCAACCGCCTTCTCCGACTTTGTACCAAACATCTCCCACGTCTACTTTTATCTTCTCTATTTTATCTACGGGTTGGCCGTTCATGTGCTCGTAGAGTTTCTTTGCCTTCTCCAACTTCTTTGGCTCTGCTGGGTTTGGTTTTGGTGTTGCTGTCTTGATATTTTTT
>UEXM01003392.1_pt1 | contig 10186 bp, 11 predicted proteins | sample 1796661 | NCBI WGS metagenome assembly UEXM01 (sample SAMEA4772469, study PRJEB27181) | metagenome
GTATTCTTGGAGAGTCGTAGAAGGCGGTCAAAACACTTGACTGTTTCTTTTTGCTTGATCGGTCCCATCGAAAATGCCTGTTGGAATCTCCAAATGTCAACCACATCACCAACCATGTATAGGTCTTTAGTTTTCAAATCTTTGAGAAATTCGTGTATGCGATCTCCCTTTGACTTCTTGGATGCCAAGTGAAGATCGGAAATGAAAACTGCTTTAGACATCTCTTCCTCCGATAGAAACTATTTATACTCTTCGCCATTCGTTCAAACCTATCATAATTCCCGATCATCTTCTTCGTCTTCTTCAATATAATCAAATAACACTTCATAACCTTCAACTTCTACAAAGTCTTTCGCGTAAGCGATTGCTCTTTCCCAAAGAGCTTTGTCCATTTCTTTTACATACTCAGAAAACTTTCTACCAAAATTTAACACAGCAGCGAGATAAACTTCGTCTGGAATTTCTTCTTCTTCGCTCATGATCTTCTCCAGTTCCTAAAATGCAATCTGGCTTCTAAACCACTATGTGTATTGTTGTCTATGATCTTCTGTATTTCTTTTGCGGACTTGCTATAGATCATATCATTAATGTCTTTTTCTTTGATTGTACTAGGCCAAATACAAACCTTACAATCTTTATTTATGAGTCTGTCCATGTAGTTTATAATTTGCTTATTCCTAGGCTCATTATCGAGAACATAAACCACCTCAGTGCCAATAAGTCTGTTGTGTAGATTTTCTATTGCACCTGCACCAACCATTGCAATTGTGTTGGGAATAAACAGACTGTCGATTGGTCCCTCGACCACATAGACTTTCTTCTTGGGATCAACACGCCAGAGTCCATACCATAGACGATCAATACTCTTGTCGCCCTTGACAGTGATGTATCGCGCACTCGTTCTAGCAGTCTCTTCTCCCTTGAAAGAAAGAAGTCTACCTTGCGCTCCAATAACATCACCGTCCTTGTTGAAGAAAGGAATGACGAGACGTTCTTCTTTACCAACTGCAAGACACTCTGGATCTAGTTTTGACATCCACGAACCAAAGTCATCGCTATAGTAGAGAATGTCATAGAACTTCTCTGGAATCTTTCTCATCTTACAGAACTCATGGGCCTTGTGAGAAGATTTTAGTTTCTCTATAGGCACAAGATCACTTAGAAGTGAGGAGTTGGGTTTGAATTTTGGTTTACTAAACAATCCGAACATATTTTCTTCTTTTGGTTTTATGTAGTTAGAATTACCACTTTCACCATTCTTCCACCTTTCGAGGGAATATTCTTTCATTAACTGAGGACTTACTGACTCTAGAAATCTATACAGTGAAGTGCCCGCTCCGCAGTTGTGACACTTGTAGAAGAAGTCATTACCCTTCTTGTAAAAGTAACCCCTGCATTTATTTTTATTCTTCTTCGAGTCTCCACAGAGAGGACATCTACAGTTTGCTAACTTATCACTTTTCCAACTAAACTTTTCTAATCGAACGGAAACTAGATTGATAAACTTTTTGTCAACGTATGTACTCATATAGACCACTTAGTGAAGTCTGAATTTTCTTTCATTGCACCGAATCCAGAACCGTATACATCATCTGGTTTTTCTTGATTCGACTCAACAAGACCGACTTGCTGTGTGTCTTTCACATCATACAACTTCATCTTAGACCGATCAATACCAAGAACAAACTTTCTGTTGGAAACTGCGTCATTGTATCTGTTCTTAAGTTGTTTAATCAGAACTTGATTCTGTTCGTCCAATTCTTCTGTACCAATCATGGCAATCATGAAGTCAGCAGTCGCTGGCAAACCAAAAGATTCAGAGGTATCTTCGAGTCCAAAATCGCTAGAAGCAAAACCACTTCGGTTCACCTGAGTTGCAGAGAATACAGGAACGTTATACTCAACAGCAAGTCCTCGGAGTTCTTCGGCGATTGCTTTGATGTAGTTGTAACTGTTCACGTTACCATTGTTCTTGAGTCTGGCACTTGCACAGATGTTCAAGTAATCAACAATGACAATATCTGGCTTGAACTTCTTCTTCATTGACAATTCTTCAAGAAGAATTCGAATGTGATTAGAAGTAGCAGTGGACGTAGGATACTCCTTGATGATCAACTTACCTGTGAACTCACTCGCAACTCTACTGAGCTTGGTGTCATAGATTTGCTTTGGTAGATCATGAAGATCGTCCATGCTGATGTCCATCAGATTCGCATCAATTCGTTCTGCGATTCTTTCCTCTGCCATCTCACATGTAATATACAAGACGTTCTTGTTCTGTACTAAACAATTCGCCGCATGATGACATAGGAACAAGGACTTACCAACACCAGTGCCAGCCATAATGATATTGAGTGTTTTGTTTGGTGTTCCACCATTAGTGATCAGATTCATAAACTCAAGGTCAAAAGGAACTCGGTTCTCTACCTTGTGATAGAAAGCGTATCGGTCATCCGCGTCTTCGATGTAGTCGTGTCCAATGTGAGCATCAAACGAAACAGAAAGAGCATCCGAAAGAATGTGTGGAATGGCAGTTTCAGTTTTCGCCTTGCTCTTACCATCAATGATCTGAATAGATTCCATAATGGCATTGTACACTGCTCGACGTTGACAGAAAGACTCTGTAGTCTCCACCAACCAATTAGAATCAATATCCTCAGGCTTATCTGATATTTCACGAATCAATGTGACACAATCATCATACTCCGATTGAGCAAGATCTCGTCTCTCGTTCAAAGAGATGCGGATAGCCTCTGGTGCAGGAAGACTGTTGTACTTTGTAATAAACTCAGAAATCAGTTCGAATACAATTTTGTCGCAACGATCAGAGAAATATTCAGGTTGTATGAAGGGAAAGGCTTTTCTAGAATATTCATCCGTGTGGATCAGGTGTCGAAGTATCGTTTGTTCCACTCTCTGCATATTCTTCTCCGTCTCGCTTCTTATCTTGATCTTCTTTTAATGACTTTAGTTGCTCTTCTAACAGCGGAGGAACGTCCCCTATCTCGTCGTAGGATCCCTCCTGAGCTAACGAAGGTAGCTCTTCTTCCATAATACGCACCAAGAGATCCCCTGCGAAAGTTTTGAATTTATCGTTGTCTTCAAACCCCTCAGGCTTCCTCAGAATATTATAATTAAACTTCATCTCAATAGTATCGTCTTCTCTCTCATTGAAAGTGACGGTTCCGTAGTGGTAATGAAGACCCTCATATTCTCCTTCAAGAATACTAATGGCATCTGTTTCCAATCCCTCGATTGTAATGTACTCAAACTTCACTTGACTCATCGGTCTGCTCCTTTTCTGTGTCTTCCATTGTACCATATTTGAATTCAGAAGCAACCGCTTCCTCTAATCGTTTCATGACATCCTCTGTAAAATATTTCTCTGGCTGCTTGTATAGCTGCTTCTCATAGATCTTGGTTCCGTCTGGCATCTCAAGTCGAGTAGATACCTTCTTGAAGATTTCGTACTTCAATGCAACTTCAGTCAGCCCGTAGTATGGATTGAGTCCATGATCATAGTTTAGAATTACATCTACCATAGAGTTTTCCTTTGTCAATCGACCTTTAAAAAGTTTACAATGAATGATGTTACCAACAACATCGGTTCCCTCCTTTACCTTCTTCTTGGAGAGATATACAATCGTAGAAGCAGCATACTTCAGTCCAGAACCACCACCCATAGTCTTCTGTGGGAACATGGAACCAACGACATCATAAGTATGATTCGTCATGATCAAGGGAATGCCTGCTTTTCCTAGCTTCATGGTAAGAACTCGGAAGGTAGCTTTCACCAACTGTGCGCGAGTCATGTCCTTTGTCAACTTACCTTCTGCGGTGTCAGTCATTTCCTTTTCGGTAGAAAGCATTCCAAGAGAGTCAAGACAGATAAGCATGGGCTTACGTTCACTCTCAGGAAGTTCAAGATAACTATCCACGATACTAATGGCTTGATGACGAAAGTTCTCCACTGTCGCTACAGGAAAAACAGCAACTCGATTTGGATCACATCCGCGATCCTTGAACATGTCCGAGGTTACAGCTTGTTCGCTGTCAAAATAGAGTACAACACCATCAGGGCGATCACGAAGAAATTTATGTACAATACCCATCGTAAAATAAGTCTTGCCAGTGGCGCTTTCGCCAGCAATAGCAAGAATTTTATTGTCAGGTATACCCCCGTACAAGCTGCCAGAAAGAAGAGCATTAAAAATATAAGACCCAGTGTCAACGAATCCATTTACGTCACTCCCTTCGATTCCCTGTGAAACGATGTTTGCATATTCATTATTTGCTTTCTTTACCATTGACTCTAAAAATGACATACGTTCTCCTAAAATAGTGATTCAAGGGTGGAAACCTTTTCGTGCTTCCAACCGATTGCGTCAAGAATGTTCTTGAGGGGATCTAAGAAACTTTTTTCGAACTGCTTATCATAGTCGATAAACTCCGACAATTCAAACTCTTTTGGGATAGAATTTGCAAAAGATATGACATGATCTGTACCATACACACCACCGACTGGATTCGGCTGTTTGAGGTACAGGAATTTCACCTTGTCACCCTCTTGGATTTGTTGATACTTTCGATCAATACCATACTCTTTCAAGTAATGATTATATATCAACGCACCCTTAACCGCAATCGGCGTTGACTTTCTGTAAATACTAGCCGAATCTTGATACTTCTCCAGTGCAGACACACCACGGGGAAACGCAACATCCTCTGGTATCTGATTGAAAAAATCAACTCGAACTTGATCAATGAATTCAATAACAGACTCTTCGTCACTGGTAAGAATCAATTTGATTGCCGTCTTAAGTTTATCACGAACAAACTGTGGAGTAGAAGATCGAGTCGTCTCGATGCCCATGATCTTTAGTTTGGGTTCCTTGTATTGAATACCCTCACTGTTATGCACATTGAGCATGTATCGTTTCTTTGCGGTCCACACACCCTTGTCCGCGATAACTTCGCGTTCCATCACCATCTTATTCTCGAAGACATTCAGCATCTTACCCAACTCGTCATACTTCTTGTCGATGAATGGTTGGATGATTTCTGCACAGCTTTTGTTTAGGAAGTTGGTAATCTTAGCTTTGTCATCGCAGCCAGGAAGAACCTTGTCTACTAGGTTGGAGAGGCGGAGGTATACCGAGTCTGTGTCGCTTGCAACGATGTAGTCATAGTCTTCGGTATCAAGAGTTTCATTCAGGAACTCATTCAACTTGTCCGCGATCCATCGAATGTTCAACTGTCCAGACAGTGTGATTGCTTCCGCCATTCGGACATCGTAATAGCGGAACCACTCGTTACCAATTGCACCATAAGCAGAGTTCAATTGAATCTTACGAACCAACTGGAAGTTGTTGAACTTTGCAATCTGATTTTCTAAACCAGACTCCCCTGCTTGCTGACGCTTCTGACACTCGATCATCTTCTTCTTGTACATACTACGTTCTTTGTACATGGTTTCCATCAACTCAGCAAGGAACCCTTGCTTGTCCTTTTGGTAGCAAGTTCCATTCGATGCAACAGAGTATCCCATGTTTGTAAAGTTCTGTATCTTCTTGTACGCTTTGCTGCTGCGTTCACTCTTTCCACCATTTAGGATATTGTCTGGTCCAATACCAAATCGCTCACCTTCCTCCATAGGGATGAGTGTCTCGGGACTGATGTTGTACTGCATGATTAGGTGGGGATATAGGCTGTTTAAGTCGAACGAAACAATCCAGTCATGCTTACCAACGATTGGTTCCTTAACATAAGCACCAGCGTATTGAGACTCTTTCCTCATCATCGACTTTGAGGGTATTGCGATCTTCTTCTTCCGAAGGAAGTGGTAGATGATCTGATCCCACGTTCGAACCTGAGAGAAGATATCCATCAGGTTTACTTTGGCGGAGTATGCAAGAGAAGTCGCCAACTCCAGTAGTTTGAGCTTGTCTTCTAGTTTACCAACGAGTTCAACGTCTTTGACATTATACTCAACGAACTTCTGAAAGTCTTTCTTGTAGAAGTCTGCCATGCTGTCGAACTCGGCGTAAGACAGTTTGCGTTCGCCTAGTTCCACGAATGCAATATGATCCAGACGGTAAGACTCCTGCGTGACGTAAGTAAACGTGGTGTAGAGTTCATAGTAGTCTAGAGTGGCGATACCCACCAACTCATAGACATTATGTTCCCTGTTCATCCGTGTGATTTTTCTCTCCTTCAGTACGCGCCACGGTGACAAGAACTTCTCTTCCTTGTTATCGAGGATGAACTGAATTCGATTGACGAGGTACGGGATATCAAAGAAACGAATATTCCATCCCGTCACAATGTCTGGTTTCTCGTTGTCCCATAGAGAGATGAAGTCCAAAAGCATGTCTCGTTCGTTTGTGTGAACATGACACGTTATATCATCTCGATCAATATGAAAATGATCCACGCCGAATACATGAATGTCATTACCAAAATCTACGGTGATTGCGATGATCGACTCGGTTGGATTCTCTGGATTCGGAAACCCACCGTCCGAGGTAGTTTCAATATCGATGTTGGCTGTCTTGAGTTGTGATGGATCATAGTCCATCTCTTCAGGAAAGCGATCACTGATATATTGATACTGAAAATCGGTCACACCATGAACAGAAAATCCAGCGACTCCCTTGTAATCTTTGATGAACTTTCGCGTATCATTAATACCACCAGCAACAAACGGTTCGACGTTTGCTCCATGAAGCGTTTTCCACTCACTCGGTTCCTTCGTGGGGACAAACACAGTAGGCTGAAAGGGAACCTTCTCTTGAATCGGAGTTCCATTTTCATAGCCCCTGTAGAGGATGTTATCCCCGCGCACAGCTACATTTGTGTAAAATTTCATGATTTGTTCCTGATATAGTATACCAAAGATGAGACAACTCTGTCAATATATTGTTTGTCCTTATTGGTATCGCGCAAGGCTTCTACTATTCTCTGAAAGATTGTTTTTGTTTTCCAATTTCTGGAACAAGCAGACTCATAAAAATTTATCCAGTCAATTACCATATTACTGGTTTCAAAATAATCCAAAACAATGCTTAGTGGTATACCATGTGTATCTACTACATTAAATGCCCCAGACACAACAGATTTGCCATCTTCTGTCACACCAGTTTTATAAAAAACAGACATGTTTAAACGGGGTGGTGCATCAAGTTATTATACTGAGGTGGAAGATCTTGTGTGTCATCTGTGTGTATGTTGAAAGATGGAAGTTCTGGAGATTCCTCAGTGACTTCACTTTCATTCTTGTCCTTGACAAAGGCCGAGAACAGGATCATGTAGTTAATGATATCAAGAACTGCATCCTCATACCCCTCGTTGTCAACCTTGAGTTCACCCGCACTAACGAACGTGCTTAGACGAGAAACCTTGTCAACCACACGGACAAGGAACCCTTGTTCAGTAGAGCATACACCCATAGCTTCGCAACGCTCAAAGTTTGCGAAGGGTTGACCACCATCTTGTCCAGCGTAATCATGATTCTTTTGTTTCATGATACCTACAGCTTTTTCACATAGTTCAGCGTGGTGATTGAGAAGTTCTTTACGATTCATAATTTATACTCCAGTTGATCCGAACCCACCAACTCTATCGGTCTTATTCTCTGCCTTGGCGGTGGTAGAAGAGAGATAAGTTACAGTATCATAGTAACGAATAATTTCGAACTGTGCAATTCTGTCACCGTGTTCAATTGCATACGGGACTTCAGTTGTGTTGAAGAGAGGAACAAATACCTCTTCTCTGTAGTCCGCATCAATAACACCTTCACAGTTCACCATCGTGACCCCGTACTTCCAAGCAAGTCCTGAACGTGGATGCATACGAACCGAAAACTCTGGTTCAATATCAAACACCATTCCCGTTGGGATCAACGCACGGCTGTTTGGTGGGATAATAATCTTGGTATGGGGTGTGTCATTCTCCCATGTGACTTCAGGCGAAACTTCGTGTTTCGTGTTGGTTCGATCAATGATCGTTACCTTTTTGAAGTTTGGTGCCTTATCCTCGGAGATGACTGGTCCGCGCAGGTGAGCATGAACATCGAAACAGGCAGACCACTCAGTTTGACGTTGTGGAACGATTACGTTGGATTGTAGTTTGTGTATAATCATAAGTATATAATATCACCTTCTCACCAAAAGTCAAGTCACTTTGCTGCTAAACCATCACCTTCTTCTGGGGTTGGATCATATGCAATATCTTTGATGGTTTCTGCGTTTGCTAGAAGACCAGTTGCAGTGGCAATCAAAGCGTCGATTAGTTGAGTGTCCAAATCTGTCTTGGGTGCCACTTCTTTGAAGTTGTATGCGATGGCTTCAAGTCTTGATTGCATCTTGTTGACATCGGCAATAAGAGCGGCGTAATGTTGAATGTTAATCATTGGATATTCCTTGTTAGAAAGTTAAAGTTACTAAAACATCTATGTTGTCAGTGTCATCAAGGTTATTGTCGGTCCAAAATGTTCCAGCGGAACCACTAATGTTGGTCGTTAGATTAAATGCTGGTCTTGCATTAGTACCAGACATACTAATTGATGCTGCTGTAAACACATTACCCCCCACGGTGACTGTTGCAGAAGTGATATTATTTGCTATATCAGTTTTGGTTCCATAATCAGAAGAACTTGTATCCGAATTATTTACCTTGAATCGAATTATATCATTGCTTGCCTTCTGCAATTGAGTGTTTGTGGCAAATGGAGCAAATTGATCTGCGAGGTCCCCACTTTCAGTGCCTGCGGTTGTCTGTACTCTGGCAGTAGTCTGTGGAGTACCACGGGCAACCGCCCTGTTAGTATTAAAATCGTAAATGTACTGGGGATCCGACGATTGTGTCGGAAAAAATAACCAATGAGGACTCATAGTGCTGCTGTATACTCCACGTTAAAGATGACATCGAGAGCGGACGAGTTACTAGAAGTTACCATAGTCAAAACAGCATCAGCAGCCAGAGATGTATTTGCAAGTGACGACTGGTCTCCACTCGAATCACTTACACTTGCTGCTTTGATTGTGTCAGAACCATTCTTGAGAGTGGCGGTAACTGTACCAGACGCAGACTTGATATAGAATCCTGTGATTGTTCTTGCCGTTGCAACCTTCGGATCCAGAGTGTAAGTTTTATCTGCGGCAGTTTCAATTTGTCCTGTGTATGAATCTGTTCTGAGAGCAGTCGTTGTTTGAGTGCCATCACTGAATGTAACACCAGCAGAACCTAAACTGACACCAGTGACATTAGCAATACCTGTACTAAGGGTTGCTACATCTGGTTGGAAATACAATCCTTCATTGGTAGCACCACCATCACTTTTCAATCCAAGAGAGGCCGAGCCTGCTGCTGATCCTGAGGCAAAAGGAACGTGATAAAAATCAGAGTCGTTCACTGCTGTGACCGTGACATTTGTTGCAGTGGTTGCACTGGTCGCGGATGATGCCGAAAGTGCTAATGTTGCAGTCCCGCTAAACAGTGTTGCAGTGACAACACCACTACCAATATTCACACTACCTATCGTGGAACCACCTACAGATATTCCACTGGTAGAATCTATCACACCACCAACAGATATACCACCATCGGTGGACAGACCAGCAACGTGTAGATGTAAACCACTTGTGGTGATGGCACCAGTGGCCCCATTGAAAGATCCTATACCTTCAACAGCACCAGTGGTCCCATTGAAAGATCCTACACCTTCAACAGCACCAGTCTCTCCGTTGAAAGAAGTCACAACTGTAGCAAATGTAGATCCTTCTGGTGTTTCAAAGTGACTAGAAGCGGCTATTCTCTGTTCAACAGGGTGGAAACTAACAGAAACCTGATCCCCAGAGGCACCAGTCACACCATCGGGGAATGTTTGGTACGCAGTGAAATCGAACGATTCACCGTCGTAAGTGACCTGATCGAAGAATATTTCATTCACATCTTGTTGCTGAGAAGAAACAGAATAGAACTTAATCGAACCAATACCACGTTGAGAGACATTGAAAAGAAAGTCCCTATAATCAACACCAAGAGAGGTTCGTTTGAATATTGATACTTTATTGTTATCAGGATTGAAGATGAAATCACCATTAGCGGTTGCGTTCGGTGAATTCAAAGCCCCTGATATGGTGGTATAATTGTATAGTGCTTCTGGGGTAAAACTACGTAAAGCCTC